>Ga0224501_10000238_pt1 | contig 49710 bp, 47 predicted proteins | sample SF_Oct11_sed_USG_4_FD_169105 | JGI IMG/M metagenome (GOLD analysis project Ga0224501, IMG submission 169105) | Sediment microbial communities from San Francisco Bay, California, United States - SF_Oct11_sed_USGS_8_1 | ecosystem: Environmental > Aquatic > Marine > Sediment | place: USA... | reverse complement strand
GCCAAAAAAGCCGGCCTCAAATCGAAGGCAAGTTTCCTGGTAACTCCTGGTTCGGAACGAATTTTTGAGACGATCAGCCGAGACGGAATTCTCAAAGATTTTGAAGATGTTGGTGGAACTGTCCTGGCTAATGCCTGCGGACCCTGTATCGGGCAATGGAAGCGGGAGGATGTTAAAAAAGGTGAGCCCAACAGTATCATCAGTTCTTATAATCGAAACTTTGCCAAGAGAAATGATGGAAGCGCGGAAACGCTGAGTTTCATCAGCAGTCCTGAGGTGGTTGTCGCCATGGCATTCGGTGGAAGCATGAAATTCAACCCCATGACGGACAAGATCGGAGATTTTAAATTTGAACCGCCTACCGGTGAGATTTATCCGGAACAGGGTTATGCGACCAAGGATAGCGGATACATGGCGCCCACCATGTCGGGCGAAGTGGTCATTGACCCCAAAAGCGATCGGTTATCTATTCTGGATCCCTTCCCCAAACAGGATCCGGTGAAGGATTACCAGAATTTAAAGGTACTGTTCAAGGCCGACGGGAAGTGCACAACCGACCATATATCTCAGGCGGGTCCCTGGTTAAAATTCCGCGGACATCTGGACAATATCAGTAACAACCTGTTCCTGGGAGCTAACAACGCTTTCTACAATGAAACGGGTAAAGGCAATAATCTGATGACCGGTCAAACAGACGAGTTGAACAAGATTGCACGTCATTATAAAGACAACGGGGAAGGATGGGTGGCTTTCGCCGATGAGAACATTGGTGAGGGTTCCAGCCGTGAACATGCCGCCATGGAACCGCGCCATATGGGTTGCCGGGCAATAGTAGCGAAATCTTATGCCCGTATTTTTGAAGCCAATCTCAAAAAACAGGGTGTTTTGCCGTTCACTTTCTCGGATAAAAACGATTACGGGAAGATTCAGCAGAAAGACGCCATCACTTTCGAGGGATTGGATGCAATCAAGCCCGGACAGCCCGTAACCATGAACGTAAAGCATGAGGACGGTTCAAACGAAAAACTCCAGGTGAACCATACTTTGAATGCAGATGAAATTAAATGGTTCTATGCGGGGTCAGCCTTGAATTATGTGGGGGGGCAAAAATAAGGCTTAAATAGCGGTTAAATAATTAACGGGCAGACCGGATGGTCTGCCCGTTTTATTTTGGTGGGAGGTGATCGGAAAACTATTCGGCTTCCCAAAGGTCCCGGGCTTTTAACTCTTCTTCAACACACAATAGTTTTTCCTGAAGAATCCCGATTTTTCCGTTGGGGGAAGTACCCTCCTTCAATTTGCTTTCCAAAAGTTTTTTAGTAGATTCGTAGTAAACCAGCAATTCTTCATCATCCAGATTTTCAACACTTGAACCGGCCATAAAACACCTGAAAAAAATAAAACAATAGTAATACATGAAATTCAGGAGATTTTAATACAGGGATTCGGGTAAAAAATCCAGCCTTTTTTTTTGCCATTTCTCCATGTGATTTTAATCCAATCCCCTTTCCTCTGAACCGGGACCACACGGGTTCCCCGGGGCAACCGGTTGCATACTTCGCCTTGTGCTTTTAAGTGAACTTTGGTGACTTGATCCAGTTCCAAGTATTCATCCATTATCGTTAAAAATCATGGAGTTGCATCCTGGCCGGGTTGAATGGTGAGAATTTTATCCTTTTCGAAAGGACCCGGGCGAACTATTTTAAGAAGCTCGCCAGGCTCTACCGAATCTTCCAGGCGTTTACCATTCAGGACGGCGATGGTCAAATCCTCCCTTTCATCTCCCAATTCCTGCATGGCGATACTTTTAAAGGTATCCCCTGGCTGAACCACATAAATATCGACATGCTTTTTCTTGTAGTTTTTTCGGTCCCGGCTATGTTTCTTACCCCCAAAGTCCAGGCCTTGAATATGGCTCAAGTATTCTCTGCGATTTTTTTTTGCTGGAATTTTTTGGCGGTTGATCATGGACTCGGATAAACTTCCGGCCTTGATGATGCGCTCCTTGGTGTCCGGGTGGGTTGCCTGAAAACTATGGTAGGCTTGCCCAGACATCATTTCATGTTGCCGCAGATTGGTTAAAAAATCGACCATACTTCGGGGATCATATCCTGCCTTGCTTGCTGTGAGGAGCCCATGGGCGTCGGATTCCAACTCCGCTTCTCGCCCGTATCCCAAGTTGATCTGGTTGAACATCTGGGTGCTGACCATCAGCCATTCACCGGCGTTTTTGGGGTTGGCTATGGCACCCCCTATCGCGAGTATCTGGGCTCCAATGGACCGTACAATTTGCTTGGCCCCATGATGCTGAGTGACATGGCCTATTTCGTGGCCCAGAATTCCAGCAAGTTCCGCCTCGCTATTGACGGTGGCCAATATTCCCCGGGTGACATAGATATAGCCTCCCGGAAGAGCGAAGGCATTGATTTCCGAACTGTCTACGACTTTGAAAAAATACTTGTTGAATTCTTTATCGGACAATTGGTCTACAAGTTTTTGGCCTATAGCATTGACGTACAACTGCAGGTTTTTATCCGTGTAAAGTCCGAATTGGGCGATTACCTCTTTGTCGGCTTCCTGTCCCATAGCCAATTCGGTGTCTTTTCCAATAAAAGGAACCGCCAGGGAGGGAGAAGGATTGCAAAAGTAAAGACAACCTGCAAAAAGCAGGATAAAACGGGTAAGCAGGATTTGAAATTTAAAGGGGCTCATAAAAAGAGCTCTAGGAATTAAGCCGACCCTTCCAACCTTTTGAGGGTGAGATCGACTTTTTCCAAGCCGGGATGCTTGGGGAATTTATTTTGCATTTCACGCAAAATTAACAGGGCATTTTTAGTGTCACCAGATAATTCGTAACAACGAGCCAATCCCAGGTAAGTATGAAACAGGGGATATTCACCCGGCATATCTATTATTTTTTTATAGTGACTGACAGCTTTATTGAAATCTTTTTTACTTTCATAAGAATGAGCGATTCCGGCCTGGGCCAAATTGAAATTCAATGTTCCCGCAGGGGCGCCCTCTGCCACCTCCTGAAAGGCGGAAAGCGCACCCTCGTAATTTTTATTTTGATATTGGAAGTCGGCTAGAATTAACCCGGCTCTTAATTTTTGATCCCCTTTATCAAACTTATCGTAAAGTGATTTTAACTTAGACAATAGATCTTCATCAGGAGAGTCCTTGGCTTCTCCCACCAATCGAGACATTTGGTGATAAAGGGTTTCCATTTTCATGTTCTGCGACTGGCGCTGGTCCGATACGAACAGGAATCCCCCGGCAACAGCCAGAATGACCACAAGAACAACCAGAAGGGAGGTTTTGTTCCGGGCTAAAAAATCAAGAAACTCATTACTTGCAACCAGAAATTGATCCGGTTCCTTAAGGTCTTTTCTTTTTAATTTGTTTTCCTGAGCCATAATTGTGGATTATAATTTGAAAGTTAAATGAGGAAAAGGCTTTTCCTCTTGAACTGATTTAAACACAAAGATTTGCAGTACACAAGCCCCTTCCCTGTCTGATTTCATGTAAAATGATACGGAAGCATGGGAATCATGCATTATTCCAAACCCCTGATTTTCGCGCAAATCCTATGATAAATCATTTTTTAAATATTGGTGTGGTTGGAGCAGGTAGTTGGGGAACCGCCCTGTCCCTCTTGCTGTCTGGTAAGGGCTGTCAAATTGATCTCTGGACTTATGAGAAGGATCTTTGCAACTTCATGGTCCAAAAACGGGAAAACCGCGAATATTTACCTGGGTTTTCACTGCCTGAAAATATTCGGCCTTCAAACTCATTACAGGAGGTCGTAGCGAATAAGAAAGTGGTTCTTTTGGTGGTTCCCACCCATGTTCTCCGTTCCACACTGAAAACTCTAAAACCCTTCATCGCTGCCGATTGCCTGATCATAAATGCCAGCAAGGGAATTGAGAATGACACGCTTTTGCCGATTCATAAAATTATTCAAGAGATCATTCCACAGGCAAATTCGCTGGCTACTCTTTCCGGTCCCACGTTTGCCCGGGAAGTGGCTCAGGGAATCCCCTCGGCGATTGTTGCGGCGGCGAACGAACAGGAAATTGCCGAGCAGGTACAGAATATTTTTGATACCGATACGCTAAAAGTTTTTACGAGCAATGATTTAATGGGGGTGGAAATTGGCGGAGCCCTCAAAAATGTTATCGCAATTGCCACCGGAATAGCCGATGGCCTGAAATTGGGATTTAATCCCAGGGCGGCCCTCATTAATCGCGGCCTGGTAGAGATTACCCGGATAGGCACCGCGATGGGAGCCCGACCGGAAACCTTCTCAGGCCTTTCGGGTATGGGCGACCTGGTTTTAACCTGTACCGGAGACCTCAGCCGTAACCGGATGGTTGGGCTGAAGCTGGGTCAGGGCATGAAACTTACGGAAATTACGGCAAGCATGAATATGGTAGCTGAAGGAATTCGAACGGTTACCTCCGCTTATCAGTTAAAAAATAAATTTGATATTCAGGCTTCCATTATTGAAGAAACCTATCGTGTTCTCCATGAAGGTAAATCTCCTCAACAGGCCCTGGAGGATTTAATGAACGTTGAAACCAAATCCGAGTTTACAGGGATTAAAGGATTAGAATGAATCGAGAATCCTTGCATCAACTGATTCAGGATCTATATCAGAAAAAAATCAAGCCAGAGGAAGCCTATCAACGCTTAAAAAACCTTCCCTATGAGGATTTAGGTTTTGCCCGGGTTGACCACCATCGATCCCTTCGCAACGGTTTGCCGGAAGTCATTTACTGCGAGGGCAAAACACCGGACCAAATTTTGGCTATCATAGAAAAAATGGATCATAGCGATATTCTGGCAACCCGCTTATCTCAGGAAGCGTATGATCAAATTCAGGCCAAACTTCCTTCCGAAGTAAAATATAATCCCGAAAGTCGTACTCTGGCCCTTGCCAGAAAACCCGAACGGGAAAAATTCGGTCACATTTTGGTTCTCACTGCCGGAACCTCCGATATTCCAGTTGCCGAAGAGGCCGTTGCCACAGCCACCCTGCTGGGAAGCCGGGTGGAGACAGCTTACGATGTCGGGGTGGCAGGGATACACCGCCTTCTGGATAAAATGGATCGGCTGCAGGCCGCCCGGGTGATTATTGTAGTGGCAGGGATGGACGGCGCTCTACCCAGCGTAGTGGGTGGTCTGGTGGAATGTCCGGTCATTGCGGTCCCCACTCGCGTCGGATATGGAGCGGCGTTTGAGGGACTGGCCGCCCTGCTGACCATGCTGAACTCCTGCTCGCCGGGGGTGTCGGTGGTCAATATCGATAATGGGTTCGGAGCCGGTTGCCTGGCCCACCGGATTAACCTTCTGGGAGAGCCTGAAGGGATTTAAGCAGGCGTTTCATTCCTTCCTCGGGAGAAACCACGGGCTGGTAATTAAAGTCCCTCCTGGCCCGGCTAATGTCAAAATAGTGGGATGTGGCCAACTGGCTTGCCAGAAATCGCGTCATCCGGGGTTCTCCGGACAGGCCCAACAGCCGATAAGCGATTTCCAAAATCCATCCCAGACCGTCTGCCATGCCATAGGAGATACTCTTCGTAACTGGGGGTATATTAAGCGAGGTTAAAAGCCGTTTGATCCAATCCCAAAGAAGCACCGGTTGGCCATCGCTCAAGAAATAGCACTGCCCGGCCACGGGTGAACCCGGTTTTAAGGCCTGCCAGGCCAGGATATGCCCCTCTACGGCATTATCGATATAAATCAGATCCACACGGTTAGTACCCTTACCAACCTGTATCAATTGTTTTTTTTTGGCCCTGGCAATGATTCTTGGGACCAGATGGGGGTCTCCCGGTCCCCATATCAAATGGGGCCGCAGTGAGACGGTAAGGAGTCCCTGACGCCCGTTGGCGGCCATCACTTCTTGTTCCGCCAGGGCTTTGGTTTTAGGGTAATCCGCCATGTATTGGGAGGCATAGGGTATGGTTTCATCCACGTTGTCCATATCCGTGTGGCCATGAACCACGCTGGGGGAACTGGTGAATACCAGTCTCCGAACTCCCTGCTTGAGGCATCCCGCAATTACATTTCGGGTGCCCTCTACATTAATCTGGTAAAAATCCTTTTTGTGCCCCCATATTCCCGGAAGCGCTCCCGCATGAAACACCGAGTCCTGATCCCGGCAGGCTTCTAAAATGGCATCAGAATCGCGGAGATCGGCTTGAATCTGCTGGATTGCACTAGAAAGGCTGGAATACCTGCGGCGTCCTAATACGGAAACATAGAGGCCCATTTCATGCAGTCGGTGGGCGAGATGGCTTCCTAAAAAACCGCCTCCACCCGTGATCAGAACATTCATAAGCCGGCTTTTCGCTAAAAAGGCAGGTTGGGGTGGGCATCCAGTGAAAATGGATCATTCTCAGTGGGTGAACAGTACTGAGATCGGTAATACCCGGCGCAGGCGATCATCGCTGCGTTGTCGGTACATAATACCGGTTTGGGAGCAAATACATCGATTCCCTCTTTTTTGCAGGAAGAGGTCATTCGTTCTCGAAGGTACCCATTTGCGGCAACACCCCCGGTAACTACCACCCTCTGCAAGGATTCCTGTTTGCAGGCCACCAGGGTTTTTTGGATCAGGACGTCTACCACAGCCTCCTGAAATCCGGCCGCGATATCTTCATCCGTAGTGGTAGAACCATTCCCACTCTCGCGCTTGAGCAGAACATTGCGGACTGAGGTCTTTAATCCACTAAAACTGAAATCTAAAGAAGACTTTTCCAGAAATGCGCGCGGAAAAGTATGGGCCTGAGGGTTTCCCTCGCGGGCTTTTTTTTCGATAATCGGACCGCCGGGATAACCCAGGCCGAGCATCTTGGCCACTTTGTCAAACGATTCACCGGCGGCGTCATCCCGGGTACGGCCAAGAATACGGTACTGTCCGAATCCATCGACCCGGCACAGGTCGGTGTGCCCACCGGAAACAATCAACGCCAGGTAAGGAAACTCCACTTTTTGTTGAAGGAAAATGGCGAGTACATGCCCTTCCAGATGGTTCACGCCGATGACTGGAATCCTCAGGGAATAGGCAATGGCCTTGGCCGTGTTTAAACCCACCAGTAATGATACCACCAGCCCCGGACCTTCAGTCGCAGCAATGAGTTGAATATCCTTTAGTGAGACTTTGGCTTCCTGCAGGGCGCGTTCAATGATGAAATGAATGCGTTCGACATGGCAGCGGCCCGCCAATTCCGGAACGATACCGCCGAATTTAGAATGAATTTCATCCTGGGACGCAATCACATTGGAATGGAGGACAGTCCCGTCTTCCAGGACCGCCGCCGCAGTTTCATCGCAGGACGTTTCAATTCCTAAAACCAGCATGATATTAAGTTAAATATTAAAATTAGGAAGGAATGGGACAAGCGGTACGGTCGATTATGGGACCGTACCGCACTAATAAACTCAATGAACCAGAAATCTTAATTATTCGCCTTATTGGGATTGAACACTTTGCTCATCACAGACCATCCCTTGAGAAGATCAATGGCTTCCTTTAACTGGACATCTTTCTCCAAATCTTCTCTCAGAGAGGCCAAAATCTCTTGATTCTTTATTTCTTCCTCAGACTTTGTTTCCTCATTGAGCTTCAAGTTTTCTTCACCAAAACTTTTTTTACCCTTGAGGTGTTTCTTCAGGTCCTTTTCGCGAAGGAACTTTCGCATTTTAACTTTTTCTTTATCGTCTTCCTCTTTATCCTTTTCTTCATCGTCACTGGCACTTGCCTGAACCAGGGGGACCTCAACAATAATATCGGGAATGATTCCATTCTCCTGAATTACTCGGCCACTGGGAGTGTAATACCGGGCGGTCGTCAATCTAAGCGCCGAGCCGTCACTGAGGGGAATGATGGTTTGAACAGACCCCTTACCAAAGGTTTGGGTTCCCAGGATAATGGCACGGCTGGAATCCTGAAGCGCGCCTGCAACGATTTCGGAGGCGCTGGCGCTTCCACCATTGACCAGGATAATCATCGGATAGGAGACTCTCTGAACATTGTCGTGAGTAGTGAAACGCATATTCTGCTCGTCGGTTCTCCCTTGAGTGTAAACAATCAGATTTTCTGGATTCAGGAATCGATCAGAAACTTCAACAGCCTGGTTGAGTAATCCTCCGGGATTGTTGCGCAAATCTAAAACCAGTTTCTTAACCTGTTTGGCTTTGAACTCGGCAAGGGCTTTGTCCAGGTCGCTACTGGTGGTTTTGGTAAAGCTCCTGATCTTTACATAACCAATACCCCCTTCGTAGATTTTGCTTTTCACACTTTTGACCTGAATATTTCCTCGGGCGAGAGTGAATATAATGGGCTCCTCCATCCCTTCCCGAAATACAGTAATTGTGACTTCCGTGCCGATTTCACCTCTCAATTTTTCGACGGCATCGGACAATGTCATGTCCAGCGTGGATTCGTCCTCAATTTTAATTATTCGATCACCGGATTTGACACCTGCCTTGAATGCAGGTGTATCCTCAATCGGGGTCACGACGGTTAAAATGCCTTTACGCAGGGTAATTTCAATTCCCAAACCTCCAAATCGCCCGGAAGTTTCTACCTTCATCTGCTTGAAGGACTCAGGAGGAAGGTAAGAAGTGTGGGGATCCAGGGTTTTCAGCATGCCGCGAATGGCACCATCGATAAGATCATTGGTATCCAGATTTTCAACGTAATTGGCTTCAAGAAGTGAAAGGATTTCCGAAAATACCTTGAGTTTTTCATAAGAATCGACAGTTTCCTCTTTCGCAGGATCATCCGAGGGCTGTGCCGAAACGGAATTTAATCCGACACCCAGTACCAAACAACATGCCAATAGCACGGAGGTGAGGGATTTTGAAAAAATCATCTGATTTCTGCAGGTATAAAAGCTAAAGAAACTCAAGATATGTCTCCAATCAGAAATTAAACATTTACAATTATGAGTATAAGTATAACCCAAAAAACCGGAGTTTCAGGAATTAGTTGCGTCCACTTTGAGCGGTCTGCAGCCATGGAACGGGATCGATGGGCTTACCGTCTTTGCGTAGTTCCAAATATAGGGTCTCCCCTACCAGAGAACCGGTATCTCCAGATAACCCTATGGGTTGGTTCTCGTAAGCCATATCTCCTGTAGTGACAAAGACTTTTTCCAAGTGTCCGTATAGCGAGTGATAATGATCGCCATGCCCCAGAATGACCAGATTCCCATAACCTTCCAGCGAACCTGCAAATAAAACCGGACCCTGAAAAATAGGATAAACTTTTGTGCCTTTATCCACCTCAAGATTTAATCCGTTATTAATAATGTAGGAATCGAATCGGGGATCACGGATTCGTCCAAACCGGTTTAATATTTTTCCATTTACCGGATAAAACAAACGCCCCTTTTTGTCAGCGAAACTCAACTGTTCACCAGACATCTTTTTATCTTCAAGCTTGGAAATAAGATCGTTGAGATTTTCAGAGGCTTTGAGGAGTTCCTTACGAGTTTGAATAAAGTAAACTCTCTTATTTTTAATTTCTTTCAAAAAACGGGTTTTGTTCTCCGTCTCCTTTTTGATTTCATCCGTCTTATGGAGGGCTGCATTTTGGAATTGTTCCATTCTTTTTCTGGCAAGCTTTAATTTATTCTCCTCATCCTTGTATTGTTCCCATCGATTTTCATAGTTTTTGAAAACTCGCGAATCGTAAGCCAGAAAAAGATCCATATATTTTAACTTCTGGATGAGTTGACTGTAGTTATTAGACGAAAATAAAATTTTAATGGGAGCCTCTTTCCCCTCCTTGTAAAGAGACCTGAGGCGCCTGCCGACAATTAGTTTTTGACGTGCCAGTTGCTTTTCGGTGATTTTGATTTTACGGGAAAGTAAGTCCATCTGTTTGTTGTTAATTTTTATATTCCAACGATAAATCTGCAATTCTCTTTCACGGACTTTCTTTTTACTTTCCAGGGTATCCAGATTTTTTAATATTTTGGATTCCTTTTTGCCCATAGTGGAGATTTCACGGGCCTGCCGGTCAATTTTTTTCTTCAAATCCTCCAATTGGCGTTTTTCTTCTTCAATCAGCTTTTCGATTTCCTTTTCAGTGGGGTCTTCTGAGTAAACGACCCCTGTGGATCCGAATACAACAACCCAGCCAAGAAATAAAGCAATCACCAGCCTCATGTTTTTTTATAAACCCCCAAAAATTGCTGGAGGGACAAAAAACTGCCCAGCCATCCAACAAAAATACTGACCAAAACGATAAGTCCGATGAAGGGTGGAGAAATGAATTGAAACTCCATGCCGCGGCCAAAAGACTCCAGAGAACCTTGAAATTGATTCACAAGGTACAGATGAATACCTTTCATCAATCCTAGTGATACAAAAGCTCCAAGTAATCCATGGAAAATACCCTCGAGGAAAAAGGGGATTTTAATAAAACCGGGAGTGCCACCAATCAGGAGCATCAAGTCGATTTCGTCCTTCCGGGATAGAACTGAAAGCTTAACGGTATTAGCGATTATAAACACTGCGCCAAGGCATAGCAGAGCACCCAGAGCAAACAGGAAAACCCTCATTAAAATCATGAAAGTCTCGAAACGATTGATCCAGTCCTCTCCGTATTCAACCGATTCCACACCCTCATGATCAGATAACTTCTTCGCTAAATTTTGAATAAACGCGAGTCTATCCGAAGATTCCTTGATTGCCAGATTATAGGAAGCAGGTAACGGGTTGAATCCCATTCCCTTAATGAAGGTGGATTTTTCAGAAAACATGGATTGAAAATTATCCCATGCCCTTTCTCTGGACACGAAGTCAAATGAAGCAATTTCGGTATGTGTTGAAAAAATATTTTCTAATTGTTTTTTCGGTCCTTCAGAAATCCCATCCTCCAGGTAAACGATAAGTTGGACCTGGTTATTCCAGAAGGAAAGCACTGAGTTCAGGTTGATATAGACGAATAGGAATAGTCCTAAAATGGAGAGAGCAATGGTTATCGTGCCAACGGAAGCGAAAAATAACTGCTTGTTGGTTTTGATGTTTGTAAAAGTCGTTTTCAGAATTCTCATATTATTAATCAGACAACCAGTCTGGTATCGGCTATTTTCCCACGCTTCAAGGTGATAACCGCGTGGTTGCCTTCATGCAGAATATTTTCGCTGTGGGTGGCAAACACTATGGTGGTCCCTTCAATATTGGCTTTTTCAAACAACTGAAGAACTTCACTGGCCATTTCTGGGTCCAGATTACCGGTAGGTTCGTCGGCCAGTAAAATTTTGGGATTGTTGACCATTGCTCTGGCAATAGCCACTCTCTGTTGTTCACCGCCGGAGAGTTCCATGGGGTAAGCATCCTTGCGATGGGACAGCCCCACGTTCTTGAGAGCTTCCCAAGCCTTATAACGGATGGTCTTTTTGTCCGCACCGACAATTTCCAGAGCGAAGGCGACGTTCTCCAGAATAGTTTTAGCTTGAAGAAGCTTGTAATCCTGAAACACCACTCCAATATGGCGTCGTAATTGCCAGAGTTTATTGAACTTGAGTTTGCCCACATTGATGCCGTTAACCAAAACCTGGCCTTTATCAAAACTTTCCCAGCGATAAAGTAGTTTCAGCAGGGTCGATTTTCCGGCGCCACTGGGACCCGTGACGAAGACGAAGGCTCCTTTCTTAATAATGAAAGAAACGTCCACCAATGCAGGGGTGTTGTTGTAGGATTTATAAACGTTGTATAGCTGGATCATTGCAATCCAGGAAGAAAAAATATCAGTGAATGGATTACTTCAAATATTCGCAAAAACGGCCCGATTCATTTCCGGTCATCGGGAGATTCTAATGACAATTCCTCCATTAACACAATATCGCTGTCCATAGTTTCATCTGAAACCAGATCCGGCGTCAGAAAAGAAGCCATGTCACGTGTATAATATTCCTGGATTTGATCGTCCGACAATAATTCGAAATTGATATATGTTTTAATGATTAGTTGATCGTTCTCAATGGTATAGGCGAATAAACCTTGGGAACATACCAGATATCCTTCGTGCAGGCCATAAGTCAACAGAGCCTCATCAAGATAGGAGTCCAGAGTGATGATACAGTTTTCCATCGTTTGCGTCCGCTCACTAAACCGGTCCACACAGTGGGAAGTGTAGGCCACCTGCGGATGGGTAAATGAATTGAATAACTTACCCTTGTTGGTAGACTCCGAGTGAGAGGGCGATACCAGAGACACAAAGCCTTGTTTGGTAAAATCTACCAAACACATCACGTCTTTTCCGAATTTCTTGCTCACTTTTCGGGTGATCCGCTCCATAAACCGATGCCTTTTTCTAATGGAGATTCGCCCGCCGCGTCCAAAGTATCGCTGAAATTCTTTTTTTACAAACCCCTCGACTTGGGCCTTTTTGAATGCAAAATGTCGGTCCTGATTCATTTAAATTCCAAAATACCTTTAATAAACAATACTTTCCTTCATCATTATATCCAACCCAAACGAAGGAAAAAAGGTTAAACTTGCATCTTTTAAAAGCAACCCAGACCCCTGATTTATGGAATGTTATAAGGATATAAGTTTCGATATCGGGCTTGGCCTCTGATAAAATGGACCCATGAACAGTACTCTCAAAATATTTACCATGCTTTTAGGATCTACCCTGGCCCTGAATTTCGCTATGAACTTCATGGGGGACAATATAGAGGACTTCGAAAACCGCCCTCTTCCCCCCATACGCCCCAAAACAATTACAACCGTAAATCCCGTTCTGAAGGTTAATGCCCAGTCCAAAGAGAAGTGGACTCTCGTGGATTTTTCTACCCAAAAGACCTTCCAGATCACTGATCCCGAAAAAGACCGGGATCAGATGGCTCAAAAGGATTGGGATCTGGGTTTTCAGAGGACCAAAGTTATATCTAACGGCGGAATCACCAATCCCCAAGGGAAAGTTGCCATCGCCAATCTGGGGCCGGTGGATTTCAATTCAGTCCTTCATATTCCCCAAGCGGAATATGTTTCAGACACTCGATCCTGGGGAAATATCAATAATCCCTCGATTGTAGATTGGTATCTGTATCGAACCCGGACCCATAATATTGAATCAAAGCGAAATGTGTACCTGATAAAAACCGGAGACGGTCATCTCAAGCTGAAAATTTTAAATTATTATTGTCAACGCCCGGAAAGTGATTGCCAGACTTCAATGTGTTCGCGTGATGAAGCCGCCTGTCTCACATTGGAATATTTCCATATTCCCCTGGAAGCCAAAGAGTTTCCTGTGCCACTGCCCTCCCCTCAAAAAACTGCAAAGGCTGAACCTTGATCCGGCTGATTACACTGACTCTCCTGGCTTTATCCGTTACGAGCTGTGATCGACCTCCAAAGCAGGATATGGCTCTCATTCCGGCAGGAGCGTTTACCCTTGGCCTGGGAATTTCTGAAGATACCCCTTCATTCATTTCGGATCGAACTTCCAGTAAAAATGCTCAGCCTCAGCAGGACATACAATTGGAAGCTTTTTACCTGGATATCCATGAGGTGACCTACGGAGATTTTCTGCAGTTCAAACCTCAGGCACAATATGCGGAGGGACGACTGAATCATCCGGTGCAAGGCATATCGTGGTTTGAAGCGGATGCCTATTGCCTGTGGCGAGGAAAACGTTTACCGACCGAATTAGAATGGGAACGAGCTGGACGGGGGCTGGATGGACACCTGTATGTCTGGGGCAATGAATTTGCTCGAAAAAATGCAAATTTTGAGAAAACCGTTCAGCCAGGTGGAAAATTTCCTCAGGATATCAATGAAAACGGCATCTATGACCTGAATGGAAATGTCTCAGAGTGGACTGCAAGCTGGTATCAACCCTATCAGGGCTCCAATTTCAAGGATCCTAATTATGGCGAAAAATACAAGGTTATCCGGGGGGGAGCCATTAATAAGCGGGAGCACGGATTTATTAAGGAATTCGCTCTCTTGGCCTACCGGAATTTTGCCCCACCTGAAATGAGATCATGGGATACCGGTTTCCGCTGTGCCCGGTCTGTTTCATAGCCCTGCACTGGCAATTCCTGCCCCAGTTTTCATCAACCCGACCATCCTTAGCTCAATCTTCTGAAGGTTCCGGTCTGTAAGGTCTTGGATTCGGAATAACCACTTCATGCAAGCGGGAAACGTTTTCTATCGGTTGCCTTTCTTCATTAGAATCATTTTGGGAGCTTGCTTGAGATCTCGAAGATGGTTCAGAAGAAGTAGACTCCGGTCTTGGAAAAGCTGAGTCAGTCGAGGATACCCCCTGATTGGGAGACTTTCCCTCTTCGGAAGAGGTATTGTCTCTTGGTTTGGTAGATTTCCAAGGCCTCTTCCTGGACGAGCGAGCGGGCCGTTTGCTTCCCGGCCTGCGTGGTCCGGAAGGCCTTCGGCCACGCCCACGACCGGTAACCGGTCTTCTTTCCTTATTTTCGTCCGTACTAACTTCCTTACTAACTTCCTTGCTAGCTTCCTTTTCGTCGGATACCTCTTCAACTTCCGGCCGTGGTTCTTTTTGAATTCTGGATTTCTGCTCAATAACTTTATCTTCTTCCTTTTTGCGTTCGAGAACCGTGTAGGAAAAGTTCTCGTAGGGCAGGTTTTCTACGGTTTCAAATTTGATATCCACACCATTTTTTATTTCCAACTCCATCAGGCTTTTAGTTTTATGATTTAAAAGATAATTGGTAATTTGCGTGGAAATGCGTACTTCCAGAATTTTTACGTTACCGGTTGATAGATTTTCTTGAATTTTCCGTATCACGCTTAAGGCGGCAGAACTGTCTGTCTTGACATGGCCGGTTCCACGACAATGTGTGCAATCCATAAAAAAGCCGGCTTTAACGGGTGGAGAAAGCCGTTGGCGAGACATTTCCAGGAGACCAAAGCGGGATAATCGCGAAAAATTGACCCGTGCTTTATCGAGTTTGCAACTCTGTTTCATATGTTTTTCAAGCTGGGCTTTATTTTTCTTCTGAAACATATCGATAAAGTCAATAACGATCAATCCACCCAGGTCCCGCAACCGGAGTTGCCGGGCAATTTCTTCTGCGGCCTCCATGTTGGTCTTGAAAGCGGTTTCTTCCAAAGCGCTGGCGCCGGTGGTTCTTCCGGAGTTGACATCAATGGATACCATTGCCTCACCGACATCAATGACAATAGAGCCGCCGGAGGGTAGTTCCACCCGACGGTTATAAATACTTTCAATCTGCTGTTCGACGTTATAAAGGGAAAACAGAGGTTTAGTGTCTTTGTATAATTTAACCCGATTGCCCAGGCGAGGCATGACCATTTTCATAAACTGTTTAAGCGCGCGGTAGGACTCCTGGTTATCTACCAGGACTTCCGTGGTATCGTTAGAGAAATGGTCGCGGACCGTACGCACAACCATATCCGGCCCCTCATACAAAAGGCACGGAGCTTTGGTTTCAGGATCATTCGCCTTTTGTTCTATGTTTTCCCAAATCTTAAGAAGTGCCTGTATATCCCTTTGCAATTCGGTTTTTGTTCGTCCCAGGCCAGCCGTCCGGATAATAACCCCCATACTGGCGGGAACCCCCAAATCGGACATGATTTGTTTCATTTTTTTACGTTCAGCTTCATCTTCGATCTTTCGCGAAATCCCACTGGAGTCGCTAGAAACCATTAAAACCAGGAAACGCCCGGGAATGGTAACTGCATTGGTCAAGGAGGGCCCTTTGGCATCACGGCTCTCCTTAACTACCTGAACCAGCAGTTTCTGTCCTCGGACAAGGACATCCTGGATGCGGGTCCGGGCTTTTTTCTCCCCGGTCTGCAGGTAAGATTCGGGTAAGACATCCTTGAAAGGTAGAAAGCCGTACTTTTTTCCACCAAAATCCACGAACGCGGCTTCAAAGGCAGGCTCTACCCGGCTTACGACTCCTAGATAAATATTACCTTTGACCAGCTCCTGGGAGGAGTGCTCCACAATGATTTCGGCCAATTTGCCGTTTTCGATCACAACGGCACGGCATTCTTCCGGCTGATCCACGTTGATCAACATTTTTTTTGTTATTTTAGACATTTTTTATTTAGCCTTTCATAATTGCCGATCCTCGGCAATTTTAGCTCACTTCAATCCGGTCGCCCTGATGGCTCAAAACTTTAAATATTTCAAAAACCGGAGAGTCATGTTATTTTAATAACGTGTGTTATTTGGGAAATGAGCTTGTGTTATTTAGATTAATATTTTGCATTAGCAATAATTACCCAATATCCTGATTTTATTATTTTTCCCCCTGCCAATGGACGCCATCTCTGAAAACGAATTGAAAATGCCTCTTCTGGATGATTTGCGCCCAGAGGACTTGATCAACAAAACAATTTTTATTCGCGTGGATTTCAACGTTCCTCTGGTTTCCACGCCGAAAGGTTATCGGGTTGGGGACGATACCCGCATTCGCCGTTTTTTGGACATGACGTTTAAAAGAATTCACGAGCTTACGGATGGAAATTGTAGAATTATTATCGGTTCTCATTTAGGCCGCCCTCACAAGAAGCTGGACCGCCATGGTTGGGACGGCATTTTCAACATTCAGTTTGTCTGCTCTCATTTTGACACATTGATCCGAAAGTTATACGGGGATACCTATACTATATTTCCACCTGAAATTACCGATTCTCATTTAAAGAATTCCCTTGAAATTTGTTTTTCTCACCAGCTTCCCCAGGGCGGAATTAAGTTTCTTCCTAATCTCAGATACCTTCTCGACCCTCGCAGCCCGGATACCTACCGGCAGGAGTTTATCGAAGAATTGGGCAAAGTTTCTGATGTTTTCATTAATTGCGCGTTTGGATGCAGTCACCGCGTCACCAAGAGTATCAAGATACTTCCTCAAATAATGCGTAAGGCAGGCAAATTAGCGGTTGCAGGAACCCTCCTTCATGAGGAAATTGTACATTTAGGTCAATTCGGGAAGCGTGTACTTGAACACCCGGAACAAACTGCCGTGATCGCCGGAGGAGCCAAAATTGCGGACAAAATCGGTATATTAAAACAGTTTGTGGAGTCAAAAATCAAGTTAATCTTTATCGGCGGCCGAATGGTAAATGCTTTTCTACTGGCCCGCAGGCTGGAAAAGGATATTGACTCGCTGGATCTTAAACTTATCCCGCCTAAAATGTATGAGAATAAAAGCGAGGAGGAATGCCAGGACCTGTTGAATGAAATCAGGCTGGCGCATAATATTTTAAGTTTGGCGGTCATCAACGGTGTCAATATTATTTTCCCTGATGATTATAAAATCACAAAGGATTACTTTGAAACGGATTATACCATTCAATCCGAACCCGACTTTTCCCAGGATTTTCAGTTGGACCTTGGGCCCAAAACCATTGTTAACTATTCCAAAAATATCCTTCAAAAAGGTCAAATTAAACAAATTTTCTGGAATGGACCTCTGGGAGCCTATGATCACCCCAATTGTGATTATTATGCGGAAGGTTCAGTCAAACTGGCTCAGGTCTTGTTTGCCGCGGCGATTGTTGATGAAAGTCTTTCAGTGGTCATCGGTGGAGGCGATTCCGCCGCTATTCTAGACAAAATCAATATCAATGATCTTGAAAATCTGATTCGGAAAAACATCATCCACCAATTAAATAAAACAGTCAACTCCTCCCTGCTTTCAATTAATTTTAAAGAAAAAGACACTTACACCCTATTTAATTATTTCTCATCTAATTTTTTCGTTTCCACTGGCGGAGGAGCGTCTCTCGAATTTCTGGAGGCATTTTTAAACGATCGTTCCCAATCCCCCATCGAGTCCTATCTTCCGGGCACTGCAATCTTACTGGAACTGGTTTCCTCGAAATGAATATACCTGAGCCCAACGCAGACTCTAAAAGAATCAAATCCCGCGAGGCGATGATCCAGTACAAAAAATCCATAGCGGAACAGAAACCGTGGGAAGGCGGAATGCCTCTCGGCCAGGGGCCCCCGAACCGCGATGGAATGCCTAAAATTCCTCCCGGTCAGAATGTTACGGAGAAATGGCCGGTACTGGACCTGGGGGTTCAGCCTGAAATTCCTCTCGAGGCATGGAGCCTTACAGTCTCGGGGCTGGTTGAAAATCCGGAAATGTTCAACTGGAAGGCCTTCATGGATTTCCCCCAGGTTGAGGATATCTCCGATTTTCACTGCGTCACCACATGGAGCCGGCTGGACAATCATTGGGTAGGCGTTCGCTTCTCTGACATTGCCAATTACTGCCAAATTAAACCCGAAGCAAAATATGTTTATATCAAGGCCTATGACGGCTACTCCACCAACCTGCCCCTGGAAGAGGCTATGAAGTATGACGTTCTGTTGGTCCACCAGTGGGAAGGTAAACCTCTGGAAAAAGAGCACGGCGGCCCGGTACGCATGATCACTCCTCAGTTATATGCGTGGAAGGGAGCCAAATGGATCGGCGAAATCGTTTTTCGCGAGGAAGATGAACTGGGCTTCTGGGAACAACGAGGCTACTCCAACACCGCCGATCCCTGGCTCGAAGAACGGTATTCAAGATAATCCTTACCCCTAATCCCCCCTCAGGTCAATCGAAGCGTTTTGAGTTTGGAAAGGCTTTCAGACTTGAGGAGCGCATCCACCCCCTGGTCGCCAATGAAGGTATCGAACATCAAAAGAGTTTCGATATTGAGCAGAGTTTTGGTATTCGCCAAAGCTACCGCCGCCTCAACACGCAATACGTTGCGTGCCAGATTAAGGTGTTTTAACTTTTTAAAGACCTTGGATTTGGCCAGCGTCTTGATACCCTGATCGGTGATTTTAGAGCGATAAATATTGAGTTTGCGGACATGCATGAATCCCGGATTTATCGCCATGGCCTTCAGGACTTCATCTCCGAGCGGATTATCCTGGAGGATAAACACCTGAATTTTTTTGAATGGTCCCTGAGCCAGGGCCATTCCGCCATCCGGCCCAATACTGTTAAACCGAATATCCAGATGCACGAGGTTGGGAATAAATGGCGCCACGGATAGCGGGACTGCTCCTTTATCCCCTAAACTATTTTCTCCCATGTAAAGCCGCTTAAGCTTGGACAAGCGATTCGAATTAGCCAGGTGGGGAATCCCTCGATGCGTGATATTGTTTTTGGACAGGTCCAGATTTTCTATTTCTTCCAGATTGTCCGCCTGCATGAGCGCCTCCAACCCCTCATCACCGATGAATCGTCCCTGCATTTCCAGAGAGTCACCCTCCTCAGAAAGGCATTCGGCAACCAGGCGGTTGATGTATTCCATTTTAGTGGGAGTAATCATATTTATTTTAAATTGATGACACAGCGAAAACCAATATCGCTGTAGCTTCTTGAAAAAGGATAACTCCAGTCACGGTATCCAGCCTTCATGGCTTTGACACTGTCTGACCAAGCACCACCACGCCGGACCTTCATCACCCCTTTGGATGGCCCTCTGGGATTATACAGTGGTTCCAGGAAATAATACCTGGGTGAGTACCAGTCCGCAACCCATTCCCAAACATTGCCTCCCATATCAAAGATTCCAAACTTATTGGGCGGATATCGTCCGACTGGACTGGCTTTGACCTTCAATTCCAGGCCTCCGTGCGCCTGTTTTTTTTGAGGATCAAAATCAGGCCCCCAGGGAAACTCGCATCCATTAGCAGCGCCTGCAGCTTTTTCCCATTGGGCTTCACTGGGAAGGGCTTTTCCAATCAGGTGACAGTAATCAGCCGCTTCGTACCAGGTGATTTTTGTCACCGGGCAGTTATCGCAATGGGAAGATAAACTTCGACGCAGTTTGTGGTCAGGCATTACCTGTTCCAGGCGTATATTGGTCACCTCATAGATATCGATCATGAACGCATCCAGATACACCGGGTGAGCGGGAGCGCCATGCTCTGGCCCCAGGGAATCGCAACCCTGTTGAAACTTTCCAGCCGGAATCAAGACCATATTCCCACCTATGGATTCGCCTGCAGGAGAACGGTTGATATGTGACGGGGGGTCGGCCACTGCTCCGGTTAATGAGATCAGCAAAGCCGTTAGGAGTATTTGCATAATCGGATAAAGTTCTTATTCTCAGAACCAATTTAACCAGATGGATTTCTCAAAGTTTCCAGAATATTTAATGTCGCGTTGGAACGATTCAATGTATAGAAATGGATACCCGGCGCCCCCTCCTGTAGTAATATTTCACATTGGCGTGTGGCATATTCAATGCCAATTTGCCGAACCTTTTCCGGCGTATCCTGAGCCAATTCCAGTTCTTTCATGAGGGTTTCAGGGATAGTGGATCCGCACATTTTGGTAAACCGCTGGGTCTGTCTGACATTTAAAATGGGCATGATCCCCGGGATAATGGGTATTTTAATACCAATCGCCTGAGCCCTTTCAATAAAATCGAAATAAAACCGATTGTCAAAAAACAACTGCGTAACAATAAAATCGGCACCGGCATCTACTTTTCGTTTCAGATTGTCCAAATCTACATTCTTATCAGAACACTCAACATGCCCTTCCGGATAACCTGCCACACCTATACAGAAATCGTAATTTTCACGGATGAACCCGACCAGCTCATTGGCGTAAGCAAATCCGTTTTCCGGTCTGATAAATTTTTCCTGCCCCTGAGGAGGATCCCCTCTTAATGCCAAAATATTTTGGATACCTATTTCCTGAAGGGTGTCCAGGACGGATCGAATCTCCTCCTGACTGCTTCCCACGCAGGTTAAGTGAGCCATAGATTCCAAACCGATTTCATTTTTTATGCGGCCAACAAGATCAATGGTCTTGGACCGGGTACTGCCTCCAGCCCCGTAGGTAACAGAAACATAGGTGGGATTACAGGTTTTGAGTTGAGTGATGGTCGTGTACAATTGTTCAAAACCTTCAGAATCCTTTGGCGGGAAAAACTCGAAGGAGAAAGAAGGATTTACCTTGTCTAATATATCCTTAATTTTCATATGTTTATCATTATATCATAAAGGTCTGAGGAAAAAAGAAGGGTGTTCAGTCAAAGACTTAAAGCAGGGGCAGGAAAATTAATATATATCAAATTTCTTTAAATATTTAAGGAAGGTAACTACATTAACGAGTTCTACGGGATCTTCATCCAGCGCTTTTTTGGCGTCATCTGAAAAATAGCCGGTTGTGATAACAATTCCGCGTGCCGCCCCCTCCCCTTTGACACTTTCTAAAAACCCTTTCACTTTGAATAAATCGACCAAACTGTGGGGAGGATTGAAAATACAGAGAGCGAGATATTTACCGCCAACAATGGGAGTTTCATCGAACATATCAACTTCAAGTTCCTGTTCATTCGCCCAAATAGAATGTTTGTATTCAAGGTTAAATTTACCAAGAAACTCCAAACACTTTTCTTTAAAAGCCTCGCGGTCAATTAAATAGTAAGGCTTATCCTCTGGATTTTCAAAATGAATTTGTTCTTGCGGGGGTGGAGGTGAAACGTTTTTGAGAAGGAGGATCAAAACGATCCCAATTGCGAATGCCACAAATGTGATTATAAAGAGGGACACTTACTTGATCATTTCATCGTAAATTTTGTCTTTTTTGTTTTCTTTGATAAGGCGGTCGTGTTTGACCATTTGAACAATTGCCACCCAAAACCAGAAAGCTACAATCCCCAACATGGCGCCAATGGGCATATTGTCAGGTTTTAAGGCAATAATCAGAAAGTTTTCGAGACCTGAATTTTCCATTAGAGCAATCCTTTAAAAAACATAAGATATTTTACATCAATTCAGACTTTGTTCCGAAATAAAATTTTATTCATCCTCTTCTTCATCTTCACCATCGGCCGCTTCTTCAGCACCGCCATCTCCGGTATCTTCCTCATCTTCACCCCCGCCACCCAAAGAGGCCTCAAAATCAATATCTTCAGCGGTGTTATAAGAAAGGATCAAATCACTGATATGCTTGATATGAGAATCGGTATTCCCACCTTCAAAGGTCCGGAGTTCACTGAATTTTGTGGGAACAGTATACTTATCATCAACCTTGTTCCAATGATTGGGCATTAAAGTCCAAGGAATCATTCCCCGGGTATCCTTCAACCACTTGGGGATCCAACCCTCCTTTAACCGTTGGGCGGCAACTGAGAAGTCAATTCCTTTAGCTCCTTCATCGTGACATTTACCGCAATCCATATAATTTGCAATTTTTACGCCCTCTTGAATACTGGCTTTACTCTTTTTGACATGAACTCCTGTCTCATACTTAATTTCGCTCGGAGACATGGCTTCAAAATAAGCGGTCATGTCACGGACTTCCTTATCGGTAAAGGAAAAAGTCGGCATACGAACATTCATCCATGTTCTTACAGGAGTCGGCTTTTTAAGGAATGAGAACAGCCAGGACCCCTTTAATCGCTCTCCTACATGATAATCACCCATTTCCAAAGGAGGGGGATATTGTGTTTTAGATGAAAGGTATTCCTGAATATGGCCACCTGTGCGGCCCACCACATGGCAACCCCGGCAATTATACTCAGCGATTAAACGTCGCCCTCTTTCTATCGTCTTCTCTTTTTCGGTATAATTTTTTTGGTACTGCTCTGGAATTTTTACTCCATTAAACCCTTTGAGTAAAACTAACAAAGCTTCTACTTCATCCGGTTTTAATTCAAAGTTGGGCATTTTATCCAGAATACGCTCGGTTCGATAAGCCCGTGGATTTTTCAATTTAGTACGGGCCCATGATTCCCACGTATGAGGAATGTGCGAATCGCCAAACTCCAGTTCCCGGACTTGCTTGTTACCAAAAGCCGACAATTCAGGAGCAATTCGTCCCTCTTTTTCCATACCTTTGATATCATGACAAGCGAAACAGCCTCTACGTCTCACCAGGGTTTCACCCAGTTTAATCAACTCAGGATCATTGAGTTGGTCCTCCACGCCCTCTTGCGGACGCTTTTGGTCGAACTGAAGTAGATATGCGGCTATATCTGTTGCCTGCTCCAGAGTTAACCGGAGATTAGGCATAATACTCTTGGGATTATATTCGTCCGGATTTTTAATCCAGCTGACCAGCCAATCGGGATTCACTTTTTGCCCGATATTCGTTAAATCAGGACCAAACAATTCTCCGTTTCCATTAACTTTGTGGCAGGCCTGGCATCCGACTGTTTCAAAAAGCTTTTTACCCTTTGCCGGGTCTCCCCCTTGATATTTTTCAGCCGGCTGATAACCTTTTTCAGAGACATTCCATATATAGGCTGAAATAGCTAAAGTATCCTCGTCACTCAGGCTAAAATTGGGCATACGGGTTTTAGGCAGATAATTTCTCGGCTTCTTGACCCATCGAACCAGCCAACTGGAATCCACTTTAGACGCAATGCGCAGGAGGCTTGGACCTACTTTACGTTCTTTTTGATAACCATCAACCAAATGGCAACCATGGCAACCAAGTTTGATGAATAATTTTTTGCCTTTTGTAAGTACCGGAGCGCCTTCCAATTCCAATTGGGCAGCATGACAATTCCGGCAGTTTGCCTGCATCAAGCTACCCGCAAGAATGGGTTCGTTAATGCCTACAGATTGATCCATCTCGTGATGAGAACCATGAGCGTCTTCCGTTGGCGCAGTTGCTGTTCCCTGGCCTTTGTGGCACCAAGTACAACCAGTTACCAGCGGATCGTGCTTCTTTATGTATATTTCCCGATTAGGATGGGATTTCAGGGGGTTCTCAAAATTCTCATAACGTTCATCATCATAGGAAATGTGACAGGTATGACAGCGATCAACTTTATAGGTAACTTCCTGGAAATTATTTTTACCGTAAGAAGGTATGACGGTTTGAAGAATTTCAGCCGGTTTCCAGAAAAAAGGATAGGGTTTGTAATAATCCATCCGGCCCTCAAGAATAACCTTATCATTGACCAGCTTGGCAAGATCCTTTTGCAGAGTTTCCTTTTTTGCCTTAAATTTTAGAAGTTTCTCCTCGGCATCATCTCTTTCGCGAACAGCATCTTCAATGATGGGATCGTAATGCTTAATTTCCTTTTTAGTATCTTCAACTTTGGCCAGTTGGACTTCGAAGTTTTTACCTTCGTGCATGGCTTTTTTATAATAGTAGTAATACTCATCCAACCGGCTTTTAGCAAACTTCTGCTCTTCGGTAACCTCATCTAAATGAATTTGAGCTTCAAGAGCGGCTTCGGCAAGTTCTTCATATTCATGGCTATCCGCCATTTTCTGCTCTTCAGAGTTTATGGCAGCTACAATTTCTTGCTCTTTAGCCTGAATTTTCCCATTGACCTCTTTAAATTCAGCTTCAGCAAGGGCAAATTGCTCCTTGTAGAAAACATCCTGAAATTCCTTATAACCACGCCGGGTGTACTCATCATCCCAAAAAGCCCACAGGGTGACAAATAAGGCGGCGCCAGCCACCAGGAAATACAGAAAACTGTACGAGGTGGTCTCGTCAAATTCTCCTTCTTTTCTATTCGAATCTTCTGTCATGTGATTTTGAATCTCAGATGTTAATCCAGGGAGTGACCATAATATATTTAATGTTGAACGCCAGTCTTAAAACAATTTTAATTACAATTCCAATCATGATCAGCAACAGATTGATCTTCAGCAACATTCGAAGAATACCGACGTTCTTGATGGCTTTGCGCTCCAAAAACATATAACCGGCAGTTCCCAGAATAAAATAACCAAGCACCACTGAGAATCCAAATGCAGCCGAATACCAGTAATCCCGAAATCCAAACGCATATGGAAGATCAACGTTTACCAGAGCCACCACTTTATGAGGATCCCAATACTGCCAAGGCATGAATAAATTCCAACCAGGACCGCGCAGGAAAACACCCATGATGATAAGGGCAATCCATAAAACCAGGAAACCGAATGAATATACCCAAATAGCGAATTTTCGTTCTGTATAAGTATAGTAACCGTTACCCTTGGGATTGACATCCAGGTAAGGTATCAACATCAAACCAACAATGATCAACACTGGCGCGATAACACCCGCAAACCAGGGATCAAAATATACGAGAATATCTTGCAGGCCTAAAAAATACCATGGCGCCTTGGACGGATTAGGTGTCTTAGTTGGATTTGCCGCTTCTTCCAGGGGGGCATCGATTACAATCGACCACACCGCCAAACCGATAATAACGATAAGCGAGCATAAAAACTCAAGGCGAACCAGATAAGGCCAAACATGGACTTTTTCCGGTAAATCCTCAGCAGTCTTCTTTTTAACGGCAGTGGCCATAATCAGATCGATTCCTTAAAATTAACTGGATACCACGGAACAAAACAACTCTTAAAGAGGGCCGGAAATACCACCATCTTTTCTGATTCTCCAGAAGTGGACAATCATAAGAGCACCGGCCACCAGTGGAATAAAAATGCAATGCAAAACGTAAAAGCGCAACAAAGCCGGGGGGCCTACAAGGCTTCCTCCCAACAAAACGGATCGGGCATCATACCTGGGACTGATAAGAGGGACGAACTCCTGAAACGGACCCTCATGGCCTAAAAATGGGGTTCCGCGGGCCATATTGGTTCCTACGGTAACCGCCCACATGGCCAGCTGATCCCAGGGAAGAAGGTAACCCGTAAAACTTAAAAGCAGGGTAAAGGTTACCAAAAACACACCGATAACCCAGTTGAACTCTCGCGGCGGCTTGTAAGAGCCTGTCAGGAAAACACGGAACATGTGTAACCAGACGGTGATCACCATTGCATGCGCCGCCCATCGATGCATGTTTCTCATCAACATGCCGAAAGGAACATCATACTGCAGATACTTCATATCAAAGTAAGCGTATTCCCCTACCGGCCGGTAATAAAACATTAAAATGACACCCGTAACAACGGTGGAAAGAAACAAAAGAAACGTAATACCACCCATACACCAGGTAAACTTGATCCGTAATGCATGTCGATGGATTTTAACCGGATGCAAATGCAGCCAGACATTGCTCGCTATCTGCAACACCCTGTTTCGGGGCGTGTCCGCATAACCATGCCGGAAGGAAGAAGTCCACACCTGCGACTCGGTAAACTTCTTGGCAAGATCATTCCACAGTTTACCGCTCTTCAAGTCCGCCATGATTTCGGCTATATTCGGAATTTTGGGCTTGTTGGCCAAAACTAAAACCTCCGTAAAATCAGCTTAGATAATTTTGGAGTGAAAACCTATACCCGGAGAAACGCCCCGGGTTTGCCCCACTCTCCCTTTTCAAACAGAAACTTCTTGCTCTTATCAATGACAATTTGCCCGTCGGGTCCCACTTCTACTTTCAAACGCTCCAAGGGACGCGGTGCAGGACCTTCGAAGTTCATTCCATCCATAGTAAAACCACTCCCATGACATGGACATTTGTACTTGCTCTCACTTTTCAACCAAAGAGGTGTACACCCCAAGTGGGTACAGCGGGCCAGAATTGCATAGAGCTTTTCCTCATCTCGAACTACCCAAACCCGCTGGTCAGACACCCATTTGGTGCTCACTTCTCCCACAGTATAATCGCCCGGGTTACCAGCCTTAAACTTAGGTGATGGCTCAAATAACACCCTGGGAAACAGAAGCCTCAAAAAATACAGGGAAGACAGCCCCAATGAGGCGGTGAAGCTGGCCCATCCGGCTAAAGAAAAAAAGTCTCGCCGCGACCAAAGAGTATCCTGTGCCTCGTCCTTTTTATCCTTTGCAGGGTTGGCGGCCGGGGCCGGTTTTTTTATCTCTTTCTGTTCACTCATAAAAGATTGCGTTTCAATTACTTATGGAAACTCTGTTATGGAAGAATGCGTTGCGGGTCACTCCGGGGTTTCCCGTTAGCAGAGGAGAGTTTTTAACATAATTAGAATATTGAGTCAAGGCTTGATATTCCCCCTAAAACCTTGAATTAACGCCGGACAGACAATGCCTGCGCACAGGCTTTTGCCGCTTGAATAATAGGCTTTAAATGAGCCGCACGACTTCCATTAAAATGAGCAAGATCTTTGAGCAAACCACCTTCTCGCATTTTCGTTTGAATTATACTGATAACTTCGTAGGCATTACGACCCGATACCTGCGCACCAATGATTCTAGACGTATCACGGTCCACTACAATTTTACAGAATTCAGGAAAAGATGAGTCGGTGGTATCCCCCGGATCGACATCATATCGGCCTTCCACAGCACGATAACCCTCAAAATGCGCCTTCCCGAAAAGACAGCCAATACTTGCTATTGGAGTCGTTGTTTGCAGGTAAAAAGGAATCTGACTTCTTTGAATGGATTGTCGTTCTCCCGCGGCATTGATCCCGGCCACACGGCCCTCTTCCTCTGAAATCTGAATAGAACGTGATCGCCCGGTCACACTTCCCGCTGCAAAAATACCCTTACGGGATGTTTCCATTTGCTCATTAATCCATATTTCCCGACGGTTCCCGCAATCAATTTTCAGAGAATCCAAACCCAACCCGGAAGTATTTCCATGACGTTCGGCCGACACCAGAATCTTTTCGGTAGAAAACTTAACGTCGCCATCAAGGGTAACGTCTATCATGCCTGGAGATTTAAAAATGGAAATAATTTTTTTGCCCAGCAGAACCTTGATTTTTAGTTTTTTGAATTCTTTTTCAAGGGCTTCGATCAAAGAGGAATCCAGGTCATGAACCAAGCGTGTATTTTCATCTACCAAAAAGACTTTGCAACCCAACATATTAAACAATTGGGCTCCTTCCAGCGCAGCCTTGTCTCCGCCGATAATTAAAATGGAAACTGGCAGTTTCTTCATTTTCATGAAAAGGTCAATTGGGAGCAGTCGATGCTCATCAAACGGAAGTGCCGAATTAGAATGGGGCTGGGATCCCGTGGCAATAATAATTTTCCCGCACTCAAGGTCAATATCTTTTTCAGGCAGGCGGATAGACACTTTCCCGGGATCCTTTAAAAAGCCGGTCCCGCGAATCAACTCCACACCGGAATCTTTGAGGCGATCCTCTGTTTTCTTGGCAATAATTACGGATTGGAGTTCCACTTCTTCCAAAAGATGAGCAAAAGAAATCTTTTCTCCAGAACGTTTTTGCCAATCATATGCAATTTGGAGAGGAAGCTGTCCGCGGAGCAGCGAATGTCCACCAATGCGACCGCATTCCACCAGCCCCACAGTGGCTCCCTGTTTTGCAGCTGATTCCGCCGCAGAACAACCAGCTGTTCCACCGCCTAAAATAATGACGTCAAAGTCATTCATAAAACCTATTTCCAATACGTTGTGAATGATAATAGACCATTACAGCATATTAGCTGGGGGTTGGGCAACGGGAGGATTTTTTCTATAAAATACTGAAAGCGGCTATACCCACCAAAAGGACCAAGCCGATAGAGGAAATAATCGCATGTGCAGTTACATTCCATTTCCTGCTGAGAGGAATAATCGTTACAAAATAAATCAGGACAAGATAATTGAATAGGGAGTTTCCTAATAATCGGTGAGTGACGACCAAAAAAACTCCCAAAGAGACAAGAACCGCCCAATATACGTAACGATGAAGTTTATACCGCTTCATTCGGATATCTTGGGGAAGCATGCTGACCCCAATCATGATATTAGCGATGACGATCAGGATAGCAAGTAAAATGGAAAGGAAGCTGGGATGGGAAAATATATCGCCTAAACTGGTCGCCTGCATTTGCGAAGGAACCCTGAAAATTGGTGCCGATGGGGAGAGTCGAACTCCCACGGGTTGCCCCATACGCCCCTCAAGCGCACGTGTCTACCAATTCCACCACATCGGCATTAGATAATAATTATTCTTTGGGTTGTTCTTCTTTTTTGTCAGCGGTCGTTGCGGGTGATGGAACAGTAGTTTCTTCCACTCCCTGGATAATCGAACTCTTGTCCTTTTGGGTGGAAATCACCGCAAGGCTTAATGAGGTGACCATGAAAATGATTGCCGCTCCCGTGGTGAGCTTGGTGAGGATATTTCCCGATCCGCTACTCCCGAACATGGCCTGACTTCCGGCGGAACCCAGAGAAGCTCCCATAGCGGCGCCTTTTCCTGCCTGCAATAACACGACCAAAATAAGGAACAATCCAACAACAACATGCAGGATACTAATAAAGGTATGCACGGGTTTCCTCCAAAATACGATTAATGAACAGCTTCGATAATAGCATAAAACGAATTAGCTTCCAAACTGGCGCCGCCCACCAGGGCTCCGTCAATGTCCGGTTGAATCAAAAGAGAAGAGCTATTTTCCGGGGTTACGCTCCCACCATAAATTATTCTGACCTCTTGTGCCAACTCCGCTCCAAACTGGGAATCTACAAGCGCACGGATATGTTCATGGATATCCTGAGCCTGTTCCGGTTGCGCGTTTTTTCCTGTCCCAATAGCCCAGACTGGTTCATAGGCAATAGTCGTTTTTCTCATTTCCATGGGGGTAAAATGATTCCAGCTCTTTTCCAGTTGATTCTTGATAACATCCCTGGCCTGTCCCGCCTCGCGTTCTTCCCAGGACTCTCCAACACATAAAATAGGCCACAGACCTTCGGATAAAGCCATCTTTAATTTCAAATGAATCAACGCATCATTTTCCTGAAACAGTTTTCGCCGCTCAGAGTGTCCTATCAGGACATAACGGCAACCGACCGAAACTAACATTGCCCCGGAGATTTCACCCGTAACAGCCCCTCCAGCCAAATGAGAAAGATTCTGAGCCCCAAGTTGGATACCAGTTCCCCTAAGGGCAGCAGCCGCCACTGAGAGTGATGTGAAAGGGGGAATCAACGCCACTTCCGCAGGACAGGAAGACGACACCCGTTCTTTCAATTGATGAATCAATTCCAGGGATTCCGGGATGGTTGTATTCATCTTCCAATTCCCGGCAATCAGCTGTTTTCGCATATTTTACTTTAAGTTATTAAATCTAAATACCCTTTTTAATCAAATACTTCAAGATATCCTTGGTCCGGGAGGAATAGCCCCATTCATTATCGTACCAGGCCAGAATCTTTACCATATTTTTACCGATGACCGTGGTCGACAGGGCATCTACGATGCTGGAGTCATCGGCACCATTATAATCTACCGAAACCAGTGGCTTTTCTTCATAACGAAGAATTCCCTTTAGCGCGTTTTGGGAAACTTCCTTAAAAACAGCGTTTACTTCTTCAGAAGAAGTTTCACGTTCCACTTCGGCCACTAAATCAATCAGTGAAACATTCGGAGTTGGCACTCGAATGGCCATTCCATCCAGTTTGCCCTTGAGCTCAGGCAATACCAGGGCAACGGCCTTGGCCGCTCCGGTGGTTGTGGGAATCATCGATACCGATGCTGCACGGGCCCGGCGTAAATCCTTGTGAGGTAAATCCAAGATCTTTTGATCGTTGGTATAGGAATGGATCGTGGTCATCAACCCCTTACGAATCCCGAATTTATCGTTCAACACTTTAGCCACGGGTGCCAGGCAATTGGTCGTGCAGGAGGCATTGGATATAAGCTGATGCTTTTGAGGATCGTACTCACCCTCATTGACACCAAGGACAACAGTCACGTCCGGATCGGTGGCAGGAGCTGAGATAATCACTTTTTTGGCACCGGCTCTCAGGTGCTTGGAGGAATCGTCCCGCTTGGTAAAGAAACCGGTGGATTCAATCACCACATCGATTCCCAGTTCCTTCCAAGGCAACTCCTCTGGGTTTCTTATAGACAGGATTCGAATAGGTTTCCCATCCACCAACAGTTGGCTGTCTCTGGACTCAATGTTATTGGGAGTGATGCCCTGTACGGAATCATATTTAAACAAATGAGCCAAAGTGGCGGCATCCGTTAAGTCGTTAATGGCAACGACTTCGATATCTGCACATTCTTTATCCTTTAAAATACACTTAAGGACGTTTCTGCCAATCCGCCCGAACCCATTAATTGCCACTTTAGTGGTCATTTAGCCTCCTTACCCTATCAATTACACGACAACAGATTGGAACCCAAAAAGCTCCATTTTCTCTATATTTAATAACTGTTTCAACGGAATATTTGATACAAGCTCACCGGGATATTCCTGAAAAACTGGAAGGAGCCGAATTATGAAGAAATTGTCCCGTCAAGTCAACTGTTCCCGGATTTAAAAAATTAATAACCGGTACGTCGGGAACAACCCTCTTGAATAGCCTGAATCATGTCCCGGGTGGCCTTTTCCAAACCGTGATACACAGAGCGGGAAACCAGACTATGCCCAATGTTCAGTTCCTCAATCTCCCTTATTTCTGCGATGGCACCGACATTTTCCTCGGTGAGACCGTGACCGGCAAAAACCCGTAAACCCAGTTCTGAAGCATGTCGGGCAGCTATTCTAATCTTATCCAATTCGTGTTGGACCGCCATACTGTCTTCACATTCCGAATACCTCCCGGTATTGATCTCGATACTCTGGGCTCCCACTTTATGTGATGCATCTATTTGTTTAAGGTCTGGATCAACAAACAGGCTGTACAAAATTCCCTTTGATTGAATCTTTTCACGAATTTTTATTAGATGTTCCTGTTGGGAAATGACATTCAGACCTCCCTCGGTGGTTATTTCCTGCCGCTTTTCCGGAACCAGCGATACTTGATAGGGGTTAGTTTTAAGAGCGATCTCCACCATCTCCTCCACTGCGGCCATTTCCAGATTGAGAACGGTACTGATTTTATTGCGGATGCGGAATACATCATCATCCTGAATATGTCGGCGATCCTCACGCAAATGAACGGTAATGCCGTCAGCCCCGGATTTTTCGGCCAACAGAGCGGCGGTCAGTGGATCCGGTTCTATTGTTTTACGGGCTTCTCTTATAGTGGCAACGTGGTCGACGTTGACAAACAGACGAATCCTATTTTCCATCTTGAACCTTCAAAATTTCACTGACCACCTTGAGCACACGATTCGTTTCCAGGACATCGTGCACGCGAAGAATACGCGCTCCCTTCATCACTCCTACCACGGCGATCGCAAGGGAGCCCTCCAGGCGTTCAGCTACCGGCAAATCCAAAATTTTACCTATAAATGATTTACGGGACGCACCCAGTAAAAGCGACTTATTTAACGATGCGAATTTATCGAGATGCGCCAGAATATCAAGATTATGCTCGGTCGTTTTCCCAAACCCGATTCCAGGGTCTACCCAGATGCGATCGGACGCAATGCCTGCAGACTCCGCAGTCCGGACGCCCTCCTCCAGAAAAGATATTATCTCCCCTACGCAATCTTGGTAATGAATATTTTCCTGCATAGAATCTGGCAATCCCAACATATGCATAATGATTACACCGGCATCATATTCGGCGATAATGGGGGCCATTTGAGGGTACCGGAGGCCTGTAATATCATTGATGATAGAGGCGCCAGCGTCCAGAACCCTCTGAGCGACACCCGGCTTATAAGTATCGACCGATACCGGAACCGAAAAGCTTTTGCACATTTTGATTATAACCGGAAGGATTATTGATAATTCTTCTTCTTCCGAGATGGGTTTAGAACCCGGCCGTGAAGACTCTGCCCCTATATCGAGATAATCCGCCCCTTCCTCGATCATTCTCTCGGCGGACAAAAGAGCGGCCGTTACGGTAGGAATCCGGCTATCCGGAAAAAAGGAATCTGGAGAAAGGTTGATGATTCCCATGATTTTTGGAGGCTCAAAACTACTCATTGATTTTATATGGGAGTTCACTGAAAGCCGGCTTTGGATTACAGGTAAAAAAAACTCCACTCCAGAAGGATCGGGAGTGGAGTTGGGAATTTCTTCATTTAAAAATCGTAAGTATTCTTTAAGCGGGAGATGGGTTGGGCATACCGCCTAAAAGACCCTCGGGATCATCCAATGGCCCCTTCTTTTTCTTACCTTTTTTGTCTTTAGCAAGAACTGAATCATCGGGAAGCTCTTCTTTCGGGGTCTCATCATTATCCGATTTTGGTGGTTTGCCATCGATGATTTCGGCAATTTCCTTAAGGTCCAGAGTTTCATGCTCCAATAAAGCAAGGGAGAGCTTTTCCAGAGAATTGCGATTCTTGGTGAGCAAATCCATCGCGGTATTATAACCGCCCATAACAAGAGCTTTAACCTCCAGATCGATCAACTTGGCTGTTTCGTCACTGAAGTTTTTCTGCGAAGAAAAATCTTTTCCGAGAAATACCTGCTCCTCCTTGGTTCCATAGGTCAGGGGCCCCATTTTTTCGCTCATTCCCCATTCGCAAACCATTTTACGCGCCGTTTCTGTGGCACGTTCAATATCATTGCCTGCGCCGGTGGTCATTTCCCCGAGGCAAATTTCCTCAGCAACCCTGCCACCCATCATTATGGCCAGATTATTAATCAAGTATTTGCGGGGATAGGTATGTTTGTCGTCTTCCGGTAACTGCATGGTAACTCCCAAAGCCCGACCACGCGGAATAATGGTTACCTTATGCAAAGGATCAGCTCCCGGAAGCAAGTAGGCTACCAGGGCATGCCCGGCCTCGTGATAGGCGGTATTTTTCTTTTCTTTTTCCGTTATCACCATACTTCGCCGTTCAACGCCCATTAACACCTTATCCTTGGCGTTTTCAAAGTCAACCATAGTGACGACTTTCTTCTCGGCACGTGCGGCCAATAAAGCCGCTTCATTAACCAGGTTGGCCAAATCGGCTCCGGTAAAACCCGGTGTTCCTCGAGCGATAGTTTTTAAGGTCACATCGTCGTCCAAGGGTACTTGTGAGGTGTGAACTTTCAAAATACCTTCGCGGCCTTTGATATCGGGCCGCGCGACCACCACCTGGCGGTCAAACCGGCCTGGGCGGAGCAATGCAGGGTCCAATACATCCGGTCTGTTGGTAGCGGCTATGAGGATGACACCTTCATTGTTTTCAAAGCCGTCCATTTCGACCAGCAATTGATTTAAAGTTTGTTCACGCTCGTCGTGCCCACCCCCCAAACCGGCGCCACGATGTCTTCCTACGGCATCAATTTCATCAATGAAAATGATACAGGGGCTGTTCTTTTTACCCTGGTCAAATAAATCGCGAACACGGGAAGCACCCACGCCAACGAACATTTCCACGAAATCCGATCCGCTGATACTGAAAAAGGGCACATTGGCTTCACCGGCAATAGCACGGGCCAACAGGGTTTTGCCAGTGCCGGGAGGTCCTACAAGCAGAACACCCTTGGGAATTTTACCGCCCAGTTTGCTGAATTTCTGTGGTTCTTTCAGGAATTCAATAATCTCATGCAATTCTTCTTTGGCTTCATCCGCGCCGGCCACATCCTTGAAGGTGGTTTGATTCTTCTTCTCACCCATCAGGCGGGCCTTGCTTTTTCCGAAGGAAAGGGCTTTCCCGCCCCCAGATTGCATTTGCCTCATGAAGAATATCCAGATTCCCAATAACAGAATGAGGGGGAACCATGAAATAAGGACATTGGTATACCAATTATTAGTATCAGGAGGCACCACCACTGTACGAACACCTTTTTTACGTAAAAGCTTCATGAGCTCAGGGTCTTCGATCAGGATATCGGTTTGAAAAGGTCCACCTTTCGTATATTCACCCGTAACCTTCTGGCCATCAATTTTAACTTCCTTAACCTCTCCATTCTCTACAAGATCAAGAAATTCACTGTATACAACCTTCGGGGATTCCACCGGTTGGTTGATCATATTGACCAATGCCAACAGGATGAATGCGATAATGATCCACAAAGCTAAATTTTTATAAAATTGGTTCAAAACCTTCTCCTTTATTATGTCGACGGATGGAAAAACCCCGTTCTTCTAGTCTTGAATTAATATTAGCATATTTCATTGGGGAAATGGGCCTTTCTTTACAGTCTCCATCCCGCCGGCAAATCAGGGTAAACCACTAATTAATAAGACGTTTCTGGAATTCTCAGTCACTCGGTAGCGGTGAGCGATCCTCATGCCATATACCCAAATAATATCGTTTTCGATGGTTGTCAAGATGGGTATCCGAGATCGGGCATTCCGGGGAACTTTCTCATCAATAAATAGAGACTTCAATTTTTTTGTCCCATTCATACCCAACGGTTGAATCCGGTCGCCGGGTTGAAAAAAACGGATCAGGATTTTCTCTCCTGTTTTGTCGAAGTCGAGAAATACTTTCTTTGATGAACCGTTCTCAATATCCGCGTCGGCCCGCTCTATTAAACAAGTATTCAAAGTTACCCCACTATCTTCAACTGACGTTTCGCCGGGAATATTGAGAGGCACAACCTCGTTATCATTTTTTTCACCTTTTATGATGACGGATGGGCTTTTCAGGATTCTTTTAAAGGTTAACCGGTCACCAATGCGTCCAACCTTGATCTGGCCCGGCAGATCGATGCTTTTTCCATTTTGTCCGATTTTAATTAATTGCAGCACCTGCTGTATATGTTGAAAAGTAATCTTCCTTAAGTCACCTTTAAGAAAATGCAATGCTTCCCGGATCAACCGTCTCTGGAGCGATTTGGGAAATATCAAAAAAGCCTTTACCTCCAAATCCAAACTTCCCTTATGCTCAGACACTGAGGAGAGCTGATTGAATTCCTGCTTCACCAGCCTGTCTAACCAGTCATTGTCATCCCGAACAATTTCAGCAGTCTCAATCAGATTACTGGCAATTCCGGGATTATAATTCTTTTGAAGATAGGGAATCAGCTCCAACCGGATTCTATTGCGCAAATAATCCGACTTCTCATTAGTTGAATCCTGACAATAGGAAATATTTCCTTTAGTTAAAAAATCGATAACATCCGCCCTGGAACAGTTGAACAACGGACGAATATATGGAAATCGGACGGGACTCATCCCTCCCAGTCCCTTAAGGCCACTCCCCCGCAATAGATTCATTAAAACGGTTTCCACCTGATCACCCTGAGTATGTCCCAAAGCTAATTTATGTCCACCCAGTACGTTTAAAGCAGATTCAAAAAACTGCAAGCGAATTTCCCGCGCTGTTTCCTGAAAGGAGTACTTGGAAATAAAATATTCGGAAGGAACATCTATTGTTTCGATCAAGGTTTCGATATCCAGACTTTTACCCAATTCATGCACAAACCGGGCATCACTATCAGACTCCGCTCCACGTGCGCTATGATTCAGATGAACCACTTTAATATCAAAATCGATTATTTCCCTCAATTCTACCAGGCTGTGCAGCAAGGCCACCGAATCCGGCCCTCCGGATACGGCCACAAGAACACGTTCTCCCGATTCAATCATAGAATGATCAAAGAGGGTCTTTTTAACCTTATCAATAAATGAATTCATGGTTACTCAAAACATTGAATTATTTTGAGAAGGAGAGATGGGATCTGACGTATGGATTGTGGAATTAAAGATGATTCAAGAGTTCTTGTTTCTTTTTGTGGTAATCTTCCTCGGAAATTCTCTGGTTATCCCTTAAGTTTTTATAGTACCTTAATTTTTCCTCAAAACTCTTAAATTTGGAATATTCATTGGCCTGAGCCAACGAGTTGGGCTCTACGGACGAATTCAACCCTACTTCCTGACTGCTCAGCGGACTCTCTGGAGCTTCAGCTAAAACGTCATTTCCTGCCCCCGGCCTCACCGTTGGGGTTGAAAATAACTTGTTCTGAACAAAAGCATTTTCCTTGAGTTCATTCATATAGTCACGGAACTCTTGCTCACTCTTGTCTTTTATAAAAATATTGTTAATTTCGTCCCGTACTTCGTCCAAGGCAAGGGTACCTCCGGGGGTGATTTTATCTACCTTGATGATATGCAACCCATAGGGAGTTTCAACCAAACCGCTCACCTCACCTTCTTTTAAATCAAAAGCAGCCTTTTCAAATTCCGGCACCATCTTTCCACGTTCCAATTCACCCAGGTCTCCTCCTGAAGATGCAGAAACATCTTCCGAGAACTCCCTGGCTACCGATGCGAAATTCTCTCCCGACCTGATTTTTATCAGCGCCTGTTGAGCCTTGATCCTTTTGATCTGTTTATGTTCCTCCGGCAATTCATCTTCCATTAAAAACAGGATATGTCTTAATTTCAACTTTGCAGGAACCCAGTACCTCTGTATATTTTTATCGTAATATTCCTGTATTTCCTCCTCGCTCACGGAAATCCGCTTACGTACTTCATACCCTCTGATATCACTCATCATAATCTGTTCGCGGATTTTCTGGCGATATTCTTCCATGGATTTACCTTCGGCCCTGAGCATCAGCTCCAATTCCCCTTCTTTCAATTGATTCAGCTGCTCAATATCCTGGATCGCGCTATTCACCCGCTTATCATCTACTTTGTAACCGCGCTTCTGACCGGCATCCACCAACAATTTTTCCATGATCATGGCATCAAGCTCTTCACTCATCACCTGCTCTTTGGTAGGCATGGGTTGAACATTCATTTTCCGAAAGTTCATGATCTTCAAAAAAACCCTTTCTTCCAGCTCGCTTAGGGTAATGATTTCTTTATTTACTTTGGCTACGATACGGTCAACAGTTGCCGTCAAACCTGAAACGGGGAGCCACAGCAAATTCCACAGGAAGAATGCAGTGAAGAACAAATGTCTAAATGGAATCCAATATCTCATATTTAATAATGATTTCTGCCTTCTGCCTGATTTCATCAACCCATTTCTGAAAAGCTTTCTCCTGGGCCTCATGCAATAATTTGGCGTGAATTTGTTTTTGGGATTCCTCAAAATTCATATTACGTTCAGGTTTCTTGTCGACAACTTTAAAAATATGAAATCCATAAGGGGTTTGAATAATATCGCTGACACTACCGACATCCAACTCAAAAACCCCATCAAACTCTTTTTGCATTTGCCCTGCCTCAAAGTATCCCATATCGCCGCCGGACTTTCCTTCAAGCCCAAGAGAGTGCTCTTTGGCTAAATCTGAAAACGATTTTCCCTTCTGCACCATCTTTAAAATCCGTCGGGCCTCATCCTCCGTTTCCACCATTATGTGGAGTGTTCGGACTTGTTCGCCTTTTTGAAATTCCTCTTTGTTATTGTTAAAGTAGTCCAGCATATCTTTTTCCGGAATTTCAATCTTACGATTTATGACCTCTTCGGTTAGTTTTCGAATCAGCAGGTTGGCTTTTAATTTTTCGTCCCACTGATACCTGGAAATTTCTTCAATCTCCAAAGCTCTCTCAAAGGTGTCTTCTTTATAACCCTCTTTATTTTGATCCAGATATTTTTCAAATTCGGCGGAAGTCACCTTGATGCCCTGCCTGATGGCCTCTTGACGAAGCAGGCTTTCCTGAATAAGTTCGTTGAGGGTATTCATTTTCAACCAGGTTTCCTGGTTGGGTTCAACAACGTCGTTTTTCCTGACCCGGTATTTCCTTTTGGACCATTTCAGTTCATTTTGAAAGTCTTCTCGTGTGATTTCTTCTTTATTGACAACAACTACTACATCCGTGGCCTCACCTTTTTCGTCGGAACCTCCTGATTCACATCCCATGCACAGGCCAGACAGGAAGGTAATAGTAAAAATCGCAAGCTGTAATCTTGTTATCCTAATATTCATAGCTCTAATTGTCATCCATACAACTGATTAATCGTTTCAGGTGAGAACAAATCAAAGCAGAGTCTTCTTTCCAGCCTTTGTTTTTTAATCTGATTAAAATATGAAATTCTGAAATCAATTGCATTCCAGGGTTTAACATCGTCATCAGTTTGTGGGTGGAGAGCCGGGTGGAAGATCCCAGGGTCAGGGTTACTTCGTTACGTTTTAGCTGGGCTTTGGTAATATGGAGTTGTTGGCAATACAGCCTGATTTCCAACAAGACCAGTAATTTTTCGACTTCCTCCGGATAAGGTCCGTATCGATCATTCAATTCTGTTTTAAGTGTATCCAGACCTTCAAAATCATCCAATAATTGCAGCCGCCGATATATTTCCAGCCTTTGATTTAAATCGGAAACATAATCCTTGGGAATAAAACCTTTAATTTCCAAATTAATTTCAGGTTCGACTTTGGACTCTACTTTTTGTCCTTTCATTTCCCGAATGGTCTCTTCCATCATTTTACAATATAAATCGAAACCGATGGTGGAAATATGGCCGGATTGATTATGACCCAGCATATTGCCCGTACCTCGAATCTCCATGTCACGAGCTGCCAGTTCAAAACCGGCACCCAGATCGCTCATCTCTTCGATGGCAGTCAATCGTTTACGGGCATCATCGCTGATTGCCATCGCCCCGGGTATCAGTAGATATGCATAGGCTTGATGCTTGTACCGCCCTACTCTTCCCCGCAATTGATATAACTGGGCCAATCCGAACTGGTCTGCGCGATTAATGATTATGGTGTTGGCCGATGGAATATCCAAACCAGACTCGATAATGGACGTGCACAATAAAAGATCGATTTCCTTTTCGATAAATTGCCGCATGACTTTTTCCAACATCCGTTCCTGGAGCTGGCCGTGCGCAATACCGATGGAAATTTCCGGAACAATCTCCTTAATTAGAGCGGCGGTGGAATGGATGCTTTGAACCTTATTATGAACAAAGTAGACCTGTCCTCCCCGGTCCTTTTCCCGCAGGATAGCCTCACGAATGACGCTTTCATCGAACTTCCGGACATAGGTTTTAATGGACAGACGGTCGCTGGGAGGAGTTTCGATGACACTCAAATCTCGCACCCCCATCAGGGAGAAATGGAGGGTTCGAGGAATGGGAGTGGCGCTTAAAGTGAGTACGTCTATCGAAGCTCTCAGCTCCTTCATGCGCTCTTTATGTTTGACCCCAAACCGCTGTTCCTCATCAATGATGACCAGACCCAGGTCTGCGAATTGCACATCCTTTGACAATATTCGATGCGTCCCTACTAGAATATCGACTTTGCCCTCTTTCAAACGTCTGAGGGTTTCTTTTTGCTCGCGGGGAGTGCGAAAACGACTGACCATTTCTATCTGAACAGGATATGTGTGAAACCGCTCCTGGAAAGTCACCCAATGCTGCTGGGCAAGGATGGTGGTAGGAACCAGAACGGCAACCTGTTTTTTATCCAAAACCGCACTGAAGGCGGCCCGCATGGCCACTTCAGTTTTGCCGTATCCCACGTCGCCGCAAATCAACCGATCCATGGGTTTTTCACGCTCCAGATCTTCAATCACGTCTTCAATAGCTTTTAACTGGTCTTCAGTCTCCACATACTCAAAGGAATCGGCAAAGTCCTGCATTAAAACGGAATTATGCGAATACACGTGCCCCTTGGCCAATTCCCTCGCCGCATACACTTTTAAAAGCTCGCCTGCCAGTTCTTTAAGGGCCTCTTTGATTTTTTTCTTCTGACGTTTCCATTGAGTACCTCCCAATCGGCTTAAAGGTGGATTTTCTTCTCCACCTCCCACATACTTTTGGATGACACCCAGTCCGTCCATGGGAATATAAAGTTTCTGGTCATCGGCATACATAATCTCAAGAAACTCGCCGCCTCCCAAACCTGTGGTTAACTCTTTAGTTCGGATGTATTGACCTATACCGTAATCCACATGCACTAAAAGATCGCCTTCTTTTAAATCTTTAAAACCACGTTGAAATGGCTGAGAGCGGGATTTTCGGCGGTGACGATGCTTGTGGGTTCGGCCGAAGATTTCATGTTCCGCGACAAAAACTTTATTCAATCCGGGAAACTGAAAACCAAGACTGATAAATCCCTGCTCTACCGGAAGATTTAATTCCTTATCTACCAGTAATTCATTCATGCGTTTGACATGTCCCTTGGTGGGTGCGGCGACGGTTACCTGGTACCCTTTGTCCACCCATTCCACTGCATGATGGGCAAATAGATCGAATTTACCTTGAAAAGAGGGAATCGGCTTGATCTGGAATTTGCGAGCGCCCTCCCCTTCCCCTTCTGAGAGTTTGAGAGAATCCAAAATAACATGAGGCCGGCCTTCAAGTTTCTGCAGAAAAGTGGACTTGGAAAGATACAGGGTATCGGGGGCAGCGGCCACATCCCCCCGTTCCACGCAACGATGATATTCTTCCTGGACCAACTCTTCATACTGAGCACACTTTTCTTCAATCAAACTCAAGTCATCCAGAACGATCAGAGCATCATTTGAAAAGTAATCAAAAAGGGTTTCCCTTTTGTCGAAAAAGAAAGGCGCCAGCATTTCTATTCCGGAAAAACTTTTCAAATTGCGGATTTTCTCCACCAACTCGTTAAAACGGGAACGATCAACGTCATGCTCTTTGCCGTATCCAATAATATTTTCAATTCCGCTTTGAAGGGCTTTATCAGTCAGACACAATTCTCGGAGCGGTAGAATTTTAATTTGATCGCATTCTTCAATCGAAATCTGGGAACTGACTTCGAATTTCCGAATGGATTCCACTTCATCACCAAAAAATTGAATCCGGATAGGGTTTGCCTGGTGGGACTGAAAGACATCAAGAATATCTCCCCTGGAACTGAATTGTCCCCTCTCCTCCACCAGATGTGAACGCGTGTATCCATTATCGACCAGACACATTTCGAATACTTCCCGGTCGAGGGTCTGGCCCTTTTGAATATCGTAAGTCAGGTTACGAAGAGCGGCACGGGGTGTCAGGTACTGAAGAGCCGCTTCCAGGGGAACAACCAGAATAGGACATTGCCCTTCCTGCATTTTACATAAAACCGCCAATCGTTCTCCTGAAACTTCTCTGAAAGGAGACAGGGGTTCATAGGGCAGAAGTTCCCATGTCGGGAAGAAATCGGGAGAGATACGGACTTTTTCATGATGGAGAAAATACCGTAAGTCGGAAAGCCATGATTCGCCGCCAATGGTCTCCGAAGTAATAATGACCATCGGCCTCTTGGTTTGCTTCCAGGCCTGTGCGAGTAGAAACGACCGGGAAGCTCCGGACAATCCCGCCACCCGCAGAGGGTGCTTCAGGGATTTAAGGGAATCCAGCAACTCATTCCAAAGTTTGCTTTCCAGGGCGTTTTCGGCCAAAATCGAAGAGGTGGGAGAATTCATCAAGACTTCACAAAAGGTTTGGCTTTATCCGGGAGCAGATGATGCCACTTAGGCTCTCCCTCCGGTTTGAAATTTACAGTCACCACGAAGGAGTCGCCTTCATAGAAATTCAATTTAAAATTTCCACCGCCAAAGCGGTCGAATAAGTAATCCTCTGGACGGTCTCTGAAAGTATTGAACTCATCCAGGGTAAACTGAGCAATCTCATAAAAATACAGAGAAACCCCTTCATAAACTCCGGCCAAGAGAGTAAGGCGAATTTCTTTATAAATTTCCTCAAACCGCTGATCGCACTCCTCCTGGGTTGGATCACGCTTTAATTCCCGGCGAAGTTTGGGCTTGTAATAATCCCGAAAAGCTTGTTTAACCCACATAAAAATGTACCAACTTTTTAAAATTCAGTTTTTTTTAAAATATTGAACCAAACCAGGGCAACCGCCCATGGTCGGGAAGTCATAACTCATTGAATATTAACATAAAATGTAAGATCAGATAAATTCTATCTGTCTATCTTTCCAGCAGAGGAATATTGATTGCCGAAGACCTAAAGTTCACATATACTCCCAAACCAATTCAACCGCTTCTGAATCGCTTATTCTAATAAATTATGGACTCTAATACCAACAAGGAAATCGTTCGAATAGGTTTAATCCAAATGGGCTGTGGGCCTGACGCGGAGATCAACCGAAAATCGACAGAACAGGGAATCCGTCAGGCGGCCGGCCAAGGAGCGCAAATCATATGCCTTCAGGAGCTTTTCCAGACGCCTTATTTCTGTAAGACAGAAGACCATGCAAACTTCCAACTGGCTGAAGAAATTCCCGGCCCGGCAACGAATTCAATGTCTCGATTAGCTTCAGAATTGGGAGTGGTGCTCATCCTCCCCTTATTTGAGAAGCGTTCATCGGGTATTTATCACAATACAGCTGTGGTCGTGGATGCCGACGGCTCTATTGCCGGTCGCTACCGTAAAATGCATATTCCAGATGACCCGGGTTTTTATGAGAAATTTTATTTTACGCCAGGCGACACAGGATTCAAGACGATCCCCACACGGTTTGGAAAAGTGGGGGTTCTGATTTGCTGGGATCAGTGGTTTCCAGAGGCCGCCCGGTTGACGGCGCTTTCAGGCGCCCAGTTTCTGTTTTATCCCACTGCCATCGGTTACCAATCATTCGATGAATCGGTCGCTCCAAAACAGGCCCAGGCCTGGAAAACCATACAGAGAGCTCATAGTATTGCAAACGGGGTGTTTACCGTAGCGGTCAACCGTGTGGGGCAAGAGGATCAAATCAATTTTTGGGGAGGCTCTTTTGTGAGCGATCCCTTCGGAGAGATTCTTGCTGAAGCTTCATCTAAAGAACCCGAAATACTGGTGGTAGACTGCGATCTGAGTATGATCGAAAAAACCCGTCAGGCCTGGCCTTTTCTCCGCGACCGCCGGGTCGATGCCTATCAAAATCTTACCCGTTTATTTATTGACCAGAATGATATCTAAACCTTCTCCCGCAGATCTCGGTTTCCGCATGCCAGCCGAATGGGAACCTCACTCCGCCACCTGGTTGTCCTGGCCGCATAATCCTGCAACCTGGCCGGGGCAGGATATGTCTAAAATCGAGGCTGTCTACATACAGATGATTAATGCTCTTTCCAAAGGGGAAAAAGTCCATCTGCTGGTAAATCATGAATCAGCCGCGCTAAAATTAAATAAATTTATTAAGAATAATCCCGTAAACTTTCAAAATATAACTATACATTTCATACCCACAAACGATGCATGGATGCGCGATTATGGTCCCAACTTTCTGGTCCGTGAAACCACTTCCGGAAATCGGGAGGTGGCGGCCAACCTTTGGAAATTCAATTCATGGGGAGAAAAATACTCTTGGGATATGGATATCCGGGTGAGCCGAACCATAACGAACCTGTTAGAAATAGAAGCTTTCGAACCCGGTATTATTCTGGAAGGCGGGGCTATAGAGGTTAATGGCCAGGGCATATGCATTACAACCGAACAATGCCTGTTAAATCCCAATCGCAACAATGCCTTGGGAAAAACTGATATGGAATCCTATTTAAGACACTATCTGGGTGTCGAGGATGTCATCTGGTGCCAGGGAAATATTGAAGGTGACGATACCGACGGACATATCGATAATCTGGTCCGTTTTGTTAACCCCAATACCGTTCTTTGCTCATGGGTGGATGATTCATCAGACCCCAACCATGCCTGCCTCAAAGAAAATCTGAAAATCCTTGAGTCATACAGAGATACCAACGGTAAACCCCTGAACATTGTCAGGCTTCCCATGCCAGGCCGCATCGAGGGAGATAAAGAAAGATTGCCGGCAAGTTATGCCAATTTCTATATCGGCAATAGGGCAATTCTGTTACCCACTTACAATCACTCCAATGATGATGTTGCCAGATACATCTTAAAAAGATTTTTTGCGGATCGGGAAATTGTAGGAATTCCCTGCGAAACTTTTATTTGGGGATTGGGAGCTATTCACTGCGTCACCCAGCAACAACCCCGGGCCGGAAACTAAACCCGAAACTTATATTCTTTTTCCGGATCACGTTCGCAATCGGGGGGGAAGTTTTTTCGCTTGTCGGCGTAATACTGCTTTCGGTGCTCCCCTTCTGAAAGCTTGTTATAGGTGATATAGAGAACGCGCCGGGACTGGTCGGTCAGGTTAGGTCCCGAACCGTGGGGAACGAAAGAGTCGAAAAACACCATATCCCCTGGCTCAAGCATCATGGATTCAAAACTCATTTCTTTCATGTTTTCATCATTTAGCGGTTCCCATTCTTTCCCAATGAGTCCCTGTTTATGATGCCCGGCGGCCAATTCAAGAGGCCCATTATCAGGTGTAACCCGATCAATGCAAATAAGGGCCGTAATAAAAATCTTTGCATAAACCCACCATCCCGCCTGCTGGTCTTGGTGCCAGTCGAAACCACTTCCTCCGGGGAGCTTGAAGTTAATCTTGTCTTTAAACAAAACCGAAGGTTCACCGAATAAATCTGATACCAATCCCTTAACATTTTCACTGTCAAACAGCTTATGAAACCCATCATGATATTCGTAGACATTTTCCATCCGTTGTAAAATTCTCCGATCCGGATTCTTAATACTGTTCTCGAAATACATCATGTGCTTGCCGGGAACTTCCGGATAATCCTGAACCTCATCCACCCAGGACACAATTTGGCTGATTTCACCGGACTCAAAAGGCTTTCGGATTAAAAGAAACCCGTCCCTGTCAAAATCCTTGCATTGTTGCTGTGAAAGCAATTTGGGATACATAATAAAAGACGAAAAAAAGAATTTACTTCTTAGAAGGATTGTATTCAGGAAGAGACGGTTTGCTTAACTGGTCTATTTGCTGATTGAGAGAATGGATGGTTTTATCCTGCTTGCGGATATGATTTTTCAGTTTAACTTTTGCAATCCAGCCATCAAACCAACCAAGGAAAAAGCCAAACCCCATAGAAACCATAATTACTATAAATAAAGGGATTTGGACATTATGAGAGTTGAAATAAACATCGTAAAAACTGACTTCAACAGGCTCCAGATTTTTTACAGCAAATATGGCAATGAACGTAGCTAGAATAAGAATGACTATAAATTTTACAGGCATGGCGGAATTCCAAAGCGGTTCAAATAAATAAGGCCTGAGACCCTTATAAGGTCTCAGGCCCGGAATTCAAAAGAAATTATTCGTCCTCTTCATCCTCTTCATCATCGGACCCATCGCCTTCAGCACCAGCGGCTTCGTCCGCGGGTTCTTCGGCAGAAGGCGCTTCTTCCGCAGGTGCCTCTTCAGCTGGCGCCTCCTCGGCGGGTGGAGCTTGTTCAGCAACCGGCTCTTCCGCAGGATGGGCATCTGCCGTTGGGGCAGGCTCGGTTGCGGGTTGATCCAGGATGATTTCAAAGGGCTTTTCTTCCGTTGCCGGAGTACCTGCGGCGGGCGCGGGTATCGGAGCCACGGCTCCTGAGGCCGATGTGGTTCCGGGTATTTCAGCGCCCAATTCTCTCAATAGGTTTTCAATGCTTGCAACGACCTGGCCGGATTTTGCTTTGACATCTGGGCCTGTATTTTCAGTAACTGTCTGAATCGCCACCAGTGCGCGTTTGAGTTCGGTCACTGCTGCTTGGCGTTCGTAATTACCAAACCGGTCTTTTAACTGAGAAACATCGGCATTAACTTTGGCCAGACTTTCATCCACCTCTTTTTTAAGCGGACCAAATTTTTCTTCCAAAGTACCCACTGCGGCGTCTACATCTCCAACCTTATGATTGAGGTCGCGGAGGAAAAACAGAATAACGATAATTGCAAGGGCGCCCATACCAAATCCCAGATAAGCCATAGCTTTCATGAGATTCATTTCTTCTTTTTCTTCGTCCACTGGCGGAACCGGTTTGTTGAAATCTTCTTCAGTCATAGCGTCATCTTCCGATTTACCCTGAGCATAATAGGAGCTTGCATCTTCCTGAGATTCCTGTTTAATCTGATCCAACCGATCTGCCGGAGATGAATTATCCTTATCCTGTTCGTTTGTCATAGTTTCCCCAAGCGGGCTTTTGGCGAATTATAGTGCCCAAAAATTAATCAAATCATTTCCTGATACCGGGGAGGACCCGTGTATTATCAGGGAAAGTAAAGATTTTTGAATCCAGACCCTTTAAAAATATTCTTATAAACAAAGGCTTTAAAAACTGCGTCCGGCTTTTCCCTGCCAATCAATCTCTAATTCTTGCTGGGTGGGTGGGGAACCGGGAAATTTCGGATTATTTGCCGAAAAAAAACAACATACTTCAAGGCCCGGGGTCAAAAAATGAAGCATGATAGTACAAGTCTAAACCGCATTTTGTCAAGGAAAATAAAGGCCCATTTACTAAGGGTTTCTATCCTGTTTTTTGGGTTAATAGGACCTCTTCAACCGGCTTTTCCAAGCCCCGATTTCGCCCCCCTTATCACCGTCAAAAATCTGCAAAATCTCCCCGGGAGTCAGGTTGTTTTGATTGATGCCCGGTCTTCATGGAAATTTCTTGCCGGACATATTCCCGGAGCAATCAATTTGAACGACTGGGAAGAATTTACCATACGAGCCGGAGGTATTCCCGGCCAGATCAATCGGGACAAGGATTTCATTGCGCACAAACTTCGCGTGCTAGGTGCCGATTACCAAAAAGCTATTGTTATATATGGTGATCCAGAGGATAAATGGCGGACCGATGGGCGATTTTTCTGGATGTTTGAGTTTTACGGTTTCAAACGGGTCGCTTTATTAAAAGGCGGGCTTCAGGAATGGGAAAAAACAGGAATGTCAGTTGAGCGAGGTTTTGGAAACGATCCCAAGCCTGCCCTTCTGAAAGCGTCTGACATCAAATTTAATGAAGATATTCTAGCAGATCAGAACTGGATATTACGCCGTTTAAAATCGGATGACATTGTTGTCATAGATAATCGAGAACAACACGAATATGACGGAGCGACACCCTATGGTTCTTCCAGAGGCGGCCATATCCCGGGGGCCATTCATATCGATTGGCGGGAGTTTTTCGAAGCGAACGGAAACCTGAAGCCGATCAAATCGATGGATTCTATATTAAGTTCTAAAGGTATACGCCCTAACCAGGAAATCGTGGTGTACTGCACCGGAGGGGTGCGGTCGGCAATGGCCTTTTTTGTATTCCGTTATCTCGGGTTCAAAGTCCGGAATTATGATGGTTCATGGTGGGATTGGAGCCATAACCCCAAACTGCCAATAGAGTCCTGACACAGTAAACGGTCAGTGGGAACCCTCTGGCATTTCCATTTCCGGCCCACCATGAGAACCTTCAGGTTCATGTTCAGAACCCTCATGGCTGTGATCGCCACCCGATCCGCCCATCATGGGATTTCCCGCCGGACGGCCCAATGATTCTGAGGCGTGGGTCAGCGCCGCATCATAGTGCTTGAGCGCCTCCTGGGCATGTTTCAGTGCTTCTCCACCATGCATTTTCAGTTCGGGTGAGGCATCGTCCATTTTCAAACTGAATTCAAAATGCTTGATCATTTCCTGAAGATGCAAATAGCCCTCTTCACCATGCCCCAAGCCGACACTGGCATGCCCACCCGCCTGAGCCCATAATGGATTCGAGGCGAGCAATATCAGCAATCCTGACAATAAAATTCCAATGGTAACGCGTTTCATATTCTTAACCTCCGTGACCCAACTTTGCGGATCAAAAAGTATTGTAATTGACCTGCTTACTGAGAATTAATATCCTCCAATTGATTAATCATGTCAACTGGATTGGCCCAGGCGGAAGGCAAAAAAAAACCCGGAAAAATCCGGGAAATTTTATGATTAGTTTGGAAACAGGGGGAATTACACCTGCATACGCATAACTTCCTGGTAAGCTTCCACAATTTTATTACGTACCTGCATGGTCATTCGGAAGGCAGTGTCTGCCTTGTTTACAGCCAGCATGGCTCCATGGATATTCTGAGATTCCCCGGAAGCCAGCTTTTCAATAGCTTGATCCGCTTCTTTTTGCAGATGATTGACCTCTTCAATCGATTTGGTCAAAGTTTCAGCAAAAGACGGACCCGCTTTTCCAGCAGGAACAAGACCCGCCTGATTCTGGGCAGGGGACAATCCCGGATTGAGGGCGGTTTTCAATTGTGTTTTTATAGTTATATCTTCCATGACACCTGCTCATTCAATGTACCTAAGTTACTGCGATTAGGATACATTGTCAATTCCTTGATCCCCACTGAATTAACCCTGTGCATTTTCGGTAATGGCCGCCCTGATGGTGGAAGTGCGCTTACTTATCATCTGAATTGTAGCATTGTAAGCGATCTGATTTTCAGCCAGTTTCATCATTTCCTTATCAATATTAACATTATTGCCATTGGATTTGGCGGCATCCGGCTCACCAAATGGCTCAGCCTGCAATCCTTTGATATCCTCGCTATTGGGCCCAATATGATGACGGTTGGTGGTTCTTATGGCAAGGCCTTCACCAGTTCCCAGAGCGGTTCTCAACGCCCCTTTAAAATCAATATCCTTGGCCTGATACCCCGGCGTATCCATATTACTGATATTACTTGAAATCAGCAAATGACGCTCGGATTGAAAATCCAACGCCTTTTTCAGTACTAACGGTGTTTTATCTGCAAATAATAACCGGTCAATCAACATAATTAGCTCCTATATCTTTTATCAGCAAGACTTATGCCGCCAGGAGCGAATTCTAAAGTAAAATTGGATAATCATAAGTTATTGTAATAATTGGATTTATAGAATTCCAATAAATCCAGAGAATTTTACAGGTGCCGATATTTTGACAATCAGGAAAATTATTCCTTGATGTCCCGGCGTTTTTGACACACCTTTTATTATTATAACCACTTGCCACAAATATATATAAAAGGTAGAATTGTGTAGATTTTCTACTCAACAAGGACCAGATGAAAACCTCTCTTATAAATCTTAGCTCTCTCCTTACTTCTTTCGGAAAGGAAAATCTTTCTGAAATCCTGCATCTGCTTGCCACTGATCTGAAAAGTATTTACCGGTGCGATTCCGTCCGTATTTACCTGGAGGATTTATACGAAGGAATGCTGATATGCCATTACGTCACCGGGCAAAACAGTCCAGATCAACACCGGATTACAAAATACATTTCTCCCAAGGAATCAATTATTTCCAAAGCTTTTTACGAAAACTCTGTCGTGGTTTCCTGGG
>Ga0224501_10000237_pt1 | contig 49809 bp, 37 predicted proteins | sample SF_Oct11_sed_USG_4_FD_169105 | JGI IMG/M metagenome (GOLD analysis project Ga0224501, IMG submission 169105) | Sediment microbial communities from San Francisco Bay, California, United States - SF_Oct11_sed_USGS_8_1 | ecosystem: Environmental > Aquatic > Marine > Sediment | place: USA... | reverse complement strand
GGGGTCTCGCCGGACGCGCCTTCGACTCTCATGGTCTCCGCCGTCACCGTACGGGCGGACCGCTCAGCGAAAGCGCGGCCGACACGCGGTGATATTCGCCCCCTGCCACGACTTTTTGAGAAGCTACTCGAGCAGGGGGCTTGGGGGTGGCGGCCGCCGGCGGCAGGGTGGCGGCCGCCACTTCGGCGGCTACCTTCGAGTGGCATCAAGACAGCTCGTCTGCGCCGTCTTCGGCGGCCCATCAGACGCCGAGGGTGAGGACCCTGTTCTGGCAGCGTATGTGGTCGACCGCGCAATGGTCGCCCGAACAGACATCAGACGCCGAGGGTGAGGACCCTGTTCTGGCAGCTTGGCTGCAATCGGTCCCCGGTAGACGGCCCGGGTAGTATTTTGCGGCATTTTCGGATGGCCTTGGCTGGGCGTCGCGTAGCCATCCGGCGCCGGTCGACCACGCCGACGTTCAGAAGAAACGCGACACGTGGCGGGGCCCCCAAGGCCCCCCGCGAAACCCCTCTGGCAGCTTTCCTGCCACCGGTGTACACCGTGCCGCCGTGACTGTCCGTGTTCGCTACGCACCTTCGCCCACCGGTTACCTGCACCTCGGATCGGTGCGCACGGCCCTCTACAACTGGCTGTGGGCACGAAAGCAGGGCGGCAGCTTCGTGCTGCGCGTCGAAGACACCGATCAGGGACGCAGCACACAGGAGGCCGAGGCCGCGATCTTCGACTCCATGCGCTGGCTGGGGCTGGACTGGGATGAGGGCCCCCAGGTGGGCGGGCCCCACGGCCCCTATTTCCAGATGCAGCGCCTGGAGGTCTATCAGCAGTTCGCCGAGCGCCTGATCGAGCGCGGGGCCGCCTACCGCTGCTTCTGCACGGCCGAGGATCTCAAGCGCGCCCGCCTGGAGCACAAGGCGGCCACCGGCGCAGAACACGGTTTCCGCTATCCGGGCACCTGCCGCGAGCGCCACTCCGAGCCCGATCTGCCCCATGTGATTCGCCTGAAGGTGCCCGAAGGCGGTGGCATCGGCTGGAATGACCGCGTCAAGGGCCCCCTGGAGTTCGCTCTCGACAGCCAGCAGGATGCGGTGCTGATGCGCAACAACGGCGTGCCCCTCTACAATCTGGGCGCCGCTGTCGACGACATCACCATGGGCATCACGCTGGTGGTGCGCGGCGACGATCACGTCATCAATACGCCCCAACAGATCCTTGTTTACCAGGCCCTGGGCGAGCCGCTGCCCGAGTTTGGCCACCTGCCCCTGATCCTCTCGCCCAGCGGCGAAAAGCTGAGCAAGCGCCACGCCGCCGTCGCCGTCGCCGATTACCGCGACCAGGGCTATGTGCCCGACGCCGTGCTCAATTACTTGGTGCGACTGGGCTGGTCCCACGGCGATCAGGAGATCTTCACGCGCGACGAGTTGATCGAGAAGTTCGACTGGGAGCACGTGGGCAAGACCGGCAGCAAGTACGATTTGAAAAAGTTCCAACACGTGCAGGCCAGCCATCTGCGGATGCGAAGTCCCGCCCAGGTCGCCGCCGGCGCCGTGCCCTTCCTGGCCGCCCGCGATCTCACTGCCGCCGCCGACGACCCGCGGCTCGTCGCCGCCAGCGAGCTTTCGATGCCCCGCGCTACGACCCTGGTCGACGTGGCCGAGGCCGTCGACTACTTCTTCCGCGAGCCCCCCGAGCGCGACCCCAAGGCGGCCGAGAAGTTTCTGAAGCCCGCCGCCGCGCCCCTGCTGCGCCAGCTGTGCGAGGCTGTGACCCCCGTCGAGCCCTTCGACCGCAGCACCCTCGAGGCCGCCGTCAAAACCTGGCTCGAGCAGCAGGCCCTGGAGCTCAAGGCCGTGGCCCAGCCGGCGCGCGTGGCCCTGACCGGCCGCAAGGCCAGCCCCGGGCTGTTCGAGGTGATGGAGGTGCTGGGTCGCGAGCTCACCTTGCAGCGCCTGCAGTCGGCTGCAGGCGATGCCGAACAGGCCACCGACGCCGGCGCCTGAGGTCACCTACCCCCTAAACCTTCGGAGTCGCCCGGCCGCGCTCGCGCCGACGGGCAGGCCTATGAACGTCAACAATTCCGCGTAATTGGCGACGTTTTGCGACAACAAATTACAATTGCGTGACAATTGATCCAAGGGTGAACGGGTAGGCTCGGGCTCGCGCCGTGGTTGGGGGACCGCGCGTAGCAATAGGGACTCCATGGAAATCGCGATTATCACGCTCTACATGCTCGTTTTGTCGGTGCTCGGCCTCTACGGCTTTCACCGCGGCCACCTGCTCTACCTCTACTGGCGCCACCGCAAGGAGGCCCACGTGGCTCCCGGCCGCTTCGAGGAGCTGCCGCGCGTCACCGTGCAGCTGCCGATGTTCAATGAGATGTACGTGGCCGAGCGTCTCATGGAGAGTGTGGCGGCCCTCGACTACCCGAAGGACAAGCTCGAGATCCAAGTCCTCGACGACTCCACCGACGAGACCACCGAGATCGCGCGCAAGAAGTCCGAGGAGCTCGTCGCCCGCGGTTTCGATGTCACCTTCCGCCACCGCGACAACCGCAAGGGCTACAAGGCCGGCGCCCTCGAGGAAGGCCTGCACGAGGCCAAGGGCGACTACGTGATGGTCTTCGACGCCGACTTCGTGCCCACCCCCAGCATCATCCGCGACCTCATCGACCACTTCACCGATCCCAAGGTCGGCATGGTCCAGGCCCGCTGGGGCCACATCAACCGCGACTACTCGCTGCTGACGCGGGTGCAATCGATGATGCTCGACGGCCACTTCGTCATCGAGCACATCGCGCGCAACCGTTCGGGCCGCTTCTTCAACTTCAACGGCACCGCCGGCATCTGGCGCCGCTCCACCATCGTCGACGCCGGCGGCTGGGAGCACGACACGCTCACCGAGGACATGGATCTGAGCTTCCGCGCCCAGCTGCGCGGCTGGAAGTTCGTCTACGTACCCACGGCGCTGGCCCCGGCCGAGATCCCCTGCGAGATGAACAGCTTCAAGGGGCAGCAGTTCCGCTGGGCCAAGGGCTCGGCCCAGACTACCAAGAAGTTGATCTGGACGGTGATTCGGGCCGATCTACCCCTGAAGGTGAAGATCGAGTGCCTCTTTCACTTGACCAACAACTTCGCCTATCTGTTCCTGGTAATCCTGGCAGCGCTGCAGCTGCCCAACATGTTGATGCGCCAGCGCATGGACAGCCCGGAGCTGCTCCTGCTGGACGTGCCGCTCTTTTTCTCTACGTGCATCTCGATCATCATCTTCTACCTGACCACGCACCAGGCGCTCTACGGAGACCTGCGCAGCGCCGTCAAGCGCCTGCCGGTGATGATGGCGGTCAGCATCGGTCTGTCGATCAACAACGCCCGCGCTGTGCTCGAGGGCCTGGTGGGTGTGCAGTCGGAGTTCGTGCGCACCCCCAAGCACGGCGTCGAGCAGAATCGCGACGGCTGGGTCAAGAAGCGCTACAAGGCCGGGGCCGCCACGATCTCGACCTACCTGGAGATCCTCTTCGGTCTCTACATCGTCGGCACGATCGGGCTGGCCATCTTCATGGGCGCCTGGGTGAGCATCCCCTTCCTGGTGCTGTTCATGGTCGGCTTCCTTTACGTCGGCACGCTCAGCCTCTACCAGCTGCGCTAGAAGAGCGCCGACACAAGCTGCTGTTGCCGCTGGCCCTGTGTGCGCTGCTTCTTGGCTGCGCCCATGGGCCGCCAGCAAAAGTCCCGCCGCCCGAGCAGACCAGCGACGCCTTCTTCGCCGCCGTGCGCGACGACGACCCGGCCGCCGCCTACGCCCTGCTCGACCCCGAGCTGCAGGCCGAGCTGACCCGCGAGCGCTTCGACGCCCAGTGGCGTGACAGCCGCAAGGAGCTGCTGCAGTGGCAAATGGCCGTCGCCCGTCGCGACGTGGAGGCGAAGGCCCGCGCCCGGGTGGAGCTGGAAAACGGCGAGGAAGTGGTGCTGCGCCTGGAGCAGGGAGCCTGGCGCCTGGAGGGCGGTATCCTCGACGCCCAGGCCGGCGCCACGCCGCTCGACACCGTCGCGGCCCTGCGCCGGGCGCTCAGGCGCCAGAGCCTGCCGGCGCTACTGGCGCTCTTGTCCCGTGAACGCCGCGCCGCCTGGCAAGCGGCCTTTGAAGAGAGCCTGGCCGCCACCGAAGACCCCCTGGACCTGCGCGTCGAGATCAAGGGCGACGAAGCCATCGTGCACCTCAGCGGCGGCGGCGAGGTGCACCTGAAGAAAGAAGCCGGCCGCTGGCGCATCTGGGACCTGCGCTAAACCGCCCTCGCGATTATCGCTGCACCGATCGACGCTCCAGGCCCACTCGTGTTACCCATGGATGGGCACGGGCCACGGGCCCCGGCGGCGGCTGGGACTGTGGCCAAGACCAGCGAGGTTCCCAACATGAGCGGCCATAACAAGTGGTCCACGATCAAGCACAAGAAGGGCGCCGCCGACGCCAAGCGCGGCAAGATCTTCACCAAGTTGATCAAGGAGATCACCATCGCTGCGCGCCTCGGCGGCGGCGATCCCGACGGCAATCCCCGACTGCGGCGAGCGGTGGACGCGGCCAGGGCAGCCAACATGCCGGGCGACAACGTCACCCGCGCGATCAAGAAGGGCACCGGAGAGCTCGAGGGCGTGACCTACGAAGAGCTCACCTACGAGGGCGTGGGCCCGGCCGGCACGCTCTTTGTGATCGACGTGATGACCGACAACCGAAACCGCACCAACCCCGAGCTGCGCAAGCTCTTCGATGTGCACAACGGCCAGCTCGGCAGCGCCGGTGCTGCCGCCTGGGCCTTCGATGAAAAGGGCGTGCTCACGGTGGACAAGGCCCAGGCCGACGAGGAGACGATCTTCGACGCGGCCGTCGGAGCCGGCGCCGAGGAAGTCGAAGACTTGGGCGACACCTGGATGGTGCGCACGGCCAAGACCGACCTCGACAGCGTCAAAGAAGCGCTGACCGAAGGCGGTATCGCCGTGGCCTCGGCCGAGTTGGCGATGCTGCCCAAGACCCCCAAGGAGGTCTCGGGGCGCGACGCCGAAGTGCTGATCAACCTGGTCGAAGCCCTCGAAGACCACGACGACGTGCAAAAGGTCTACAGCGACTTCGAGCTGTCGGACGAGGCCCTGGCGGCGCTCTCGGGCGCCTGAGGCCACCATGATTGTGCTCGGCGTAGACCCCGGCTCGGTGCGCACGGGTTGGGGCGTGATCGAGAGCCGAGGCGCGCGCCTGACGGTCATCGACGCTGGCGTCATCCGCGCCGGCAGCGACCCCCCGCTGGAGCAGCGCCTGTGCGTGATCCACGCGCGTCTGTGTGAACTCATCGCCCACCACGGCCCCAGCTGCATGGCGGTCGAGGACGTCTTCAGCAAGCACGCGCGCTCGGCGCTGAAGCTGGGCCAGGCCCGCGGCGTGGTGCTCCTGGCCGGTGCCCAGGCCCAGCTGCCCATCAGCGCCTACCCGCCGGCCCTGGTCAAACGCTCCATCGCCGGCAGCGGCGCCGCCCCCAAGGAACAGCTCGGCCGCATCGTCGCCACCATCCTCGGCCTGTCCAAGCCACCGCCGGCCGACGCGAGCGACGCCTTGGCCATCGCCATCACCCATGCCAACGCCGCCCGCGTGCGGATGCCGCGCCCGGCGTGATCGGTGTGCTCGCAGGCTCGCAAATTTCCTGTGCGGGCGTTCAGGCTGTGATAGGGTCGCGCCGATGATCGGCAGGCTCCAGGGTGTGGTCATCGACCGCGGTCTCGATGGCTGCTGCGTCTTGGACGTGGGCGGCGTGGGCTACGAGCTCTTCGTGCCCGCGCGCACGCTTTCGCTGTTGCCCGAGGCCCCGGCCACCGCGACCCTGCACGTGCACACCCACGTGCGCGAAGATGCCCTCTTGCTCTACGGCTTCGCGAGTCTCGAAGACCGACGCGTGTTTCGGGCCATGTTGGGCATCAAAAACGTGGGCACCAAGCTGGCGCTGTCGATTCTCGGCGAGTTGGCCTCCGGCGAGCTGGCGGCGGTGGTGGCCCGCGAGGATAAGGTTCGGCTCTCGAAGGTCTCGGGCGTCGGCCGCAAGACTGCCGAGCGTCTGGTGCTCGAGCTCAAGGACAAGCTCCCGAGCCTGGTCAGCTCGCCGGGCACCTTCAGCGCTCCGGCCGCTGCGGCCGCGGCGGGCGGTACCGGCCTACCTCCGGCGGCGAGCGGCCCGGCCGGCGAAGTCGTCGCGGCGTTGACCAGCCTTGGCTTCAACCGTGGCGAGGCCGAGCGCGCCGCCGCCCAGGTGGTCGCTGCCGACGAGACGCGCCCGGTGGAGGTGCTCCTACGCCAGGCCCTGGCCAGCCTGGCCTAGACTGTCATGGCCAAGATCGGACACGCGGAAGCAACGCGCAGATGAGCGAAGACAACCCACAGGAAGCGGGGCGGCTATTGGATGGCGAAGCCGGACTCGACGACCGCGAGCTCGACCGCGCGCTGCGCCCCGTGGGCTTTTCCGAGTTCATCGGCCAGCGCAAGATGATGGACAACCTCCAGGTCTACGTGCAGGCCGCGCGTAAACGGGGCGAGCCGCTCGACCACGTGCTTTTGTGCGGACCGCCGGGTCTGGGCAAGACCACCGTCGCCAACATCCTGGGCAACGAAATGGGCCGCCAGGTGCTCACCGCCCACGGCCCCGCGGTCGAGCACAAGGGCCAGCTGGCGGCCTTGCTCACACGCATGGAGCGCGGCGACGTGCTCTTCATCGATGAAATCCACCGCCTGTCGGCCGTGGTCGAGGAAAACCTCTACACCGCCGTCGAAGACTTCCGCATCGACATCGTCCAGGGCGACGGACCCTACGCCGCCAGCATTCAGCTGCCCTTGGCCCCGTTCACGCTCATCGGCGCCACCACGCGTACGGGCCTTTTGACAAACCCCATGCTCTCGCGCTTCGGCATCGTCGAGCGCCTCGACTACTACCCGCCCGAGGACCTGGCCGAGGTCGTCAGCCGCAGCGCGCGCCTGTTGCGCATCCAGCTCGACGAAGACGCCGCCCTTGAAATCGCCCGCCGCGCCCGCGGCACCCCGCGTATCGCCAATCGCCTGCTGCGGCGCGCCCGCGACTTCGCCACTGTCCTGGGTGATGGCGACATTGACCGTAAGTTAGCAGACGCCGCTCTCACCCGGCTCGACGTCGACGGCGCCGGCCTCGACGCCATGGACCGCCGCCTGCTCAAAACCATCATCGAGCACTACAACGGTGGCCCCGTGGGCATCGACACGCTCGCCGCAGCGCTCAGCGAACCCCGCGACACCCTCGAAGACGTCTACGAGCCCTACCTGCTGCAGCAGGGGTTTTTGGCGCGCACCGCCCGCGGCCGCGTGGTCACCGACCGCGGTTATGAGCACCTGGGCGTGCCGACGCCACCGCGCTCGCAGCAGCGGTTGTTTTGAGTGGGGCGTGGGGGCGCAAACACGCAAAACGCGAAGCACTCACAGTCTGCGGCGCCGATACTGCGCCCATCCTCTCCGATGTGGTGATGGCCGCGGACTGGGAACCTTTCGGGCGAGAGGTTGGCATGGCTCGTCCTTCATGATAGCGACGCGCGTCATGGAAGAAGATCGCCTTCAATCGTTGGGCGTGAGGTGGGGGAGCTTCTTGCTCGTTGCGATCACCGCCTGTGGCCCGAGCCTCGAAACCGTAAGACTGGATGAACTACTGACCGCTTCTCGCGGGAACGCGATCAAGGCGCACGAGACCTATGAGGATAAGTATCTGAAAGTCACGGGCACGGTTGAGCACGTGGGCCTTCAGACCAAAAGGCAGCGCGTCGCCACGTTGGAATACATGGCCCCCACCCCCACTGCCGTCGAGCACGTGCGAACCAAGAAGTACGGATACGTGATTTTGATGCCGCAGGATCCGAGCGAGGGCCGGCTGCTGTGCTATTTCCACCCCAACGATCGCGGTCCGCTGGCGGAAATCTCGCCCGGTCAACGTATCGAGGTCGTCGGCTGGTTCAAGCAGTTCCGACAGGAGCCGGTCGGCCGCGTGGTGGAACTCTCCAACTGCACCACCGAGCAATAGCATCGCGGTGCGGGCGGTAGTGGCAGTGGCAATCACGGGATCGGCGCCGGTTCGCCTTGGCACGTCAAAACTCGCCGAGCACGTTCGCGGGGGCAGGTAGCTCTTCGTCTCGGGCAGCCGCGATTTCGATGAAGCGCCACGCGCCTTCATTTGGCCAGGCGGTCGCAAGCCATGGGGGCCACCGCAACTTCGTGCCGTAACGACGTGCGTGCTTCCAAGCAAACTGCCAGGAAGGAGGGCGGCCACGTGAAACAAGCATCTTCCCAACGCGTCGAGATCGCCGCACACGCCGCCCCCGCGAGCTGAGCCGGGTCCGCCAGGAGCGTTCACACGCTCTACGCAGTCTGGTTCCTGCTTCGGTGTCACCGATGACCGCATCGGTGTGACAGCCGGCTGTGGCTGGCCGTGTCGGATTTCAACGCCGGTCTTCGGGGTCGCGCTGTGCGCACACGCGGCGCGGCGACCGCACCCGTCCGCCCTTTTCACCGAAGAGCAAGCAACCATGAGCGGGAAAACTTTGGGGTTCGGCGCGCCCTTCGAAAGCGCCTTCGACGCCGGCAAGATTTTCGTCGTCCAGGTGGCCGGTTTGAAACCACCGTATCTCCGCGGGATCAGCGGGCCGATGCGGCACCCACATCGAAGGTTTCGTCGAGGCTATCGCAACCTCCGCCATGGTCGATCGCAGGGGCTCGCGAAGGAATAACTTCCCCCTTTGGTGCGTGACGGCGGGCGACCCGCCCACCGCCCGCTCGATGCGCTGTGCACTGGTCATGCGCTGCCGCTGTGCGAGGGCGAGCGGTGGGCGCTGCCGCGGCCGCCGACTACGCGCCCGGGGCGGTCACGCCGCCCTCGCCCATTGCCTTAAAAAACCACTGACCCCAAACTGCTTCCCCCCCGGCAGCCGCCCCCGAGTCCGGAGTGTGATCATGAGCTACGACCTCGACAAGTTCTTCGAGCTATCCCCTGACTTCTGCTGGATCGGTGCCCCCGATGGCACGCTCGATCACGCGAGCGCCGCCTTGCGTCGAGTGCTGGGTTGGGGAGCGGTCGCCGACGAGGCTGCGCGATTTTTGGATCTGCTCCACCCCGACGACGTCGCGGCGGCCAAGGCCGCGCTGGTCGCAATTGTCGAAGGTCCACAGAGCCTGGAGTTCGATGCTCGCCTGCGTCAGGCCGACGGTCGCCATCAGCCGGTTCGCTGGATGGGTATGGGCGACCCCGAGACCCAGCGCCTCTTCGTGCGCGGCCGGACCATCGAAGAGCGCGAGCGCCTGGACGCGGTCATGGCGGCCGAGGGTCGATACTTTCGCGGCCTTGTGGAGCATACCGTCGACATCATCCTGGTCACTGCTGCCGAGGGCGAGCTGCGCTATCTGAGCCCGGCTTTCGAGCGTTCGCTGGGCTTCAGCGTCGAAGCGTGGCGGGACAAGAACGTGGCCGACCTGGTCTGGCCCGAAGACCGTGAGTCCATGACTCAGGTCTTTCGACAGAGCCAGCAGCATCCGGAGGTCGTGCAGCCCTGGCGCGCGCGCCTCTGCCACGCCGATGGCAGTCACCGCTGGTTCGTGGGCTCGGCGACCAATCGGCTCGACGATCCCCACGTGACCGGCATCGTCATCAATGCCCACGACGTCACCGAGCAGGTCGAAAACCTGGAAGCCCTGCAAAAGAGTGAAGCCCTGCTGGAGGAGGCCCAGCGCATCGGCCGGATTGCCAGCTTCGAGATGGACCTCACCACCGACACCATGCGCAGCTCCAAGGCCTTGCTCGATTTGTCTCGAGAGGGTCTGCCCGTTAGCGACCCGACGCAAGGCTGGCGCCAGCGCTTGCTCGAAAGCGGCTACACCGAGGACAGCGAAAAGCGAGCGCTGGCCGCCATCGAATATTCGATCGAGACCGGCGATGCCGTCGACCTCGAGTTGGAGCGAAAGGCCGAACGCGAGCAGTGGCACTGGCTCTATCTGCGCGCGGCGGTCGTCAACGATGCCCAGGGCACGCCCTTGCTGCTGCGCGGCATCGTGCAGGACATCAGCGAGCGCAAACGCGCCGAGCGGCTGATGGAGATCAAGGATCGTGCGATCGCGACATCCATCAACGGCATCGCAATCGCCGATGCCGAGGGCAAGATCATCTACGTAAACCCCGCCTTCCTGCGCATGTGGGGCTACGAGCGTGAAGAAGAGGCCGTGGGGCGTTCGCCACTGGAGTTCGGCGATCCCGAGCGCACCGCGGAGATCGTCGATGCGCTGCAGCTTCGTGGCGTATGGAAGGGCGAGGCCACCGCACAACGGCGCGACGGCAGCCACTTCGACACGCTTGTGGCCGCCAACATTTTGCTCGACGCGGGCGGAAACATTTCGCACATGGTCGGGGCTTTTCAGGACATTTCGGAGAGCAAGCGGCTTCAGTCCCAGTTCGCACAAGCCCAGAAGATGGAATCGGTGGGTCGCCTTGCCGGTGGCGTCGCCCACGACTTCAACAATGCATTGACCGTCATCAGCGGCTACACCGAGTTGGCGCTGGCGGAGTTGCCCAACACCGATAACCTAAACGAGTACCTGACCGAAATTCAACAAGCCTCACACACGGCCGCTTCGCTTACGGAGCAACTGTTGGCCTTCTCACGCAAGCAGATCATCGCGCCGCGCGTACTCGATCTCAACGAGACGCTTGCCAAGATGGAGCCCATGCTCGCGCGCATCATCGGTGAGGACGTGCAGCTGGAAGTCATTCTGAGCGAAGACCTGGGTCATGTGCGCATGGACCCTGGGCAAGCCGAGCAGGTCATCTTGAACCTCGCCGTCAACGCCCGCGACGCCATGCCCGACGGTGGCAAGCTCACGCTCGAAGCCACCAACGTCAGCCTCGACGAAGCCTATTCGGCCCGGCACGTGGGCGTACAGCCGGGAAGATACGTCGTGCTGGCGGTCTCCGATGACGGCGGGGGCATGTCCGAAGAAGTTCGCAAGCAGATCTTCGAACCGTTTTTCACCACCAAGGAAGCCGGCAAGGGCACGGGCCTGGGGCTGGCCATGGTCTATGGCGCAGTCAGGCAAAACGGCGGCAACGTGGAGGTTTATTCCGAGGTCGGCCGCGGCACCACGTTCAAGCTTTACTGGCCGCGCGTCGATGCCAGCGCCGACGAAGTCGAAGCGACGACGTTCGCGACCCTACCACGCGGAAGCGAGACCCTGATCCTGGTGGAGGACGAGGCCCGTGTGCGCCGGGTTGCCAAGCTCATGCTCGAGCGCCAGGGCTATACGGTGCACGCCTTTGAAAGCGGCCCTGCCGCGCTCCAGGGGCTGACCTCAATCGACGAACCCGTGCACATGCTGCTGACCGACGTGATCATGCCGGAGATGAACGGCCAGGTGCTGTCGCAGCGCGTGCTCGAGTTGCGCCCCGACCTCAAGGTGCTTTTTGCCTCGGGCTACACCGCCAACGTGATCGTGCACCACGGCATCCTCAAGGATGGCGTGGAGTTTCTCGCCAAGCCCTACACCCACGCCGCCCTGGCTCAGCGCGTTCGCGAAGTGCTCGACAAGTGAACCCGAACCTGCGGCTGCGGGTGTCCGATTGGGATTTGGTGTGACTCCAGCGGCGTCGAGGCGGTCACCGTGCAGGATGTGCAGCGCGTAGCGTTCACCTATCTGAGCGGTAGACCCAATCTCTTCGTGCTCACCGATTACCGCGAGACCGGAAGCCAACGCAGACGCCGGGAGCCGCCGGCTACGGCCACAGCCACGCCGCCCCGCGCACCCCGCTTGCGTCACCATGCACTGCCCTGAGCACGCGCGTGGCCACCGCCTCCGAAAAGACGTAGTCGGGCAACCGCTGCTCCACGGTCTCGGGCAAACCTTCGATCAACGAGACACCTCCACCGAGCACGATGACATCCGGGTCGAGCACGTTGATCACGCTCGCGAGCGCCCGGGCCATGCGCTCGGCGTGCCGTTCGAGTGTGGCCCGTGCCTGCCCGTCGCCGCCGGCCGCGCGGGCCGCGATCTCGGCGGCGCTCAACGCTTCTCCTCCGTGGCGGACGTGGTCGCGCGCGATGCCCGGCCCGCAGAGAAAGGTCTCGATGCAGCCGCGCTTGCCACAGTAACAGGCCGGCCCCGGGCATTCGTCGTCGCGGGGCCAGGGCAGCGGGTTGTGCCCCCACTCGCCGGCGATGGCGTTTTTGCCAAGCCTCGGCCGCCCCTCGATGACCACGCCGGCGCCGGTCCCGGTGCCCACGATGACCCCAAAGACCACGCTGGCCCCCCGAGCGGCGCCGTCCACCGCTTCGGATAGCGCAAAGCAGTTGGCGTCGTTGTGCACGCGCACCTCGCGCCCCAGGGCCTGGCTCAGGTCCCGATCCAGGGGCCGGCCGTTGAGACATACGGTATTGCTGTTGCGCAAGAGCCCCGTGCTCGGCGAATGGGCGCCCGGTGTTCCCACGCCCACCGTCGCTCGCGTGTTGATTTCGGTCTCGGCGGAACTCACCAATTGGCTCACGCCCTGCACGATCGCGTCGTACCCATCCTTGGGCGTCGCGATCCGTCGCCGATACAACGTTTGGCCCCTGGAGCCCAGGGCTAGCAGCTCGATCTTGGTACCGCCGAGGTCGACGCCAATGCGAGGCATTTCACCTTCCGTCGCAGCATTCATGGGCGCTGGAGCGTAGCACGGCGCCCTTCGAGTAGTCCCGCGATGTGCCACTCCGCCGACATCGTCGCACATGGTTAACCGCGAGACATTGGCCCAAGCTGTGGAGCAAATTACCTACGTATCTGGCCTACTGAAGCGCAAGTGGTCCAGCGCATAGGATTGGCACCAACTCCTCTGCTACACTCGCCCTCTCGCGAAAGGCGATTGCCCATTGGCCAAGGCGCTCCACTTCATCATCGACAAGTGCACCGGCTGCCATCAGTGCGAGTTGGCCTGCTCGGGCATGCGCGAAGGCGTGTTCGCCACCGAGCGTTCGCGCATTCGTATCTTCGAGCTCAAGGAGATGTCGAAGAACGTCCCCTATGCCTGTCTGCAGTGCGAGGAGGCCTGGTGTATGCACGCCTGCCCCGTCGATGCCATCTTCGAGGTGGCCGAAACCGGCGTGAAGGTGCTGCTCGAAGACCGCTGCGTGGGTTGTAAGGTCTGCACCATCGCCTGCCCCTACGGCACGGTCAATTACTATCCAGACGCTGGCAAGGTACTCAAGTGCGACCTTTGTCACGGCGACGACATGGGACCGGCCTGTATCGCCTCGTGTCCCACCGGCGCCATCGAGCTGGCCGAGCGGGAGGTGGTGGGGGCATCGGGAGCCCCGGCGCCCGGATGAGATTTGACGTGGAGTTGGAATTTTGGGGCTGCAGAAATCGAGAGCCGTAGAACGCGACGAAAGCAGGAGACGATCATGAGTTGGGCAAGAAAGATCCTCAGAGTGAACCTGACCACGGGCGATTGCAGCAGCGAGCCCCTGAACATGGAGTGGGCGGCCCAGTACCTGGGGCAGCGCGGCCTCGGCACCAAATACCTGGTGGAGGAGACCGATCCCACGGTCGACCCATTTTCGCCCGACAACAAGCTAATCATCGCCACCGGTCCGCTGACCGGCACCATCGCCTCCACCGCTGGGCGTTGGTCGGTTATCACCAAGAGCCCGCTCACGGGCGCCATCGCCTGCTCCAACTCGGGTGGCTTCTTCGGTGCCGAGCTCAAGACGGCGGGCTGGGACATGATCATCTTCGAGGGCAAGTCCCCCAAGCCAGTCTACCTCTTCATCAAGGACGACAACTGCGAGCTTTTGCCCGCCGACGACCTCTGGGGCACCTCCGTGTGGCATACGGAGCCGGCGATCAAGGAAAAGCACGGCGACGACAAAATCAAGGTGGCTAGTATCGGCGAGGCCGGTGAAAACGGCGTGCTCTTCGCGGCCGTGGTCAACGATCTGGACCGTGCCGCCGGGCGCTCGGGCGTGGGCGCGGTGATGGGCTCGAAGAACCTCAAGGCCATCGCCGCCCGCGGCACCAAGGGCGTGCAGGTCAACGATCCCAGGGCCTTCATGCAGTCGACCATGGCAGCCAAGAAGGTGCTGGCCGAGCACACGGTCACCGGCGAGGGCCTGCCGACCTACGGCACCCAGGTCTTGATGAATATCATCAATGAAAGCGGTGCGCTGCCCACGGAAAACGCCCGCGACGGCCAATTCGAGGGTGCCGAGAAGATCAGCGGTGAGGCCATGCATGAGACCACCGCCGACGGCCACAAAAACCTCGTCAGCAACAATGCCTGCTTCGCCTGCACCATCGGCTGCGCGCGCGTCTCCAAGATCAACCCCAAGCACGTCTCCGTCAAAGACCGCCCCGAATACCAAAAGGAGTCCGGTGGCCTGGAATACGAGGCGGCCTGGGCCATGGGCGCCTCCACCAAGGTCGACGACCTCGACGCCCTGACCTTTGCGAATTTCCTGTGCAACGAGCACGGCATGGATCCCATCTCCTTCGGGTCCACGGTGGCCGCCGCGATGGAACTCTACGATGTGGGTGCCATCACCGAGGAGCAAGTCGGCTATCCCCTGACTTTTGGCAGCGCCGATGCCTTGATGAAGATCGCCGAACAGACCGGCAAGGGCGAGGGCTTCGGCGTCGAGATCGGCATGGGCTCCAAGCGCCTGTGCGAAAAGTACGGGCATCCGGAGTTCTCCATGACGGTCAAGGGCCAGGAGTTTCCAGCCTACGACCCGCGCGGTGTCCAGGGCATGGGCCTGGCCTACGCCACCAGCAATCGCGGCGGCTGTCACCTGCGTGGCTACACGGTCTCGTCGGAAGTTCTGGGGCTTCCGGTCAAGACCGATCCGCACGTCACCGAGGGCAAGGCCGAGCTGGCCAAGGCTTTCCAGGACTTGACGGCGATGATCGACTCCAGCGGCCTGTGCATCTTCACCAGCTTTGCCCTGGGCCTCGACGACTACCAGCCCCAGATCCAGGCCGCCTGCGAGGGCGACTTCTCCGGCGAGAAGCTGCTCGAGATAGGCGAGCGCATCTGGAACATCGAGCGCAAGTACAACCTGGCGGCGGGCCTGACGGGTAAGGACGACACCCTGCCCAAGCGCCTGCTCAAGGACGCGATCAAGAGCGGCCCCACCAAGGGCATGGTCAACCGCCTCGACGAGATGCTGCCCGAGTACTACAAGCTGCGCGGCTGGAGCGAAGACGGTGAGCCCACCGCCGCGACCCTCGGACGCCTCAACCTCGTCTAGTCAAAGCCCAGCGAGACGCCTATGCGCCACCTTATCGTGGGTGCCGGTCCGGCCGGTGTGATCGCTGCCGAGCAGCTGCGCGGGCTCGACCCACAAGCCCAAATCACGCTGCTCAGCGGCGAAGCCGAGCCCCCCTATTCACGCATGGCCATCCCCTACCTGCTCAGCGGCAAGGTCGGGGAAGCCGGCACCCACCTGCGCGCGGGCGATGACCACTTCGCCCAGGCCGATATCGAGCTGATCACCGGCCGGCGCGCCGAGGGGCTCGACGCAGGCGGGCGCCAGGTCAGGCTCGAGGGTGGGGGTTCGCTCGACTTCGACACGCTGCTCATCGCCACCGGCGCCAGCCCCTGGGTGCCGCCCATCGAGGGCCTGGGTGGAAGGCGCGTCAACGCCTGCTGGACCCTCGAAGACGCCCGCCGCATTCTTTCGGCGGTGCAAGACGGCAGCCGCGTCGCCATGATCGGCGCTGGCTTCATCGGCTCGATTCTGATCGACGCTCTGGGTCAGAAGAAGCTCGAACTCACCGTCATCGAAGCCGAAGACCGCATGGTGCCGCGCATGATGGACGTCGATGGCGGCGCCATCATCAAGGCTCATTGCGAGTCCAGGGGCGTGCGCGTGCTGACCTCCACGCGGGTCGAACGCGTCGAGGGCAGCGACGGCGAAGGGCCCATGACGCTCGCCCTCAGCGACGGCCAGAACATCGAGGCCGACCTGATCGTCACCGCCACCGGCGTGCGCCCGAACGTGGGCTTTGTGGAGGGCAGTGGCATGAAGCTGGCGCCCGCGGACGCCACGGGGCAGGGCGGCATCGTGGTCGACGATCGCATGCAGACGTCGCTGCCGAATATCTACGCCGCTGGTGACGCCGCAGCCGGTCTCGACTTTTCCTTTCAGCACAGGGCCGTGCACGGCATCCAGCCCACTGCGGCTGACCACGCGCGCATCGCCGCGCTGAACATGGCCGGCAAAGAAGCTCACTATCGCGGCAGCCTGAGCATGAACGTGGTCGAGACCCTGGGACTGACGCATTACACCTTCGGTCGCTTCCAGGGCATCGAGGGGGGCCAGTCGGCGCGCGCCGCCGACGCTGCCTCGAAGAGCTACTTGCGACTGGAGTTTTCCGAAGGACGCCTCATCGGCGCCATCGTGGTTGGCGCCTTCGAACAGGTCGGCATCCTGCGAGGTTTGATCCAGAGCCAAATCGATCTCGGCGCCTGGATCGAGCGCCTACAGCAGAAGCCGCGCCGCATCGTAGAGGCCTACCTGGATGCCACGGGCCTCGGTCTCACGCCGCCGATGCTGAGCGCCAGCACGGGCAGCGGTGTATGAGCGGATCGATCACCATCACGCTCAAGCTCTTCGCCATGCTGCGCGACAAGCTGCCGCCGGGGACGCGCGCCGGCACCACGGAAGTCGAGCTCGATGTCGGCGCCACGCCCCAGGTGGTGATCGAGCGTTTCGGCATCCCGCGTCAGATGGCGCACCTGGTCATGATCAACGGCCGCCATTTGCTACCGGCTGAACACAAAACCGCCGAGCTACAGGCCGGCGATACCCTCGCCATCTTCCCGCCCATAGCCGGAGGTTAATCGATGGCAGCCGAGCCCGACTTCGTCGTGGAGCAGGAGCGCGGCATTAGCCTTGCTGAATTTTTTCGCGTGCTGCCCCGCGTGGTGATCGGCTACGACCACCACGTCGAAGATCGGCGCATCACGCTTTGGCCCGAAGGCGATCGTAGTCACCGCATCGAGATCGAGCTTTCCGAAGAGCGCAAGCGCGAACTCAGCGCCATCTTCACGCTGCCGGCCATCACCATACATCTAGCGTTTTTTGGTTATACGCAGGGGGGCTTCGATGCCTTCATGGAGCACTTCAACCTACGCTACCTGCGCGGCGGAGGGTGACTCGGTCCGGGGCCTCAGGCCTCGGGCCACAGCTCGTATTGCTTCCACAGGTCGAGGGCCTGCTCGGGCAGCAGCTCCAGCTCGTCGCAGAGCAGGCGAATCTTCTCCAGCGAGGCCTGGATGCGCACCTTGTGGTCGCGGTTGTTCGTGTAGGCGATGTCCACCGCTTCTTGCGGGATCTGATAGCGCTCGATGAAGGCCTGCGACGGTCGCATCATCAGGCCCGCCATCTGGCTGAGGATCAGCGGCGTGGCCACGGCCAGCTCGTGGCGGCGGTTTTTGTCGAGCTTGGGCACGTTATGTCGCAGGTAGGCGCGGGCGAAGGACACGTGGCGCGCCTCTTCGGTGACATGGATGCGGCTGATGCGCTCCACGAGGGGATGCATGTCGGCCTCTTCCTCGAGTGCGCGGCGCTGGGCGTAGTCGATGGGGTCTTCGCCGCCCAGGGCGAAGATGAAGAGCAGTTCAGGAAACTCGCGCCCGAAGCCCGAGACCCGGTCGGCGCCGGCGGTCATCGTGGAGGAAAGCCCCTGCACGGCCACGCCCGAGCGGTCGACGAACTCGCGGAACATCAGCGAGTGGTGCGACTCCTCGATCACCTCATGGTAGGCGTAGCGATACTCGGGCGAGCCGGCTTCCAGCCGTGAGGCGAACTGCAAAAGCCCGCGGCTGAGCACGTTCTCGAAGATCGAGCCGACGAACATGAAGCGCGCCACCGAGCCCAGGCCCATCTCGCGGCGGGTGGTCTCGGGCAGGCTCCAGTACCAATCGGTCTTGCCCAGGCCCCGATCGCGCGACGACTCCCAGTGGGGATCCATCGGATCGATGCGCATCTGGGGCGCGTCCCACTCGATGTCGCGGTAGCACTCGAAGCGCTTGCGGACCGAGGCCGCGTTCAAGCGGTCGACCAGCGCGAAGTAGGCGTCCTCACGGCCGGCCTCGACGGCCATGGTCAGCTCTTCGGGCAGCGGTTCAGAGGCTGTGGATGCGGATGTGGACTGGGGATTGGATTCAGTGGCGGCGGTCATGGGCGGGCCTCGTGTAACTCAGGCCCTGGCAGTATAGCAACGATCGCGGGGCTCCGAAGGCCGGCGCGGCGGCTGCCATGACCTCGATCACGCCCCGCGCAGGACCGTGCGCAGCCGTTTCGAGCCGATTTTGCCCGCGGAAATTGGCGATCCCCGCTGGAACCGGCCAGGGGCTGTGACAAGATCGGCCCAATGTCATCAAAGATCCTTCCCGAGGCCACCCTCGCCGTCGGCGACCGCGCCCATGGCTTCCTGGTGCAGCGGGTCGAGGCCCTTGCCGAACTCGCCGCCCGGGCCTACCTGCTCGTGCACGAGCGCTCGGGCGCCCGGCTTCTGCACCTGCATGCCGACGACCCCGAAAACCTTTTCTCGATCAGCTTTGCCACCGCCCCGCCGGACGATACCGGCCTGCCCCACATCATGGAGCACTCGGTGCTCGCAGGCTCGCAGAAGTTCCAGGTCCGCGATCCCTTCTTCGACATGGTCAAGACCAGCATGGCGACTTTCATCAACGCCATGACGGGAGCCGATCGCACCTATTATCCCACCTCCAGCAACGTCAAACGCGACCTCTTCAACCTGGCGTCGGTCTACGTCGATGCGGTGTTTCACCCCTTGTTAACTTCGGAGACCTTCGCCCGCGAAGCCCACCACCTGGCGCCCCTGGACCCGGACCAGCCCGGTGGCGCCCTGACCGTCAGCGGCATTGTTTACAACGAGATGAAGGGCGCCTACTCGGCGCCGCCGACGCGGCTGGGCCGGGCCCTGCGCAAGGGGCTTTTGCCCGACACGATTTACGCCAATGACTCCGGAGGTGACCCGGAGGCGATCCCCGAGCTCAGCTACGAGCGCTTCCTGGACTTTCACCGCACCTATTATCACCCCTGCAATAGCCTGATCTTCATCTACGGCGACATCCCCACCGAAGAGTATCTGGGCTTTCTCGAGGCGCCCCTGGCCGACTTTGGGCCGGCCGAGCCGCCGCCGCCCATTGCGCGTCAACCGCGCTTCAGCGAGCCGCGCAGCGTTCGCGATCGCTATCCTGTGGGACCCGAGGACGCCATCGAGAACAAGACGTTTTTGGCCATCGAGTGGCTCACCGGTGACGCCCGCGACGCCCGCGAAGCGTTGATGATGGCGGTGCTGAGCAATTACCTGTTGGGCAATGCCGCTTCGCCCCTGCGCAAGTCGATCGTCGACGCCGAGCTGGGCGCCGACCTGATCTACTCCGGCGCTGGCGCCACCGGCTGTCACGCCACCTTCAGCCTGGCGCTCAAGGACAGCGAAGGCGATCGCCTGGAGCGCTTCTGTGGGCTTGTCGACGAAAGCCTGGAGCGCATCGCCGCTTCGGAGCTGCCGCGCGAGGAGATCGAAACGGCCTTTCGCAAGCTGGCCTACCGTCACCTGGAGATCCAGGAGCGCTATCCCATGCGCATGATGTACAGCGCGCTCCAGTCGTGGGCCTATGGCGGCGATCCGCTGGAGCGCTACGCCATGCGCGAGCACCTGGAGGCCTGTCGCAAGCGCTACGAGGACGATCCCCGGGTCTTCAATCGCCTGATCCGCGAGCGGCTCCTGGAAAACCCCCACCGGCTGACGGCCGTGGTCAGCCCCGACCGCGAGCTGCAGGCCAAGAGCGACGCGGCCCTGGCCGAGCGCATGGCAAAGGTGCGCTCGGGTCTGGATGCCGCCCAGCTCGAGGCCATCGCCGAGCAGGCGCGCAAGCTGGGCGCCCAGAAGGTCTCCAGCGACGAGCGCGCCGCTCAGAGTCTGCCCACGCTCTCCATCGATGACCTGCCCAGTGCCCCGGCCCACATCCCGACCCAGTGTGAAAAGCTCGCCGGCGGCGCGGAACTACTAGTCAATGATGTCTTCAGCAATGGCGTCAACTACCTGAGGCTCGGCTTCGACCTGCGCGGTCTGCCCGACGAGCTGTGGCCTTACCTGCCCCACTACACGGCGGCGCTGCGCAAGCTCGGCGTCGAAGGTGCCGACTACGAGCAGACCGCGCGGCTCGTGGCCGCGGCCACCGGCGAGCTGTCGACCTCGACCCAGCTCTGCCGCCACGGCGTCGATGCCGGGCAGCCGGTGTGGTCGTTGCAGCTGAGCTTCTCGGCCCTCGACGAGCAGATGCCGCCGGCCCTCGACATCGCCCGGCGGCTCTTGTTCACCCTCGACCCGCGCGACCGCGAGCGCCTGCGCATCGTGCTCAAGCAAGGCCTTACGAGGCTGCGCACGGCGCTGATCCAAAACGGTCGCGGCACCGCCGTCGGTCACGCCTCGGCTGGCCTGAGCCTGGAGGGTGCCCTGCGCGACCGGCTCGGTGGTCTGCCCCAGCTCGAACTCTGCCGTCGCCTCGAGCAGGACTTCGAAGCCGAGTGCGAGGATCTGATGCAGCGCATCGAGGCGATCGGGGACTTCATGCTCGATTCCGGTCGTTTGACTGCGAGTTTTACAGGATCGGATGCGGCTCTGGGGCAGACGCGCGCGGCGCTCTCGGACTGGCTGGGGCAGATGCGAAGCAGCGCGCCGGTCAGGGCGTTGTCTCCCATGCCAGAGGCCCTCGGCCCGCGCCGTGTGGGCCTGAGCTGTCCGAGCAGCGTGGCCTACTGCGCCAAGGTGATTCCCGCGCCCCATCTCAGCTCGCCCGACGAGCCGCTTTTGCGCGTGGGCGCCCACCTTTTGACGCTGGACTACATGATGCCGAAGGTGCGCCTCGAGGGAAACGCCTACGGCGCCGCGTTCCAGCACGACCCCTTGCACCAGTGCGTGGTCATGGCTTCATGGCGTGACCCCCACGTGGCGCGCACGCTGGCCATCTTCGAAGAGGTGGGGCAATACGTCGACGGCCTCGAATGGTCCGAACGCGAGATCCACCACGCCATCATGGCCACCGCCAAGGATCAGCTGCGCCCGATTCGCCCCGCCAGCGCCACCTATGACGCCCTGCATCGCCATCTGACGGGCCAGAGCCGCGAGGTGCGCGCCGCTCGCTTCGACGGCCTGCGCTCGGCCACGCCCGAGAGCACCAAGCGGGCGCTGCAGGAGCTGCTCGCCGGCAGCATGGACAGGGGTGCGGTCACCGTGGTCGCGGGCCGCGCCCAGCTGGAGGCCGAGAACGCGGAGGTCCCGGGCGGGCCGCTGGAGCTGGTCGATGTCCTGGGGCGCTGAGCTGCGGCGCCGGCCGAGCCCACGGGCGATCGCTCAATCGCCGGCCAGGGCCTGCTCCACCGCCTGCACCAGATCCTGACCGGTCAGGGGCTTGCTCAGGACCGGCACGGCAGCCGGCGTGGAGCGGCGCTGGATCAACTCCTCGCTATAGCCCGTCATCAGCACAATCTTCACTTTGGGATAGCGTTCCGCCACCTCGTCGGCCAGCTGCAGGCCGCTCCCCTCGTGCAGCACCAGATCGCTGACGAGCACGTCGATCTCAGTGCCGGCCAGGATCGCCTGGGCCTCGGGCACGCTGGCGGCGCCGTAGATGCGGTAGCCGGCGCGCTCCAGGCTGCGTCGAAATAGCCGGCGCAGGATCTCCTCGTCCTCGACCAGCAGCACCGAGCGACGGCTGGCCTCGGAGTTCGGCTGCGCCGCAATGCTCTCGAGCGCGTGTGGCTCCAGCTCACCGCTGTCGGTGGCAAAACAGATCGTGACGCGGGTGCCGGCGCCCTCCTCGCTGTCGAGCGTGAAGTCGCCGCCCGCCTGCTCCACCATGGCCACCGCAGCCGACAGGCCAAGGCCCGAGCCTTCGCCGCCGCTCTTGGTGGTGAAAAATGGCTCCACGGCTTTGAGTCGCGTGTCGGCGTCCATGCCGATACCGCTGTCGCTGATCACCAGTTCCAGCCATTGGCCGCCGCGGCCCCGGGTCTCGATATTCAGCCGACCGCCTTCGGGCATGGCGTCGCAGGCGTTGACCACCAGATTGATGATGATGCGGTCCAGGTGGGCGCGGTCGATGCGGGCGGTGCTCGGCCGCGCCGCCAGCGTCGTGCGCAGCTCGACACCGGCCGGCAACAGTTCGCGCAGGGTGCCCTCCAGCGCGCGCAGCGCCTCGTGTACGTCGGTCAGCGCGCTGTCGCGCTTCTTGGCAGGACTGAAGAGCAAGAGATCGCGGGTGAGCGAAAGCGCGCGTTGGGCCGCGTCGGCGATCTCGTTCAGGTCCTCACCCATGGGGCTGTTGGGTTCGACCTGATCGCGGCAGAGATCGGCGTAGCCCTGGATCACACCCAGGGCGTTATTGAAGTCGTGGGCCACGCCGGCCGCCAGCCGTCCGACCGCCTCCATCTTTTGGGCCTGCTGGAGCTTGTACTGCAGCTGCAGCCGCTCGGAGGCGTCGCGGATGGCGGCGGTCATGAGCATGCCCTCGGCGCTGCGCACCTTGCCCAGGCTGATCTCCAGCTTCAACTCGCGACCGCTGTGATGCAGCCCGGGCACCAGGCGGCCGGGCGTCATCGGCGCACTGTCGACGTCGCGCCCCAAAAACGCTGCCGTGTGCTTTCGGTGGGCGCTGTGGTAGCGCTCGGGCAGCAACTTCGACAGCGGCTGTCCTACGACCTCCTGAGCCGGATAGCCAAAAATGCGCTCGGCGGCCGGATTGAAGATGCGCACCACGCCCTCGGTGTCGACCGCCAGCAGGCCGTCGTGGGCGCTGATGAAAATGGCGCGGTGCAGCTGCTCGGCGCGCTTGAGGGCGGCCTCGGTCGAATGCATCTGGCGCATGTCGCGCAGGATGTTGAGCACCCGGGTGGCGCCGTCGAGTTCGAGTAGGCGCGTGGTGATCTCGACGGCCACCGCGCTGCCATCGCCGCATTGCACGACGTAGTTCTGGGCCCCGATGACCTCGCCTTCGGAGAGCTTGAAAAACTCCCGGCGCGCACGGGAGCGCTGCTCGGGGATCAGCAGGTCCAGCGGGTTCTTGTGCCGCAGCTCGTCCATGCCGCGGTCGAGCAGGGCGCAAGCGGCGGGGTTGGCGTAAATGACGTGCTGCAAGTCCGACAGCAGCACGCCATCGGGTAGCTGTGCCAGAATGTAGGTAAGGTCGCCCGGGGGGGCGCCCTCCTGGGGCTGTTCCCAAAACCAGCCCGCCCGGCCGCTTTCGTCGTCGGCCAGGGCATCGCGATGCAGCTCACCCCGAACGTGTACCGGGCTGCCGTCGTGGGCTCGGAAGGTGAGCGGCAGCACCCCGGCGCCGGTGGCGCCTGGGCCCGAGGCGGTCAGCCGCGCGAGCGCTTCGGGCGACACCAGGTCGGAAAGGCCCCGCTCCACGAGTTGCGCCATGCTGCGGCCCACACGGGCGCACAGGGCCTGATTTGCGTACCGCAACCGGCCTTGGCTGGTGAAGCGCAGGAAAAAGAGGGGTGGGGGCATGGCGCTGGCCGGAAAAGCCGGCTTTGGCGACGTCCAGGGTAGTCTACACCCTCACCAGGGAATCGCCGAAAGAGCGGCTCCCCGGGCGCTGCCGTGCACGGATTTCGCGGCCGGTGCCGACAGCTGGAAGTGTCCTCTTCGATGAGCCAGGTGGCCGACGAGCAGCAACAGCCCCAAGTCCATGCGGGACCCGGAGGCACCGTGCTCGCGGCGCTGCCGCTATGGCTCGGTGCGCTGGGCGCGCTGCCCGCGCACCTGCCGCTGACGTCGGCCCCGGCCCTGCGCACGGCCCTGGGCACGGGAGCCCTGGGCCATGCCGGTTTTGTGGGGCAGGGGGTGCTGCAGCTGTGCTGGGTGCTGCCGTTGGGGCCGCTGCCACTGCGGGTGGCCGCGCTCGAGCTTTTGCTGGTCAGCGTGGCCCTGGGGTTGCTCTACCACGCCCTGCGTCGGGCACTGCTGGCCGCCGGCACCGAGACCCTCGCGGCCACGGGCCTGGCCATGGGAGCGGCATGGGTCGCGGGCCAGAGCGGCGCCCTGGTGCAGCCCGGTGGGGTCGGTGCCGGAGCGGCTCTGCTGCTGGCCGCCGTCAGCGTCGAGCGCCTGTTGGCCCTGGGTCAAGCGCAGGGGTCGGCGGGGGCGCGTGGCGAGCTGGGACTGCTGCTCGCCCTCTCGCTCTTGGCCGTCGAGGCCCCGCTCGCCGCCGTCGCCCTCGCCGCCTGCCGGCTCGCCACCGGTTGCGGCCCCGCGCTGCCAAGGGGGGCCTGGCTGGGCGGGTTGGCCACCGCCCTGGCCGCCACAGCCTGGCGCCTCACCGCCGACCTCAACGCCGAACCCATGCTGCCAGACGCGTTTTTCCAGCCCGACGAAATGCTGCCAGGACGTTTTCCGGGAGCGGAATCAGCCCCTGCAATGCTGCCAGGACGTTTTTTCGAGATCGCGGTGCTGCCTATCGCACGGCTGGGACTGCTGGGCGCGCTGATCTCGGGGCTGCTGCTGGGCCTGTTGGTGCGCCCCTGGCGTGGCCGGCTGCTGCCGTGGTTTTCGCCGGGGCTGGCCGGGGCCGCGGTGCTTTCCGGGCTGGTGCCCGCAGCTCTCTCGGCGCGCCTTTTGCCGGCGCCACTGGCGCTCGCGCTCCTGTGTCTAGGCGCCCTCGGCTGCGGCGGCTGTGTGCTCGGCTGGCTGCTCGCGGAGCGGCGCGGGCCGTGGCTCGGCCGGGCGGTGGCGCTGCCCTTGCTGCTGCTGGGCGTCGCCCTGCTGCAGACCCGGCTCGCGGCCGCAGTCGGCGATGGGGCAGGCGCCGATCCGAGCGCCGCCGCCGACGCCATCGCCGAGGCCGAGCTGCGCTCGCTGCCCTCGCGCAGCGCCGTGCTTATCGGTCGCGCCGCCGCCACCCGGCTGCGGCTGCTGCAGCGGGTCGAGGGCAGCCGCCCCGACGTGACGCTCTTGCCCCAGGCCGCACTGGGCGACGTCGAGAGCGCCACCGCCATGAGCCGTGCCGACGCCAGCCTGGCGCCCCTGATCCGCAGCCGCCTGCTGGAGGGCAGCCTCTCGGCCTTCGCGCTGCAGACCCTGGCGGCCACCCGTCCGCTGATGCTCGAAGCTTCGGTCCTGGACCAGCCCGACCTCGCGCACACGCTGTTGCCAAGTGGCAGCTACCTGGCCGTGGAGACCAGCGCGGTGACCGCAGGTGATGTGGCCGCCAGCGCCCGCGGCCAGGCCGAGGCCTTCGAACAGCTCGAGGCGTTGCTGTCGTTACCCGCTCTCGACGAATCCACCCGCCGTTACCTCGCAGCCCATCAACTCCAGGACGCGCTCTACTACCTTGGGTGTGGCCGGCGCGTCGCGGCACGACAGGCGCTGCAACGCGGACTGCTGCTCAGACCCCGCGCGCCCATGCTCGGCCACTTGCACGCCGAACTCGAGCGCGCAGGAGACGACGGTGCACTCGAACTCGAGCGCTGGCTAAAGACCGCACCGCGCCGCGATTGAAGGCGTTCGGGGGTGCATGCGAGTTTGAAAAAGCAGCGCTTGATCGCTCCGGGGCCGTGGTTAGGTTGGGTTTCGGAGGCCAGTAGACCATGCGACTCGATCGGCTCACGACCAAGACCCGCGAAGCCTTGCAAGCCGCCCAACATGCGGCGACCGAAGCCCAAAACCCCGAGCTGTTGCCCGAGCATCTGCTCGGCGCCCTGCTCGATCAGGAAGGCGGTATCGTCAAGAGTTTCCTGCGCCGCGCCGAGCTCGATCCGGCCGCGCTCGAAGCCGATTTGAAAAAGCGCGTGCAGGGTCTGCCGCGCGTCAGCGGTGGCGCCGAACCCGCCCTGTCGCGGCGCCTGCGCGAGGTGCTCACCCGCACCTGGAAAGAAACGCAAGAGCTGGGCGATGAGTACAGCTCCGCCGAACACGTCTTGCTCGCGATCCTGGAGGTCGATGAACTGGGCAAGGCGCTCGGAAAGCTCGGCCTCGATCGCAGTGGCCTGCTCGAAGCGCTCAAGCAAGTACGCGGCGCCCAGCGCGTGACCGACGCCGACCCCGAAGCCAAGTACGAAGCACTCGAGAAATATACCCGCGACATCACCGAAGCGGCCCGCCAGGGCAAAGTCGATCCCGTCATCGGTCGCGACGAGGAAATCCGCCGCGTGATGCAGGTGCTGGCGCGGCGCACCAAAAATAACCCTGTGTTGATCGGCGAGCCCGGCGTCGGCAAGACCGCCATCGTCGAGGGTATCGGCCAGCGCATCGCCCAGGGTGACGTGCCCGACAGCCTGCGCGACAAGCGGCTTCTGGCACTCGATCTGGGCGCGCTGATCGCCGGCACCAAGTACCGCGGCGAGTTCGAGGATCGGCTCAAGGCGGTGCTCAAGGAGATCGAAGCGGCCCAGGGCCAGGTGGTGCTCTTCATCGACGAGCTGCACACGCTGATGGGTGCTGGCGCCGCCGAGGGCGCCATGGACGCCAGCAACATGCTCAAGCCGGCCCTGGCGCGCGGCGAGCTGCGCTGCATCGGCGCCACCACCCTCGACGAATACCGCAAGCACATCGAAAAGGACGCCGCCTTCGCGCGCCGCTTCCAGCCGGTCTACACCGGCGAGCCCAGCGTCGAGGACACCATCAACATCCTGCGCGGCCTGCGCGAGCGCTACGAGGTGCACCACGGCATCCGCATCCAGGATCCGGCGCTGGTGGCTGCCTCGGTGCTCAGCGATCGCTACATCAGCGACCGCTTCTTGCCGGACAAGGCCATCGATCTGGTCGACGAGGCCGCCGCCGAGATCAAGATGCAGATCGACTCCATGCCCCACGACATCGAGGCCGTCGAGCGGCGCAGCATGCAGCTGTCCATCGAGCAGCAGGCGCTCAAGAAGGAGAGCGATGCCGCCAGCCAGAAGCGCCTCGCAGAGATCGGCCCGGAGTTATCCGAGCTCAACGAGAAGAAGTCGGAGATGCGCGCCAAGTGGCTGCACGAAAAGGAGATGATCGCGCAGATCCGCGAACAGAAAGAATCCGTCGAGCGCCTGCGTCACGAGCTGGAGCGCGCCCAGCGCGTGGCCGATCTCGACGCCGCCGCACGCCTGCGCTACGGCGATATCCCGGCGGCGGAAAAAGCCGTGGCCGAGCTGCAGCAAAAGCTCGCCGCGGTTCAAGAAGACGGCAGCTTCCTCAAGGAAGAAGTCACAGAGGAAGACATTGCGTCGGTGGTCTCGCGCTGGACCGGGGTGCCGGTCAGCAAGATGCTCGAGAGTGAAAAGGCCAAGCTGCTGCAGATGGAGTCGCGCCTGGCGACACGCGTGGTGGGCCAGCCCGAAGCGCTGGTCGCCGTCGCCAACGCCGTGCGCCGCAGCCGCGCCGGGCTCTCCGACCGCGGCCGCCCCCAGGGCACCTTCCTCTTTTTGGGCCCCACCGGCGTGGGCAAGACCGAGCTGGCGCGGGCGCTGGCGGAGTTTCTCTTCGACGACGAGAGCGCCATGGTGCGCGTCGACATGAGCGAGTACATGGAAAAGCACTCGGTCGCGCGCCTGATCGGCGCACCGCCCGGCTACATCGGCCACGACGAGGGCGGCCAGCTGACCGAGCCGGTGCGCCGCCGCCCCTACTCGATCATCCTCTTCGACGAGGTCGAAAAGGCCCACCCCGACGTCTGGAACGTGATGCTGCAGGTCTTCGACGACGGCCGGCTGACCGACTCCCAGGGGCGCGTGGTCGACTTCAGCAATACGGTCATCATCCTGACCAGCAACGTGGGCTCGGCGCACATCCAGAGCGCCCAGAGCGACGCGGAGATCCAAGAGGCGGTGATGGCCGAGCTGAAGCAGCGCTTCCGCCCCGAGTTCCTCAACCGCCTGGACGAGACCGTGGTCTTCCACCAGCTCGGCCGCGAGCAGCTGCGCGAGATCGTGGACATCCAGCTGCGCCGCTTCCAGAAGCGCCTGGCCGAGCGCGAGTTGACGCTCGAGGTCAGCGACGGGGCCAAGGATCTGCTCGGCAACCTCGGCTACGACCCCTCCTACGGCGCCCGTCCCCTCAAGCGCGTGATCCAGCGGCAGCTGGAAAACCGCATGGCCGAAGCGATCCTGGCAGGCGAGTACGTCGCCGGCGATCGCATCGTGGCCGACCCCGACGGCCACGGCGGCATCGAGCTTCGCAAGGTACAGGACCCACCTGCGATGCGCGCGGCGGGCTGAAGCTCGCGGGGTGAAATTGAACGCGGCGCCGCCCGTGCTGCTGGCACTGGCGGCGTCCGCGGCGCTCGTTCGCGAGCCCCTACTCCATGCCGAGCTGGCGCAGACGCTTGCGGCGGCGGCGGGCAGCTTCGGCTTCCTTTTTGCGCCGCTTGATGGAGGGCTTCATGTAATGCCGGCGGCGCTTGAGCTCGCGCAGGATGCCCTCGTTGGCCATCTTGCGCTTCAAGTGCTTGATCGCACGCTCGAGGCCGCGGTCACCGACCACCACCTCGACGGGGCGGCACTGGACCGCCTCGGTCGCCGACTGCGTCGTTGTCTCTCTCTCGCTGGACACGGGCTGCGCACCCTACACCAAAGCGGGCCGATGGCAAGTGCGCCGCGATGGGGGTTGTGACGAATTCTGGAGCGTCGACCGATTTGAAATCACCACAGATTCGCCAGGCCTAACAGCGCTCGGGCAGGCAGTGGCTCTCGGCTTCGGCCGGGCTGCCCGCCGGTACCACCAGTAGGAGAAAGGTGCGGCGGGCGGCGATTTCGCCGCTGTCGTCCTTGACCACGTAGCGAAAGGGGTAGGCCCGGGCGCAGTCGGGCTCCTGGTAGTCGGCACTGGCGCCCGAACCCGGACCCGGCACCTGGAAGCTGAGGCTGAAGCCCAGACGCGTCAGCCCCTCGACCGCGGCAAACGTCTGCGAGTCGTAATTGATACCGCGGGTATTGTCCAGCGGGTCCGCCGAGACCGCCACGGCGCCGACGAAGAAGTCGCCGGCGTCGAAGGGATGGCCGCTGTAGATGGGGGTGATGGGCTGGAAGTAGCCGCTGAGGCCCTGGCCGTCGCCTTCGACCGTGGTGCGCACGGGGACCTCGACGCGGCTGCCGTACACCCCCTCGAGCAGGGCGACCTGGTCGGCCGCGGGCGAGGCGGGGTCGAGGGCATCGAAGCCATTGCCCAGCTCGGTCCAGTCCGGCAGTCCATCGCCGTCGCTGTCGATCGCTTGGGGATCGGTGCCCCAGTCGCGCTCCAGTTCGTCGCAGAGGCCATCGCCATCGGCATCGAGGCTCGCTTCGGTGCGGCCTCCGGCGTCGATGGGCGGGCCTTCCTTGAAGTCCGAGCCGTCGCTCCTGCCGCCTTCGCAGCCCAAAAGTAGCAGCGCGCAGGTCAGCACGAGCGTGCAAGAACGGAGCGACATCGTCGTTAGAGCATACGACGTGTGTGCGATGTGGCCAGTCGTGGTGAGCACGGACTCATGAGTCTTGGGGGCTGGGTTCGCGCGCTGCGCTGCGTCACGATCATGAAGAAACCGCCGCGGGCGCGGGTCGCAACGACACAGGAGCTTGGACAATGACTTACAGACGGGACCTTGGCTTGATTCTAACTGTGTGTGTAGAACTTACCTTGGGTGCATGTCTCGGTGGCGATGATGGTGGTGGCGGAGGCAGCTTCAATAGCGGCGTGCCCGCCTCGACCAGCCTGGCGTCGCTCAGCAGCGAGCAAGCGGTGCAGACCTGTGAAGCCTTTGGCGAAAAGGCGATGCGCGTGATCAACACCGACTCGCAAATCGATGTCGAGTGTACGAGCGAAGCGCTCGTCGTCAGCATCAGCCCCGACGGGAGCGGCAACCCAGTCGTGGATGTGCAGGCTTGCGAGCAGGCCTTCGCTCAGTGCAAGGCCAACGGTGGGCCCGCGGGCAGCGATCCGATGGACTCGATGGCCGAATTCGACTGCGACCCCAGCAATGCTCTCGATGAATTCGTCGATTGTGATCCCGACGCCACCGTGGCGGACCTCGAAGACTGCCTCAACGCCATGTTGGATAGCATCAATACCGCGCTGTCCGGCTTTACCTGCGAGGCGTTCAGCGATCCTGCGGCTCTGCAGAATGTGGAAAACGCCGGCCCCGAAGATCCCAGCCTGCTGCCCGAGTGCGCGGCGGTCGAAGCCAAATGCCCGAACTTCGACATCGGCGGCGGTAGCGAAAGCACTGCGGTCGCTAGCGGCGACGGCAGCGAGAGCTGCAACGACAGCTGCGGCGCTGCCTTCGATGGAGTCTGCGACGACGGCGGTGCCGGTTCCGAGACCTCGTTCTGCGCGCTCGGCAGTGACTGTAACGACTGCGGTCCGCGCTGAGCGTTCTGCTACGACGCGCTGACCTGGCCACCGGGCGTCCGCCCGCCGGCTTCGGTCTCGGGTCGGTGCACCTGCAAGAGGCTCTGCTCGGCCGGCACGAAGACCCGCAGCGGAAAGCCGTAGTGGCCGGTGCCGCGGTGGACGTAGAGGCGGTCTCTGCCGCGCGCCCACAGGCCGTGGTCGGGCATGCTCGAGACCATCGAGAGGAAGGTCCAGGGTAAACCCAGGGTCAATAGTCCGACCTGGCCGCCGTGGGTATGTCCCGAAAGCACCAGGTCGCCGTGTCCTTCGTCCAGGCGGCGGAAGGCGCCCGGGTCGTGCAGCAGCACAATGCGCAGCACGCCCTCGGGCTTGGGATGGGCCGCGCACACGGCCTTCAAGCGCGCGTGACGGTCGCGGAAGTGGTGGTCGATGCCGAGTACCTGCACGTGTCCGGCCGGCGTGTCGACGAGCTGTGCTTGGTCCACCAGCAGCGTGATGCCGTGCTTGGCCAACACCGAGCGCACCAGCTCGGGGGCTTCATGGTCGTGGTTGCCCATGCAGGCGAAGACCTTGCCGCGGGCGGCGGCCAGCGGCATGAGCGCCTGGTCGAGCGTCTCGGGCGTGCGCCGCGACTCCATCGTCAAGAGGTCCCCGGTGAGCACGATCAGGTCAGGCTCCCGCGCCACCGCCCGCTCGCAGATGCGGCGTAGGCGCGCGACCGACATGAAGGGGCCCAGGTGCGGGTCGGTGATCTGCACGATGCGCAGGGGCCGCGCGGCCTTTTGCGTCGCGCCCACCGGCTTTCGCTTGAGGCCCTCCACGTGCTCGCCGTCGAGCATGACGTCGACCTCGGTCTCGCGCGTCCATAGCGACTCGGCCACGCCGATGGCCGCCGCCGCGTAGGGTAGCCAGGGCAGCGGTACCTCGAGGCCGAAGGCCCCGAGCAGGGCCCACGGAAACGCCAGCAGCGTCGCGGCCAGGTAGAAGGCAGCCGGAATACTCACCAGCAGCCGGTAGGGCAGCGGCCGCATCGACGGCACCACCAGCATCAGGAAATTCACGAAGGTGATGGCATGCAGGTACTCGCGCAAAAGGCCCAGCTCTTCGAAGCGCCCGTACATGGCGCTGCCGATCAGGCTCATCAGCCCCAGCAGCACCCCCGAGTAGATGGCGTAGAAGCGCCCGCGCAGCCGTGCGGCGACCGCAACCACGGCGAGCACGGCGGCCGCAGAGGCGAGCGAGAAGGTGGTCATGGTCCTTTACTTGGAGCGCCGGGGCGCGCCGAGCAAGGCACACTTCGGTCGCTCGGCGCTCAGGGCGCCTTTGCTGCGGCCTTTGCTGCGGCTTTGCTGGCGGCGTTGGTGCCGCCGTCCTGCGTCGTCGCCGCCCCATTCGCCGTCGCGCTCGGCGCCAGGCTGCGCACGTAGCGAAGCAGCGCCGCGATGCCCTCGCCCGAAATCTTGTCGCGGAAGCTAGGCATCATGTTGCGGCCCTCCGCGATCACCTGGGTCAGCTCGGCGTCGCTGCGCCCCTGGTGCAGGGCGGCGCTGCGCAGGTCGGGCATTTGGGCGCCCGGCGGACGCTCGGGGCCGTTACCGCTACCGTCGCGGCCGTGGCAGCCGGCGCAGCTGACGTTGAAAAGGGCACGGGCGGCGCGCAGCTCCGCCGCCGCCGGGTCTTCGGCTTCGGCCGCCGCCCCGGCGCCGGGCGCTTGCGGCGCCGCCGTCCCAGGCGTTGGCGCCGCAAGCGGATGGTTGTGGTCCTCGGGCCGCCACTGACGGATCGGCTCCGGGTCACCGCCGCAGGCCGCCATCAGCGTCAAGAGCGTCAACAGGCCGAAGACCATGCGGGTTCGATGTGCCCCAATGTGGGCAAGGCCATGCGCGCTGTTGCGAATCTCGGGCTGCGACGACATCGGCTTGCCCCATCGCACGCCAGGGCCGGCCTTGGCAACCACCGGGACGGTCGCGGAGGCGACCATCGGCGGCCGTGCCTCGGTCCCGTGGTGAGGTTCATATGATGTCCCCACATTGGAACGTATCTCCCACATCCTCCCACGAGAATTCGCTTCTGTGGGCTGGCTCTCTTGAACCACTGTCGACCCTGTGCATCCTTAGATCCGTCGCTTGTCGAGGGGACAGGGCTTGGCGCCCTGCAAACTTTGCTTCGGATCGTCGTTAGAGCAACGCCAGGGGTCCCCAAGTGCGCGATTTACAGGCTGAACAAGAGCTCGAATCGGTTTTACGCGACCTGCGCGGGGGGCGCGGTCGGGCGGTGTTGGTGATCGAACCCAACCCCGACCATCAATCCAAGTTGGCGCGACTGATTTCCGTCAACGGTCATCGCGCCATCGCCACCAGCACCCTCGAAGGAGCCCACTCCTTTTTGAGGGCTTTCCCGGTCGAGCTGGTGCTGCTGGCCGAGGAGCTGTGTGGCAACAATCCGCTGCGCGCGGTGGCGGCCATGGTGGCCGAGCGGCCCCTGGCGCGCATCCTGATCATGGTCAACGCCGACCCCGACGACTCGGGTGTGCGCGCTGTGCGCGACCAGGCGCTCGAGTACGTGCCGCGGCCGCTGGCCAGCCGCGCTGTGGCCGGCGTGCTCGCCGGCTGAGCGCGGCGTCCTCCACTGGCGCGGGTTTTCGAATCCGCCGCCATTCCACGAGCATCAGCCGTGGGGATCGGCTGCCGTTGTGGCCATTGCCCGCGCCCGCGAGATCGCCCAGAATCCCTGCGCTTTGCGTTCCCTGCTGACGCTCCTTTCCCTTGTCCTGGGCCTGCTCGCCTTTGGCGGCCTGGCCCACAGCGCGTCGCAGACCCTGGACGTGGCCCAGGTGCGCCCCGGCATGAAGGGCTACGGCCTGACGGTCTTCCGCGGCACCCAGCCCGAGCGCTTCGACGTCGAGGTCATCGACGTGTTGCACAACTTTCGCCCCGATCAGGATCTGATCCTGATCCGCACCGAGCATCCGATCCTGGAAAAGGCGCTGACCGTCGGCGGCATGAGCGGTAGCCCCGTCTACCTGGAGGGCAAGCTGGTCGGTGCCTACGCCTACGGTTGGCTCTTCGGTAAGGAGCCCATCGCCGGTGTGACGCCGATTGCGAACATGCTGGCCGAGATGCGGCGGCCGATAGACCCGGAGTTATGGCGGGCCCTGGGGACGCAGCCGCGGGCGCTCGCCGGGCTCGGCCCGCGGCAGCATCCGAAGAGCACCCAGCGCGCCCGCGCCCGGCGCCCCAGCTCGCGCAGGGTCGCCGGGCTCGACGACGATCTCGGTCTCGAGCGGCGTGGGGCCCTCCAACCGCTGCGAAGCTACGCCCGCGCCCGCGCGCCCCGGGCTCTGGGCGATGCCGCCGGAGCGCGGCTCTTCGAGGCCAGCACGCCCCTGATGCTGGGCGGCTTCGACGACCGCACCACGGAGCTTTTGGCCCAGGAGCTGTCGCCCTTCGGCCTTTTGCCGCTGCAGGCCGGTGGCGGCGCGCGCAAGCCGGCACAGGGCAAGGGCAAAGCGCGCCAGGCGCCGCGCTTCGTCGACGGCGGCGCCATTGGTGTTTCGCTCTTGCGCGGCGACATCAACGCCACCGCCATCGGCACCGTCACCCACGTGGCTGGACAACGCCTGGTCGCATTTGGTCATCCGATGATGAACGCGGGCCAGCCGGCGCTGCCCACCAGCACCGCCCGCGTGCTGCACGTGCTGGCAAGCGAACGCCGCTCCTTCAAGATCGCCGAGCCCGACGAGCCCCTGGGCACGCTGATCCACGACCGGCAGCCGGCGATTGTGGTCGACACCTCGTTCGAGGCCGACACGCTGCCTTTGACGCTGCGCATCCATGGCGTGCCCGGCGCCCCGCGCACGCGCTGGGATGTGCGCGTCGCCAGCCAGCGCATGCTGACGCCGATGCTGACTTTTTCGGCGCTGGTCAACGCGCTGTCGGTCACCGCCGCCGAGCGCAATGACGTGGTCTTCGAGGCGCACAGCAAGGTCGAGCTCGAGGGCCACGGCAGCATCGAGGTCGACGACGTGGGCTACTCCCAGGGCGGCGTGGCCAATCCCATGGCGCTCTCGCAGCTGCGCCTCTTCGACGTGATGGGCGCCGCCTACGGCAATCCCTTCGAGGACGTGCGGGTGCTGGGCGTGGAGATCGACCTGACCGTGCGTTTTGGGCGCGAAGTGGTGACCCTGGTCGATGCCATGGTGGCCAGCAAGGAGGTCGACCCGGGGAGCGATGTCAACGTCTACTTGACGCTGCGTCGCTATGGCGAACCCGAGCGCATGCGTATCGTGCGGGTGCCGATCCCCGAGAGCGCCGCCGGTGAGAAGATCGAACTGGTCTTTCAACCCGGCCCGGCGGTAAAGCTGGAGCTGCCGACCCCCGATGACTTTGTGCAGGTGCTCGACAACGTGCGCACCGGCTATGACGCGCGCACGCTGGTGGTCTCGACCAAGCTGCCCAGTCGCGGGCTGCGCCTGCGCGGCCATGTGGTCCGCGACCTTCCCGGCTCGGCCCTGGACACGCTGCAGTTGGCCAATGAATCGAGTCCCCCGGCGCCCTTTGTAACGCACACGCGGCGCGCCATCGCCATGGACGAGGTCCTGGTCGGCAGCGCCCGCGTCAAATTGGAAGTTCGACAAGAGCCTTTGCGATGAAAACGACGACCGCCCGCCGCGGGCTGCCCCCCGCTTTGCTGCTGCTCCTGCTGGGTCTGGGCCTTGGGGCGCCGGCCGTCCATGCCCTGGGCACCGAACACTTTTCCCTCGACAGCGCCAGCGTGCTGTCGGCCGGCAAGCTCGAGGGCACGGCCGTGCGCTCCACCGGCGCCGTGGTGCCGAGCGTGGAGAGCCGTCGCCTGGGGCTGCCCAACGTGGGTGTGGCCCGCAGCCTGCTCGTGCGAGACGACGGGAGCGTGCTCATCGGCACCGGCAACGACGGCAAGATCTTCGTGCTCAAGGGCGAGCAGCTGGGTCTTTTGGCCGAGACCGGCGAGCTTTTGGTGACCGCGCTCGTGGAAGGGCCGGGCGGGCGCGTCTTCGCCGGTACGCTGCCCCACGGGCGCATCTTCGAGATCGATCCCAAGGCGCCAGCGACCCCGGTGGTCGAGACCTCGCCCAGCGCTGAGGCCAAAGCCAAGACCAAAGCCAAGAGCAAAGACAAGACCAAAGACAAGAAGGCGAAGAAGAAGGCCGACGCCAAGAAAGCCGACGCCAAGAAAGCCGACGCAAAGACGTCCGAAGCCGACAAGCCCGAAGCCAAAGAGCCCGCCGAGGGCACCGAGCCCAAGCGCAACAACGCCAAGCTCTTCGCCGAGCCCGAAGGCGCCGAGCACATCTGGGCGCTGCTCTACGACGCCTCCAAGAAGAGCCTCTACGCGGCCACCGGTCCCGAGGGCAAAGTCTTCGCCATCGACGAAAAGGGCAAGGCCGAGGTCTACTACGACAGCGACGCCAGCCATATCATGGCGCTTGCGCTGGGACCCAAGGGTCGCCTGTATGCCGGCACCAGCGATGAAGCCCTGGTGCTCGAGTTGCTGGGCCCCGGTCGCGCCGAGGTGCTCTACGACTTCGAGGGCAACGAGGTCACCGCCCTGGCCGCCGCCGGCGGTCGCCTGGCGGTGGCCGCCAATCTCTTTCCCAAGGCGCCCGCGTCCAAGGCCAAGAAAGACAAGAGCAAGGACGATAGCAAGGACAAGACCGACGCCGCGCGTGCCCGGCCCAAGGCCGGCAAGGGCGAGCTGTGGGTGATCGAGCCCGACGGCCGCACCCACAGGCTTTTCGCCTCCGACGAGGGTCACCTGACCAGTCTCGAGTGGACCAAGGACGGCGCCCTCTACGCCGCCACCGGCAAGGGCGGCCACATCCATCGGGTGGAGCCCGGCGGCAGCCACGCCCTGTGGATCGACGTCGATGAACGCCAGGTGCTGGCCACGGCCCTGGGCGCCCGCACGCCCCTGTTCACCACCGGGGATGGCGGCGCCATCTATCGCCTGGTGCCGGGCCGGGCGCAGCAGGCGCTGTGGACCAGCAAGGTGCTGGACGCGGGCTTTCGCTCCCGCTGGGGCCAGCTGACCTGGCGCGGGCGCGGCGGTCTCAGCTTCCAGACCCGCTCGGGCCACACCGACAAACCCGACGACAGCTGGAGCGCCTGGTCCTCGCCACTGGCCGGTCCCGGCCCCATCCGCAGCCCCGGCGCCCGCTTTTTGCAGGTGCGCGCGCGTCTGGACGCCGGTGGCGACAGCGAACTCTACGCGGTGCAGGCCTATTACCGGCCCACCAATCAGCCGGCGACCATCAAGGAAGTCAGCGTCGAGCCCAAGGGCGACGCCAACGCAAAAAAACGCCGCGCTCGCCCCAAGCCCAGCAGCGTCTACGAAGTGGCCTGGAAGGTCGACAATCCCGACAAGGATCAGCTGCGTTACCGCCTCTTCTTCCGTCCCGAGGGCAAGGACTTCGCGCGCCCGCTGCTCGAGGAGCACGAGACGCACACCAGCGAGAAGTACGACTGGGATACCACCGGCATTCCCGACGGCTACTACCGGCTGGCCGTCGAGGCCTCCGACGAACTCGACAACGCCGAGCCCCTGGCCAGCAGCACGCGCTTCGAGTCCGAGCCCTTCCTGATCGACAATCACCGCCCCCGCGTCGACGGCCTGCGCGTGGCGGGCAAGAACGTGGTCGGCGTCGCCCGCGACTCCCAGGGCCCCATCGCGCGCCTCGAATACGCCATCGACGGCGGCGAGTTCAAAACCCTCGACTGCCGCGACGGAATCTTCGACACCCGCGTCGAAAACTTCTCCATGAGGCTGCCGCCGCTGCCGGCCGGCGCCCATGTGGTGGCCGTGCGCGCCAGCGACAGCCGCGGCAATCAGAGCACGGAGGAGACCTGGTTCACGCTGAAATAGCCCGAACCTTTTACTGATTATCCGCGCAGCATCGAGACGCGACCGGTGCGCACCATCTCGACCACGTCGTAGTCGGACAAGAGCCGCGCCAGCGAGTTGATCTTGTTCTCGTGGCCGGTGACCTCGATCATCATCGAGCCAGCGCTCACATCGATGATCTTGGCGCCGAAGATGTCGACGATGTCCATCAGGCGCTTGCGCATCTCGCGATCGCCGCTGACCCGGATCAACGCCAGCTCGCGGCTGACGAATTCGCGGGCCGAGATGTCCTCGATGGCGCGCACTTCGTCCAGCGAGCGCAGCTCGGCGACCATCTCGTCGGCGTCGGTGCTGGCCTCGACCACGAAGGTCATGCGGCTCAGGCCCGGCTGTTCCGAGGCCCCCACGGCCAGGCTGCGGATGTTGAAATCCCGCTCCTGCCAGCGCGCGACGATGCGGGCCAGCACTCCCGGCCGGTCCTCGACCAGGGCCACGACGGTATGGGGCAGAAGCGCCCCCTTTTCGCTTTCGGTCACGGGGTCGTTATTTCCCCATTCGGCGCCCTTGTCGAGACCCGCGGGCGATTTCCCGCCGTCCATGACTTGGTGCTTTTTCCACATTGGAAGTAGGGTGGTCCCTGGACCGAGACATGCGACGGCGGTATCAGCTGCCCAAAGCATGTAGACTGTGCGCGCCGCGTGACCGCATCCTGGGTCAGCGGTCGCGGCGGCCATGAGCGACGTGCAGGTAGACGAGGTAGAGCCCAAAGAGCTGGACGTGGAAGTCGACGCTGGCGACGGCGACGATGACGGCGGTGACGTCGAGTGGGCCGCCGACGAGCTGATCCCCTTCGGCAAGTACGTGCTGCTCGACCGCCTCAGCAGCGGCGCCACGGCCGCCGTCTACCGCGCCCACGCCCGCGGCGAGGCCGGCTTCGAGCGCGTGCTGGCCATCAAGCGCATCCTGCCGCACATGGCAGGCGACCCGGAGTTCGTCAAAACCTTCGTGCGCGAGGCCAAGACCACCGCCCGGCTGACCCACGCCAACATCTGCAGCACCTACGAGCTGGGCAAGGTCGGCGAGTCCATCTACATGGCCGTCGAGTACGTGGCCGGCAAGGATCTGGGCCGCATCCAGCGCCAGCTGCGACGCAATGATCAGTCCATGTCGCCGGTGCTGGCCGCCTGGGTGGCCGCGCGCCTGTGCGACGCCCTGGACTACGCCCACAACCTCAAAAACATGGCCGGCGAGCGCATCGGCATCGTCCACCGCGACCTGTCGCCCACCAACATCGTCATCAGCTACGAGGGCCAGGTAAAGCTCATCGACTTCGGCCTGGCCAAGGCCGTCGGTCGCTCCCAGCAGACCAACGTCGACGCCCTGAAGAAAAAGCTCAGCTACATGAGCCCGGAGATGATCAAGGGCAAGCCCCCCGACGCCCGCTCCGACCTCTTCGGCGTCGGCATCTCGCTCTACGAAATGCTCACCGGCCGCCGGCTCTTCGCCGGCAAGGACGATATCGCCACCCTGACCGCCGTGGGCAAGGCCTCGGTGCCGCCTCCGTCGGCGCTGATGGACGACGCCCCCGAGGATCTGGAGCTGATCCTGATGCGGGCCCTGGAGCGTGACCCGGAGGACCGCTGGCAAAGCGCGGCCGAGATGGGCGACGCCCTCAACCACTTCCTGCACAAGCACGCGCCCACCTACGGCATCAACGCCTTGTCGGACTGGATGCACGAGCTGTTCCGCGACGAGATCGAAAAAGAACAGCTCACCATCCGCGGGCTGCTCGACGCCGCCAAGGATCAGGCCCTGATCCGCAAACGCCGGGCCTTTTTTTCGTCGCCCGACGGCGCGGCCGCACGGGCGCGCGCCGAGGTCGTGCGCAAGCTCAGCACGCGGCCGCCGGAAACTTCCCTGGCAGCCGCCGCTGCCGTGCCCAAGGCCGGCAAGGTTCCGGCCGAGGCTGTGGCGGCCGCGGCGACGCCGGCTGGCACAGACCCGCTGCGCGAGGACGCCGCCGGTGGCTTCGAGGATCAGCCCACCGCGTTCTACGGCGCCGAGACCGCCCAGGCTCCTGCGCAACCTGCGGTCGCCCTGGCCAGCCGAGAGGCCGCGGCCGCCGAGGGCTTCGTCGATGAGGCCACGCAATTCCTACTCGATGGCGACCTGGAATCGATGGTCGTCGAGGGTCAGCCGGAGCCCGAGGACTACGGCTTCGAGGAAGAGCCCACCGAGATCTTCTTCAACAAAGAAGACGGCATGGGTCTGGCTGAGATGCTCGAGGAGATCCACGACGTCCAGCCGGAGCGGGCCAATCTCAACCGTCCCATCGTCTCCCCCGAGCTGCTCGCGCCCACGCCCTCGCCGGTGCCACCAGCGCCTTTGGCGGGCGGGCCGCTGAGCGCGCCGCCCCCTGGGCCCATGGGCAGGGCATCGATGCCGCCATCGATGCCGCCTGCAATGCCCCCGGCCGCGATCCCCCCGGCGGCTGGCGCGCTGCCGGTGCCGCTGACACGGCCGCTTCCAACGGCGGCGTCCGCGTCGGTGGCACCGTCAGCTTCCTCGCGCAGCTGGCCCATCTGGCTGGCGGCGGCATTGCTTTTGCTGACCATCGTCGGCCTGGTGACCCGCACCCAGGTGGGCGTGGCCCTGGGCGTGCGGGCGGCGCCGGTCGGCACCATCGACATCCGCACCGTGCCCGTGACCGACGCCAACGTCGAGCTCGACGGCGTCTACCGTGGCGCCGCCCCGCTGCGCATCGGCGGAGTGCAGCCCGGCCTGCGCCGCGTGGGCATCAAAGCCAAGGGTTATGAGCCGGTCGAGCGCGAGCTCGAGATCAAGGCCGGCTCCACGGCCATGCTCGAGATCGCACTGACGGCCAAGAGTTCCGAGGGTCCGGCGGCGGGAGTCGAACCCACGTCCGAAACCGACACCGCCGATGAAGGGAAGCCCGGTGACAGCGACGGGGCGGAAGAAGCGGGTGACGATGATAGCAAGAGATCGCGCTCCTCCCGGCGCCGCAGCCGACGCAAGTCCAGGTCCGGCGCCGCCGCTGCTGCTGATGCCACTTCCGGTGAGGGCACGCTGGTCGTCAACTCGGTGCCCTGGGCCCACGTCTACATCGACGGTCGCGACACCGGGCGCAAGACCCCGCTCATGGGCTACAGGCTCCCGGTCGGCAGCCACGAGATCAAGCTGCAAACCGAGGGCGGTCAGACCCACGTCCAGCAGGTCCAGGTCGAAGCCGACCAGACCGTGCGCGTGACGCGTCGCTTCTGAGGGCGGCAGCGCTGCTGGCGCTATACTCGCGCCATGGATGCGCTCGACGCCCTCGACCCCACGACCACCGCACTGTTGAGCATCGACTTCCAGCGCGACATCATCGCTGAGTCGAAGCTGGCGCCCGAAGATGCCGCCGCCAGGGCGCGCTTCGAGGCGGCCATCGAGGCGGCCCGCGGCGCGCTCAGGCAGGCGCGGCGCCATGGGGTGCTCGTCGTGCACGTGCGCGTCGCCTACTCGGCGGGCTATCCCGAGGCCAGTCCCCACGGCGGGCTCGCGGCCTACATGAAACAAGAGGGCGTCCTGCTCGACGGCAGTCCGGGCGCTGCGATCGACGCCCGTGTGGCGCCCGAGGGCGACGAGCCGATATTGACCAAGCACGGCATTAGCGCCTTCTCGGATACGGGCCTTTTGCGCATGTTGCGCATGGGCGGCATCTCCAACGTGGCGCTCGCGGGACTCGTGACCCACTACGCCGTGGAGGGCAGCGCCCGCGAAGCGGCCGACCTGGGCTTTCGCACGCTGGTGCTGACCGATGCGTGCGCCAGCGGCAGCCCGGCGCGCCACGACATGGCCCTGACCAACCTGGCGCCGCTGTGCACCCTGACCGACGTGGCGGGCTTTGGCGCAGCCCTCGCGGCCGCCCCGGCGCCGCGCCCGCGCTTTCACATGGCGTTTGCCGTGCGCGACCTGGAAGCCACGCGCGCTTTCTACTGTGAGCTTCTCGGTGCCAAGCCGGGGCGTTCGGCTGAGCGCTGGATCGACTTCGACTTCTGGGGTCATCAGATCTCGGCCCACCTGGTCGCTGAGGATGCGTTGGCGCAAGCGCCCACCAACCCCGTCGACGGCGACCAGGTACCGGCGCGGCACTTTGGAGTGATCCTGCCGCGCGCCCAGTGGCAAGAGCTGACCGAGCGCCTGCGTGAGGCCGGAGTGAGTTTTCTGATAGAGCCCCACGTGCGCTTTGCCGGAAAGCCGGGGGAGCAGGCGACGGCATTTGTGCTGGATCCGAGCGGCAATGCCATCGAGCTGAAGAGCTTTGCGCACGACGGCGCGGTCTTTGAGGTCCACGGGTCTGACCATAAATAACCTAGCCACCTCGAGTTCGAGTCATCCTACCCAGTCGCGTTGCGTCGCTTTCAAATACTCGGAGTATGTGCGCAGCAACGCGCCTTGCTGGACAGGCGCTTCGAAGCCGAACCGGCCAGGTTATCTTGCGGCAGTTCCCGTCAGTCCGGAGTAGCGCCCTGTGATCCACAAGAGTGCGGCGCTCCTACCAACCTACGGTAGACAAGAAGATCAGCACCGTAGCCGCGACGGCAAAGCGCGCGATGCTTGGCATCAGCCCCTGAGCGGTCTGGAAGCGGTCCCAGATGCCAAGTTTGGTTTGACGTTCGCGACCTCCATCCGGAAGAACCGCCTTGTAGGACGCGGGCGTTCGGGCTGGTGGCGGCGCCTGATCGGGTTCGACGCCCCGAAGGTAGCACTCGGCGACATAGGCTTCCCCTTCGATCAAGGCCGCCCGCACTTCGCCACGCACCGCCCCCAGGGACGCTATCGTGCCACGTACCCACATCCCGTGGGCATTGAGCCACTCGCCGAGGTTGTGGTCCTCGGGAGCCGGCAGCGCCAACTGCCTGGGCAGCATTTCGGTCCAGCTGTTGACTTCGAGTCTTTGTAACACCGGCAATGGAAGCTCGAGCTGACCACCGGCCTCGAAGATTTCCCAGAGCGCCACGTGAACCTCGGTCGCCGCCATCAGTAGCCGCCTTTGTTCGGCGCCACTGATGTTACCGTCCGCGGTGATCACGTCCCATACGTTGCCAAAGTAGCCCTCGGCGTCGGCCAGATTGGCCGCCGTGTGCTCGACGTAGTGCAGGACTTCGACCAAGCCAACCAAAAATGGCTCCCAGCCCCTGCCGAGCGCGGCAGCCGCAGCGCGATGGACGGTGCGACAGCGCCGGTCATGGGCACAAACGCGGCTGCGGGCAACCTGGACCTCGCCCTTCACTTCGTCGATGAGCGAAGGTAGTCGCCGGCGCGGAACGCTTTTGTCGCCACGGCGGATGATGCCATCCGGCGGATCCAGCCGCCCGTCGCGGATCGCTTCGAGAGCGTGCAGCTCAGCCTCCAGGCTTCTCCACTGCTCGAGTTCCTGTGCCAGCTGCTCCGGGTAGAGTTGCTCGAATTGGGCGCGCAGCGTTTCCGGTTCGGGGGCGATATCGTAGAGGTCATCACAGGTCGCACCTTCACGTACGATCGAGCGTCCCAGATACGCACCGCGGTAACGGCGGTCCAGATGCACACCGCTGAAGCGCTGGTCGACGCTTGCCAGCGTGGCCTGCAGCGGCATCGCTTCGAGCCCGCCATCCGGCTCCGTTACCTGCGCAAAGAGGTGATCGGTGGTGGCTGCTCGTACCGCGACAGGGTCTCGAAATAGAAGCCAGGCGCTGCGGTCGTCGAGTGCGGCTCCGACGTAGACGCGTTTGGCGTTGTCCTCACGCTGGCGATTGGGTGGATGGGTGGCCCACATCCGCGGCGGCAGGGCGAGTTCCTTTTCAAAAACGCGGTGTTCCTGTCGCTCTCCGCTCGGAAGTTCGGGCACATCACCAAAGCTATCGTCGCCCAGAACAGCGCGAATTCGTTCGACGATGCGCGTCTGGACAACGAAAACATCCGCTACCTTGCGGCCCTGGTTCAGCTCGTCGCTGGCCAGCTCCAGAGCCTCGTCCCAGGCTTGATCAGCGGCCTGCAAGCGGTGCAAGGCGTGGATCAGCGCATCACTACCAGTGAGTGATACCGCAACCAGATCCGCCTGCAGCTCCATCTCGCGCGACATGGCGCGCTGTGCCAACACCACCAGCCCAAACGCGCTGTCCATGATCGCTCGAATCGACCAGATCACCAGCCGCATGATCCAACCGACCCAGGCGACGCGAAAGTCCATGCGCGACAGTCCGCGGAGAAATCCGTCGAGCCAGTCGCGGGCGTGAATCGCATGTGCGGCGACCTGTTGCGCGACGTAGATCCAGCGACCGATCGCCATCGAACGCTGAGCGAAGTGCCCAAATTCGTGGGCGAGCACAGCCTTGATTTCGCTCAGAGACAGTACGTTCACCAGCCCCAGGCCGATCACGAGATTCTTTTTCGACGGCGCGATCAAATTCTTAAACGAGACGTCATAGAAAACCGCCGCGTTGACTTCACCGGAGAGGAATACCCGATGCGGCCGAGGCGCTCCCGCCTCGTCGGCAAGGCGGTGCAAGAAGTCGAACAATCGCGGCTCCTGCTCGGCGGTCACCTCCAAATCCCCATCGTGACCTCCGCGCTTCACAAAAAAGAACGCCTTGACCATAAATACCGACAGCAGCCCGTAGCAGCACAGCAGGATGAAGCGGTTAAAGCCTTCGACGCGCTCGAAGCCACCGGCGACGAGTTGATAGGTGGTCCACACCAACCAGGCCGTCGTCGCCAGATAGGCCAGGATAAAACCGACCAACCCCAGAAGCGCCAACCACACCCGGCGCTTGTATGCGGGGGTCACCTCCGCCAGCGATGCCCCGCCTTCCGTCGGCCCCTCGGGATAGATCGACTCCATTCCGCCACCTCCTACGCTCGCCCGTGATCGGCAGCGTAGCCTCCACCGGTGAAGCCGCGCAAGGGCGGCGCTGCGAATCGGCGATTCGATTCGCAGCCTCCAGCGATCGTCCGCACGGGTTCAGCACCCATGCGACCACGCTGAAGGCAGGCGCCAACTCCAATCATGCTGCGATGTGGCCGACGCTCTGCTGCACAGGATACGCACGTCAGAGTGCTTGCCGGTGCCATCGGCGCAAGGAACAATAACTTCCGCTCCACCATGCGGACCTCACCCCTGAAAGCCAACGCCCACATCGTCGCGCTTCGCCCAGCGACGCTCGACGATGTGCCCGCCATCGAAGCGCTGATCGCCCGATCGGCACGCACACTGGCCATAAAGCACTACACGCAAGAGCAGATCGAAGCGGCCCTGCTCGGTGCCTGGGGTGTGGACACCGAACTGATCGACGACGGGACCTACTTCGTCGGCGAGGCGAGCGGCAGCCTCGTGCTCTGTGGTGGCTGGAGTCGGCGCGAGACGCGTTTCGGCGGCGATGCCTACGCCAATCGCCGTTCGCGTTTGCTCGATCCCACCCAGGAAGCCGCACGCATCCGCGCTTTCTTCGTCGACCCGCGCTGGGCGCGGCTCGGCCTCGGCAGTGGCCTGCTTGCCCGCTGCGAAGCCGAGGCCCGCGCTGCCGGCTTTGGCACCGCTGAACTTGTCGCCACCCTGCCCGGACAGCGCCTCTACGCCAAAAATGGCTACCACGGAAGCCAGCGTGTGAGCTATGCGCTGCCCGGCGCTCTAGCCATCGACTTCGTGCCCATGCGCCGCTCCCTTTGACGACGCCCGGGCAGGCCGAGCGCAAGGGCGACCACCAGAAGCCCCACCCAACCGGGCCAATCGCCCAATCGCCCATAGCGGCTGGGCACATCGAGCAGCACCACCTGGCCGCTCAAGCCCACGCGCTCGGAGTTCCGCGTTTCGGCGACAACCCTTCCGGTGGGGTCGATCAGCGCGCTGATGCCGCTGTTGGTGGCACGCACCAGCGCGCGCCGATGTTCGACGGCCCGCAAGCGACTTAGCGCCATGTGAATCGTCGCCGCGCGCGTGTCGCCGAACCAGGCGTCGTTGGTGAGGTTGACCAGCAGCTGAGGCCGGTCGCGCACCACCCGCTCGCGCACGTAGTCCGGCAGGATGTCCTCGTAGCAGATCAGCACCGTGAGCCGCGTACCGTCCAGCACGAACGCCGGGCTCTCGCTTCCAGGCGATAGTCCGCCGCCCAGGGGCGACAGCCGACGCAGCCACGCCAGCTGCTCGGAAAACGGCACGCGCTCGGCGAAGGGCACGAGGCGCTGCTTGTGACCGATGGCCTGGACGCGGCCGTGCGCTCCGGCGAGCAATGCCGAGTTGCCAATGCGTGCGCGACCCTCGGCGTCTCGGTCGCTCACATCGAAGGTGAGAGCACCGAAGAGCACGGGCGTCCTGAGCGGCGAAAGCAGCTCGGCCACACTCGCGACATCGTGGGGCAGACTCTGGGCGACCGCCGTCTCGGGCCACAACAACAGATCGAGCCGCTGGCGGCGCTCCAGCTCCAGCGACAGCTGCCGATGTTTCTGCACCGCGGCGGCGGGGTCCTCGCGCTTGTCATGTAACCCCAAGTTGGCCTGGACAATGCCCACCCTCAGCGTGGCGCCACGCTCGCGCGCCGCCTGCATCTGCCCGTCGACAGCAGCGATCCGATGGTGCCCGTAGCCCCAAAAGAGCCCGCACAGCACCACCAGCGACCACACACCCGCCGTGGGCCGCCGCTCCACCACGCCACGATAGAGCGCGGCGTTCAGCGCGACCAGCAGCCACGAAAGCAGCATCGGTCCGCCCAGCTCGGCCCCCTGGCGCAGGTTTTCTGTCTCGACCAGCGCGTTGCCGAAGTAGGTGGGGAAGATCTGCGGATAGACCAACTCCAGCGCCACCCACACGAAGGGCGAAAGCAGGAGCGCATCGCGCCCGCGCCGGCGCAGCGCGTCGAAAACCAGCGCCCATAGCCCGAAAGGCAGCCCCTGGTAGACGCCAAAGAGCAGCACGATGGGCACGCACAGCCAGACCGGAAAGCCCGAAAAACGCTCGAGTGTGCCAAGCAAGAAGGAGTAGCCCAGCAGCTGCGTGAAAACCCCGAAGCAGAGGCCCAACCACAGCGCTTCACGCGGGCCTGCCGCGCTGCGCAAAAGGCCGTGCGTCAGCGGCAGAAGCGCCACAAAGGCAAGCGGCCACAGCCCGATGCCGGGGAAGGCCAGCACGTAACAAACCGCCGACGACCCCGCCATCAGCGGCGACCACCAAAGCGATCGCCAAAGCCCCGCGAGCCACCTCGGCCTCGAGCGCCCCCCGGCGCCTACCACCGCGCCCATCGCCGGCTCGCCCGGATCAGAGGCGCCGGTGCTGCAGCGCCTTTTTGACCTTGTCGATCAGGTCGGCGGCCTTGAAGGGTTTGGTGATGTAATGACGGGCCCCGGCGTTGATGCCCGTGATCATGTCCAGCGGGCCGCTCTTGGCCGTGAGCATCACCAGCGGAATGTTTCCGATCTGCTTGTCGTTCTTCAGCGTCTTGGCCAGCGTGATGCCGTCCATGCGCGGCATCATCACGTCGGTCACGATGACATCGGGCTTGAAGCCCTGTTTCATCAGGTCGTAGGCCTCCTGCCCATCCTTGGCCAGGGTGATCTCGCCGACGCTCTTGAGCATCGCCTTCATCATCACGAGCAAATCGGCGTCGTCCTCGACGACGAGGATCTTGGGCAGGACCTGGCCGGTTACGGGATCGATGGCCATCGGCTCAGCTCGATGCCTCCGCCCCGCCCTCGGGCCAGGGACGGGCGTCGTCGATGAGCATGTTGGGCAGGCCGTCGTCGACCCCGTAGAGCAGCCCGCAGCTTTCGCAGGCGAAGCCCTCGGGCTCGTCGATGGACTTCAGGCTGCCGTGGCATTTGGGGCAAGCCAAAATCGCGAGAAGTTTGTCGTTTGCTGAATTCGGGGGCACGGCCTTCACCTCGGTGGTCCACAATACCATGATTCGTCCAGCGCGCCGATCGGCTCAGCGGGCCTCCACAAAGACCTCGCGCCGACCCCCGGCCTTGCCGCTGGCCGGGCCCACGACGCCCTCTTTTTCCATGCGTTCGACCAGCTTGGCCGCCTTGTTATAGCCGATGGAGAGGTTGCGCTGGATGTGGCTGATGGAGCAATAGCCGGCCTGTGCCACCACCGCCACCGCCCGGTCGTAGAGCGGGTCGTCGCTGGCCGGCCCGCCCAGACCCCCCTCTTCTTCTTCCTCGCGCGGCTTGATGATGTTCTCGTCGTAGACGGGGCTGCCCTGCAGACGCAGGAAATCGCACACCTCTTTGACCTCGTCCTCGTCGATGTAGGCGCTGTGGATGCGCTTGAGGTCGCTGGCCCCTGGCATCAGGCTGAGCATGTCGCCCTTGCCCAAGAGATGCTCGGCGCCGTTGCGCCCCAGGATGGTCTTGCTGTCCTCGCGCTGGCTGACCTTGAAGGCGAAGCGCGACGGGAAATTCGCCTTGATCATGCCCGTGATGACGTCGACGCTGGGGCGCTGGGTGGCCAGAATCACGTGAATTCCGGCCGCCCGCGCCTTTTGGGCCAGGCGCGCGATGGCCGCCTCCACGTCCTTGGCCGCGACCATCATCAGGTCGGCGAATTCGTCGACCACCACCACGATACTGGGCAGCTTGTCGGGCAGCTGGGCATTGGCGTCGGCCTGCTCGCCCTCGTCGGGGTCGACCAGCACCTCCTGGCCGTGGTGGTCGAAGGCCCGGGCCTTGCCGGCGCGCTTGGCGTTGAAGGCGTCCATGCTCAAATCGCCGCTGTGAACGCGCTCGACCTTGCGGTTGTAGCTCTCGATGTTGCGCGCCCCGGCGTCGGCAAAGAGCTGGTAGCGGCGCTCCATCTCGTCGACCGCCCAGCGCAGGGCCAGCGACGCCTTCTGCATGTCGGTAACCACGGGCAGGAGCATGTGCGGGATGCCGTCGAAGACCGCCAGCTCGACCATCTTGGGGTCGATCATCAGAAGCCGCAGCTCCTCGGGGGTCTTGCGCATCAGCAGCGAGGTCAACATCACGTTCAGGCCCACGCTCTTGCCCGAGCCGGTGGCGCCGGCCACCAGGGCGTGGGGCATGTCGGCGAGGTTGGCATAGACCGAGCGGCCGGCGATGTCCTTGCCGAAGGCCACGGGCAAAAGCCCCTTTTGCTGAAGCCAGCGCTCGTCCTCGAGCAGCTCCCGCAACACCACCGTCTGGCGCCGCTCGTTGGGCAGCTCGAAACCCACCCGCGCCTTGCCCGGAATCGGCGCCACGATGCGCACTTTTTCGGCCGCCAGGGCCATCGCCAGGTCGTCGGAGAGACCGGCGATCTTGGAGATCTTGGTGCCGCTGGCCGGCTCGAATTCGTACATGGTGACCACGGGCCCGGGGTGGATCTCGTCGACCCGGCCCTTGACCCCGTAGGCCTCGAGCTTTTCGACCAGCCGCGAGGCGTTGAGCTTGAGCGTGTCGGCGTCGATCTGAAGCCGGTTTTCCGGGGGCTCACTCAGCAGCCTGGTCGGCGGCAGGGTGAAGACGCGACCATCGGCGGTGGTGCGCGGTTCGAGGCCCAGGACGGGGGCGTCACGCTTGGGCTCGCTGCGGGGGGCGACGATCACGGGGCCGGCCTTGCGCCCGCCCCGGGCGCGACCCGAGCAAGCGGCTTTGGAGCCGCCGTTTTCGCTCAGCTTCACCGTGCGACCGGTGGCCGAACTCCCGGCTTCAAGCCCGTCGTCGAGTTCTTCGGCCGCGTCGTCGCCCTCGTCGTCGCCCTCGTCATCCTCGGCCTCGGTGGCCTCCGCGGGCTCTACCTCCTCTGCCTCGGTCGCGTCCTCCCCGGCCTCGTCCTGTTGGGCAGCGTCGATGCCGGCGGCGGTGTCGACGATACGCGGCGCGCCCTCGGCCTCGGCCTGGGCGCGTTCCTCGGCTTCGATGGCCTTGGCTTCTTCCCAGGCCTCCGACAACCGCTCGAGGCCCCCGCGCAATGAGCGGGTGGCCGAGCGCGCACCATCACCGATGGAGCCACCCACCCGATGGGACAGACCCACCACCGAGAGCGAAGTGCGCAGCACCATGTTGATCAGCAGGGCCGCGATACACAGCACGTAGGCGCCCGCTGGCCCCACCAGCGAACGCAGGACCTCGGCCAGGACCTCGCCCAGGAGCCCGCCCGCCAGGTGGCCGCCGAAGACCTCGAGCTCGGGCAATGACAGGTGCAAGAGCGCACAGCCGAGCAACAAGATCACCAGCACCGAAGCCCCGTGCGTGACCCAGGCCTGGGTCGCCCGCAGCCGAAACAGCCCCACCGTCGCCAGCATCAGCTCGACGGGCAGCCAGACCGCGCCCAATCCGAAGGCGCCGACGAAGAAACCCGCCACCGCCTCGCCCACCGGCCCGACCCAATTGTCGCCGCCACGCAGGTCGTAGGACCACAGCGCAAACCCGAGCAGCAGCGTGGCCGCCGCCGCGATGATGCCGAGAACCTCGTGCCGCCGCGGCAGCGCAGGGTCGTCGATGGATGTGGGATTTGTCGTAGATGCACGCACGTCCAGGTACATGCAAGGCTACCGAGGCAGCGGT
>Ga0224501_10000236_pt1 | contig 49942 bp, 39 predicted proteins | sample SF_Oct11_sed_USG_4_FD_169105 | JGI IMG/M metagenome (GOLD analysis project Ga0224501, IMG submission 169105) | Sediment microbial communities from San Francisco Bay, California, United States - SF_Oct11_sed_USGS_8_1 | ecosystem: Environmental > Aquatic > Marine > Sediment | place: USA... | reverse complement strand
CCACCGAGCCCGCGGCGTTGTCGGTGGCGCCTCCTCCCATGTGCCAGGAATCGAGGTGGGCGCCGAGCATCACGTATTCCGCCGCCCGGTCCGTGCCGGGGATCTCTCCGAGCGTGTTGTACTGCTTCAGGTCGTCCTCGAAGAAGCGGTTCTCCACGCGGAGTTCCATCTCCACCGGGACCCCCGCCTCCACGTTCCTGTAGATCTGGTTGTACTGCTCGCGGGAGAGGGCCACGTGGGGGAGCCCTTCCGGCGCCCCGGCCTCCCGGCTTCCCGCGCTCCCGCCCCGGATCACCCCGTCGTTGCGCGACGAGATGCGGAGGACGGCGTGGGCGCCCTCGGCCTCGGCCAGGGCGTAGATCGCGTCGGAGAGGGCGCGCTGCGCCCGCATACGCGCCCGCATGGCCTGGATGTCCGCCTCCGAAGGCCCTCCCGCTTCCCGGGCGGGCGGGGGCTCCAGAAGATCCTCCAGGGAGGAGCGGCGGGCACGGTGCTCGAACTCCGGGTCCACCTCCTGTATGTCCTCCACGAGGAGGAAGGTACCCCGGAGCCGTCCGCGGTACGCGGCCAGGTCGTCCTCCGACTCGGCCCGCACGACCACGGCCGCTCCCTTCACCAGTCCGGGCGTGCTCCCCGTCCACGCCATGGGTTGCCCGTGGAGGGGCTGCTCGAAGGGGGTGAGGATGCGCCCGAAGTAGTCCTCCTGGGCCCACCCCCGCCCGAAGTCACCCCACGGCTCCACCACCACGTTCACCAACCCCCATCCCCGGAGTGTCTCCGCCGTCCAGCGGTTGGCTTCGCGCATCCCCGGCGATCCCGTGAGGCGCGGCCCGATGACCTCGGTGAGGTGACGAGCCAGCTCGGGGATGTGCGAACGGTTCAGCCCTTCGTCGCGGATGCGGGCCACCACCCCCAGATCCACGGCCTCCCGGGCCACCTGTGCGGCACCGGGGGTGGGAAAGAGAAGCGCGAGGAGGAGGAGCAACGGTGCCCGGAAGCCGGCAGGGAACGGGTGGGAGCTACGGTTCATGGGAAATCCTCCCCGATGATGGAAGGGAACGGTCCTTTCCGCGAACGCGGCGGACGGTCCAATCTACGGCCCCGGTCGCCCCCCGCCACTCGCCCCGCCCGCGCGCGCGAACCCGGAAGCGCCACTCCGCCGCCTAGCCGCTCGCCGGCGGGGATTCAAACAGGATGCGGGAGCACCGCCATGGCGTCCCCGTAGGAAAAGAACCGGTACCCTTCCGACACGGCGTCGGCGTAGGCGGCCATGGTGCGTTCGTACCCGGCCAACGCCGACACGAGCATGAGGAGGGTGGAGCGGGGAAGGTGGAAGTTGGTGATCAGCCCGTCCACGACGCGGAAGCGGTGGGGAGGGCGGATGAAGAGGTTCGTGGTGCCCGACCCGGACCGTACCCGCCCCGCCTCGTCGGCGGCCGACTCCAGCGTCCGGACCGCGGTGGTGCCCACCGCCCAGACCCGCCTCCCCGCGTCCCGCGCCTCCCCGACGAGGCGGGCGGCCTCCTCGGACACGTCGTACCACTCGTGATGCATGTCGTGGGCGGCGGGGTCGTCGGTCTCCACCGGGCGGAACGTCCCGATCCCCACGTGGAGCGTCACCGCCGCGCGGGTCACCCCCCGGGTCTCCAGGGCGGACAGGAGCTCGTGGGTGAAGTGGAGCCCCGCGGTGGGAGCCGCCACCGATCCGGGAGCCCGCGCGTACACCGTCTGGTATCGCTCCCGGTCCAGCGCCTGGTCTTCACGGTCGATGTAGGGCGGAAGAGGAACGTGCCCATGGCGGTCCAGGGCCTCCTCCACGGTCAGGGGAGTGTCGAGGCGCACGATTCGCCCTCCGGCGGGTGTCGAGTCCAGGATCTCCACCCGGAGATCCTCCGCGATGTCCACCGTCCGGCCGGGCTTGAGCTTCCCCCCGGGGCGCACCAGCGCCTCCCAGAGGTGCGGATCCACCTCCCCGCCGGCCGATTCCCCGGAGGCGGGGCGAACCAGGAGGATCTCCGCGGGCGCGCCGGTGGGCTTCCTCCCCAGGAGGCGGGCCGGGAGCACCTTGCTCTCGTTCACCACCAGGACGTCGCCGGGCTCGAAGAAGCCGACCAGGTCGGCGAACGCGAGATGGCGGAAGGGATCGTCTCCCGGTGGAACCACGAGAAGCCTGCTCCCATCCCTGCGCTCCGCCGGGAAGCGGGCCACCCGTCCGGGAGGGAGTTCGTAGTCGTAGTCGGAGACGCGGGTGCCGTCGGGGGTACGGATCATGGATGTCGAGCCGGCATCACTTCTCGAAGAGCGTCCCCTGCCCTCCCGACGTCCGCTCCTCGGGGAGGGCGTACCCGAATCGCCGGAAGGCCCGGTTGGTGGCCACGCGGCCCTGCGACGTCCGCATGAGGTAGCCTTCCATGATCAGGAAGGGCTCGTAGACCTCCTCCAGCGTGGTCGCGTCCTCTCCCATGGACACGGCCAGCGAGTTCAACCCCACCGGGCCGCCCTCGAACTTCTCGATGATGGTCTTGAGGACCCGGGCGTCCATTTCATCGAGGCCGTACTCGTCCACGTCGAGCATCCGGAGCGCGGCGGCGGCCACGTCGTCGTCGATGCGTCCGTCGGCCCTCACCTGGGCGAAGTCCCGCACCCGCCGCAGGAGACGGTTGGCGACCCGCGGCGTCCCCCGCGAACGCTTGGCGATCTCCATGGCCCCGTGCTCGGTGGCCTCCACCCCCAGGATCTCGGCGCTGCGGCGGATGATGTACGCCAGCTCGTCGGCCGGGTAGAAGTTGAGCCGCTGCACGATCCCGAAGCGGGCGCGCATGGGTGCCGTGAGGAGCCCGAAGCGCGTGGTCGCGCCCACCAGGGTGAAGGGCTCGATCTTCATGGTCATGGTCTGGGCCTTGGGTCCGTCGGAGAGACGGATGTCCACCTGCCAGTCCTCCATGGCCGGGTAGAGGAACTCCTCGATGATGGGGCGGAGACGGTGGATCTCGTCGATGAAGAGGATGTCCCCTTCCCGCTGGTTGGTGAGGATTCCCACGAGGTCCGCCGCCTTCTCCAGCACGGGGCCGGACGTGGTCTTGATGTTGACCCCCATCTCCCGGGCCATGAGCGAGGCCAGCGTCGTCTTCCCCAGTCCCGGCGGTCCGTGGAAGAGGATGTGGTCCAGGGGCTCCCGGCGCTGTGTCGCCGCCTCGATGGCGATGGAGAGCGACTCGCGGACCTTGGCCTGGCCGATGAACTCGGCCAGACGTTGCGGCCGCAGAGAGGGCTCCGCGGCCTGGTCTTCCGAGAGCGTCTCGGGTGTGGTGATCTGGGTGCGTTCGATCATCGGTTCGCCAGTGCCTTTCGAATCAACTCGTCCGCCGCCCCGGAATGGTCACCGCCCTCCAGAACGCCTCGCACGGCCTCGTCGGCCTCCGTGAAGGTGAACCCCAGGGCGATGAGCGCCTGGACCGCCTCCTGCGCCGCCGAAGGCCGCGCGCCTCCGTCTCCCCGCGGAGTGACGATGGCCAGGTCGCCGACCCGGTCTGCCAGCTCCAGCGCGATCTTCTCGGCCTTCTTCTTCCCCACGCCGCTCACCTGCCTGAGCGCCGCGGTGTCCTTCTCCACCAGCGCTCTCGCCAGCCGCTCCGCATCGTACGCCGACATCATGGCGAGCGCGAGCTTCGCGCCCACGCCGGAGGCGGTGAGGAGCCGTTGGAAGAGCGCCCTCTCGTGGGCCTCGATGAAGCCGTACAGCGCCACCGAGCTGTCGGTGACCACCTGGAGGGTGCGGAGCTCGACCGGGCTCCCGGTGGAGGGGATCCGCTGGAGGACGGTGAGGGGAACCTCCACCTCGTAGACCACCCCTCCCGACGTCTCGATCTCCACGCGGTCGGCGCCCCGGGTGACGAGGGTTCCACGGAGGCGGGAGATCATCGGGGAAAGCTCCCCACCAGGCAGTGGCACAGCGCCGCCGCGACCCCGTCGGCCGCGTCGGCGGGACGGGGCTCCTCCCGTAGCTTGAGATGATGCTTGACCATGAATCCGACCTGGTCCTTGGTGGCCTGACCCGTTCCGACCACGACCTTCTTGATCTCACGGGGAGCGTACTCGGCTATGACAATATCACGGAGCGCGGCGGCCAGGAGGATGGCTCCACGGGCATGTCCGAGCGTGAGCGCACTCTGCACGTTCTTTCCCTGGAAGACGTTCTCCACCGCCATGGCGAAGGGTCGATGCCGCTCCACGAGCGAAACCACCTCTTCGTAGATCTCGCGGATGCGGTGGGGGAGCGCCTCCGCCGCCGACGTGCGGATCACACCGCACTCCACCAGCGAAACCGCCCCGCCGGGCCTTCTGGCCACGACGCCGTACCCCGTCACCGCCGTTCCCGGATCGATGCCCAGGACGACCACCTCCGCCCCGGCGCCCTCGCGGGCGGTGACCGCCACTACATCGCCTCGGCCAGCACAGCCTCGTCGATGTCCGCGTTGGAGTGCACGTTCTGCACGTCGTCCAACTCCTCGAGGGCGTCCAGGAGCTTGAGGAGCTTCTCCGCGTCCTTCCCGGCCACCTCGACCTCGTTCTTGGCGATCATCGTCAATTCGGCGGACGAACTCTCGATCCCGGCGGCCTTGAGGGCGTCCTGCACCGCGGCGAAGTCCGTCACCTCGGTGGTGATGGTGAACTCGCCACCCTCCTGCGAGACGTCTTCCGCGCCGGCCTCGATGGCCGCCTCGAACACGGCCTCTTCGGAGAAGCGTGTCGCGTCCACGATGATCTGGCCCTTCCGGTCGAACTGCCACGCCACCGAGCCGCTGGTGCCCAGGCTCCCGTCGAACTTCCCGAGCCGGTGCCGGACGTCCGCCACCGATCGGTTCACGTTGTCCGTGAGGCATTCGATGTAGAGCGCCACGCCACCGGGCCCATATCCTTCGTAGGAGATCTCCTCGTAGGTGACGCCTTCCAACTCTCCCGTGCCCTTCTTGATGGCGCGGTCGATGTTCTCGGCGGGCATGCTGGCCGCCTTCGCGGTATCCACGGCCAACCGGAGGCGCGGATTGAAGTCGGGGTTGCCTCCACCCTCCCGGGCGGCGACGGTGATCTCCCGGATGATCTTCGTGAACTGGGCGCCCCGCTTGGCGTCGTTCACCGCCTTCTTCCGCTTGATCTTGGACCACTTGTTGTGACCAGCCACGTTCCCTCCGGATCCTCCTGGCGCCGCCCGGGACCGGGCCGGCGGTGCGTGCGATGCCACTCCGGGCATCGCCTCTCGTTCATCGGGACCGAAAACTACGCTGGCGAGGGGGGCGGGATCAATCTCGGCGATCCAGGGCGGCGCGAATCCCGGACACCGCCGCGGCACGGGCATGGACCTCCACCGCGGCCGTGGACGCGACGAGCCGGCGGACGTTCTCCCCACGGACGGTGCCGCCGGGCAGGACGGTGACCCGCCCGGCGGCCACACGCACCAACTCAGCCAGGACGTCCGCCCCCAGCGACGCGGTGGGAGCGTGTCCCGAAGTGAGAACGCGGGCCACTCCGGCGCGGATCACGTCCTCCAGGGCCCCGATGGCCGAAGGAGTGGCGTCGAAGGCGCGATGGAACGTCACCGGAAGACCGCGGGCCTCGTCGACCAACGCGGCCAGCGCGGCCGAGTCCACCCGCCCGTCGGGACGGAGACACCCGAGAACCACCCCGTCCGCGCCGGACCTCTCCGCCTCGCGGATCTCCTTCCGCATGGCGGCCACCTCGGCCCTGGTGTACACGAAGTCCCCGTCGCGCGGGCGGATCATGGCGAACACGGGAACCTCCCCCGCCATCCGCTCCCGAACGGCCTGAAGCAGGCTCCACCCGGGCGTGAGCCCCCCCGTCGGGAGATCGCGGCAGAGCTCGAGGCGGCCCGCCCCCGCCTCCAGGGCGGCGGCGGCCTCCTCCACCGACACCACCGCCGCCTCCACCAGCACGGCGGGTGGGGGCATCAGCGGTCGTCGCTCACCGGACGGGGCTTCACCGTGGGGTACTCGATCCCCAACTGCTCCAGATAGGTGTCGAAGCGATCGGGGTCGTAGTAGAAGGGGCGCATGAGGGGGCGGTACTTCTCCATGATCTCCGCGTTGAGCCAGATGGCCGGCTGGTCGTCCGGAGTGATGAAGGGGGTGTAGGTGGTCTCCGCCGTCTGCACCCGATTGAAGTACGTCCATGCGGCGGGAACGGTCTTCCCGTCCAGGAAGAGGTCCAGGAGCGTGAGCGCCTGCACCTTGGCTCCCGCCAGCGATCCCTTGTGGGCGATGGGTGTGGCCATGGCGATCCCGTTGGCCCAGTTGTGCCCGGGCCCGCCGGGCATGTTCGCGGGGAAGCGCAGCGTCACGGTGGGCATGTTCCAACTCACGTCGCCGATGTCGTCGGAACCCCCTCCACTGTAGTTGCGGAGGTTGATGGGCCCCTGGAGGGGACGCAACTCCGTGGCCAACCCCTCCTCCGGCTGCCCCATCTCCCTCTGGAACGCCGTGGCCAGCTCGATGTCCGCGGCGGACCACTCGGGGAGCCCCACCCGCTGGATGTTGGCGTAGCTCACCTCCGCCACCGGCTTGCTGAAGTGGCGGTCCCACGCCGACCCCACCGTCATGATGGTGTCGATCTCCGTGCCCGTCATGAGCGCCGCGCCCTGCGCCATCTTCTTGGCGGCGTCGTACATCTCGGTGACGTGCTGGTAGTCCACCTCGCGGAAGTAGAACCAGATGGTGGCCGTCTGGGGCACCACGTTGGGCTGGTCTCCCCCTTCCACGATGATGTAGTGGGACCGCTGCGGGGGACGCAGGTGCTCCCGCTTGAACTCCCATGCCTGGGCCATGAGCATCACCGCGTCCAGCGCCGAGCGACCCCGCCACGGAGAGCCGGCCGAGTGCGCGGTCTCACCCCGGAAGCGGAACTGGGCCGACACCAGCGCGTTCCCCGCGGTGTGGCCCCACGTCATGGAGAAGTTGTCGGAGACGTGGGTGAAGAGATTCACGTCCACGCCCTCGAACACGCCCTCGCGCACGAAGAAGGCCTTGGACCCCAGCTGCTCTTCGGCGATGCCGGGCCAGATGAGGAGGGTGCCGGAAATGTTCTCGCGCTCCATGAGCTGCTTCACGGCCAGAGCGGCCACGATGTTCACGGCCTGCCCCGAGTTGTGTCCCTCCCCGTGCCCCGGCGCCATGGAGAGGATGGGGTCGCGGTAGCCCACGCCGGGCTTCTGGTTGGACTGGGGGATCCCGTCCACGTCGGAGCCCAGGGCGATGACCGGCCGCCCCGTGCCGTGCGACCAGCGCGCGGTCCACGCGCTGGGCATCCCCGCCACACCCAACTCGATCTCGAATCCGTGGTCGGCCAGGATCCCGGTGAGGTAACGCTGGGTCTCGAACTCCTGGAAGCCCAGCTCACCGAAGGAGAAGAGCATGTCCACGATCTCCTGGACCATCCCGGAGCGGGCCTCGACCAATTCCAGGGCCTCTTCCTTGAGCATCTCCAGGCGCGGATCCGCTTCCTGGGCGAAGGCCGCGTTGGGAAGGAGGAGAAGCGCGATGACGAGCAGGACACCGCGCAGGGGGCGCCGTTGGATGGAGTCGTGGAGCATGGGAATTCTCCGCAGGGTGGAACGGGAAGGCTTCGCCCTCCCCGAGGGCATCGTCGGGGAGAGGATGGGGTAGGAGGGAACAGGGTGCAAGCCTGGGACGTCGGCCTCGCCAACGTCCTCCCCCGAGCGGGTGTCTTCCTTCCATCGATATCGGTGGGACCCGACTCCACCCCCCCTTTGGAAACGCTCCATGATCCTCGGGACCCTGATGGTGCTCGCCCTGGCGGTCCAGGACACGACGCCCGAGCCCTTGTCCGCCTTCTGGCGCGCCGCCACGCCCACGGCTCGCACCGAGGCCGCGGCCGGCGTGATCGCCTCGGGCATCCCCTTCGACTCGGTCTTCCGGACCCTCCATGGAGGACGCGCGTACGGCTCGGCGGTGCCCCGGGGGCTCCTGGAACCCACCCTCGAAGGGACCGACGGGCATCTCCACCGCTACCTCCTCCTGGTGCCCCAGAGCTACGACCCCTCGCGTCGGTATCCTCTGCGCGTGTTCCTCCACGGAGGGACGACCGTCCCCGATCCCGGCCCCGGCGGCTCGTGGTGGCCCGACCTGGACCTCGTGTCGGGGGAAGGACACATCTCGGTCATGCCCCTGGCGTGGAGCGAGTGCCTCTGGTGGCAGCACGGCCAGGTGGAGGCGCTCCGCCACATCCTCCTGGGGATCAAGCGCTTCTACAACGTGGACGAGAACCGCGTCTATCTGGCCGGAGTCTCGGACGGCGGCGCGGGTACGTACTTCGGCGCCTTCCACGACACGACGCCGTGGGCCGCCTTTCTCCCCTTCGTGGGGCACCCGGGCGTGCTCGAGAACGCCCACTACGGCGTGGACGGCTCCACCCAAGTCGCCAATCTGTTGAACAAGCCCCTCTTCATCGTGAACACCATCCAGGACCCCATCCATCCGGCCGTGTCGGTGCACCCGTATCTGGAGCTGTACGGGAAGGCGGGAGTGCGCTTCGACTATCACGAACTCCCGGGGGTGCACGACGTGGCCTGGTGGCCCGCCGAGGCGGAGGACATCGAGGCGTTCCTGGCGGCCCACCCCCGCGATCCCCTTCCCGACACGGTGGTGTGGGCCACCGAGTACGTGGACCGGTACAACCGGGCCCATTGGATCGTGGTGGACGAGCTCGGATCGGCCTCGAGCGGGGCCGCCGCCCGACGCCTGACCGGGTTCACGTCCGGAAGGAACGCGGGCATCGTCTCGGCGATCCGCGACGGGAACACGTTCCGTGTGGATACGCACGGGGTGCGCCGGCTTCGCATCCTCGTCTCTCCCGACGAGGTGGACCTGACGCTCCCCGTCGAGGTCGTGGTCAACGGGAGGACGACGTTTCACGGTCCCCTGGCCCCCGACGTGGGCACGCTCCTGGCCTGGGCGGCGGTCGACGGAGACCGGACCATGCTCTTCGCCGCGGAGATCCGGGTCGACGTGCCGCGTTGAGGTGTCGCGGCGACGTGCGGTGGCACGGCCTTTGCACATCTCCCGCTCGTTCGCACATCACGGGCCTGCCCCGCAGACCCCTCCCACAGGAGAGTCCCTGTCATGAAGAGCCTTCCGTCGACCTTCGCGCTCGCGGCCATTACCGTGCTCACCCTCTCGGGGTGCTCGGAGGGGAGCACACCCATCCAGCCCGAACTCGACGCCGCTCTCGTCCCCTCGGTGGTCGGGGGTGTCGACGTGATCGTCGTCCTGAACCAGGACTTCGCTCCGGGCGGGCATGCCGCGAACCAGGCGGCGGCCGCGGAGATCGCCCGAGGTCTGGGGATCGCCCCCGCGCTCACCTACGGCACCGCGCTCTTCGGATTCTCCGCCACGGTCCCCGAAGGACGTCTCGGCGCCCTGAGCCGGGATCCGCGCGTGGCGTACTGGGAGCAGGACCAGATCGCCTCCATCCCCTTCCCCCGGGCGCAGGCGCCGGGATTCTGTGATACCAATCCCACCCACTCCGCGTGCGGGGGCGGTTCCACCGGACAGGTCACCCCCTGGGGCGTCACCCGGGTCGGCGGCGCCTCCGCGCCCACCGGCTCGGCCTGGGTCATCGACACGGGAATCGACTCGAAACACAAGGACCTCAACGTCGACGGCTCCCGCGGCGCGAGCTTCGTGACGCGCGGGAAGTACTCCTGGGAGGATGGGCATGGACATGGCACGCACGTGGCCGGGACCATCGCCGCCATCGACAACACCCAGGACGTGGTCGGCGTGGCGGCGGGCGCGCCCGTGATCGCGGTGCGGGTGCTGGACAGCAATGGTTCGGGTGCCTACTCCTGGGTCATCGCCGGCGTGGACCACGTGGCGGCCAACGCCTCACCCGACGACGTCGCCAACATGAGTCTGGGGGGTCCGGAGTCCCAGGCGCTGGAAGACGCCGTCATCGCCGCGGCGACCGCGGGAGTGCGGTTCGCCCTGGCTGCCGGGAACGAGAGCACGGATGCGTCCACCCGGTCCCCCGCGGGCGCCGACCACGCCAACATCTGGACGGTGTCGGCCATCGGGGAAGACGACTGCCTCGCGTACTTCAGCAACTTCGGAAGCCCGGTGGACGTGGCCGGCCCCGGCGTGGCCGTGCTCTCCACCGCCAAGGGTGGCGGGACGGTGAGCTACAGTGGGACCTCCATGGCGGCCCCCCACGTCGCGGGCCTCCTCATCAGCGGATGGAACGGGAACACCGCCGACGGGACCGCGTGCTCGGATCCCGACGGGAACCCCGACCCCATCGGTCACCGGTAGGCTCGGGGCTCCGGCCGTGGAAGCGCCCCGTCACCGCGCGAAGATCGCCTGGATCTCCGCGGGGTCCGAGGTGCGCTGAAGCGCGGCCAGGAGGAGCACACGGGCCTTGTGGGGCGGGAGGTTGTCGGCGAAGACACACCCGATCTCCCGCAGCGTGACGCCACTCCCCCTCCCCGCGTAGAGGGGGAGTGTGCGCCCCGTGTGCACCCGCGTGGTGATCACCACCGGGATCCCCGCCGCGCGTACCTCCTCCAGGGCGTCGAAGAGGTCGGAGGCCAGGTTCCCCACCCCGGACGCCTCCACCACGAGTCCGTCGAGCCCTCCCTGGGCCAGGACTCCGCGCACCACCCGCCCGTCGGCACCGGCGTAGTTGGTCACGATCTCGACGCGGCCGAGGCGTGCGCCGGGGGCCACCTCCAGGTGCTGGCGGCGCAGGGGGGCGCGGTAGTAGCGCACACCATCGGGCTCCACGAAGCCGAGGGCGCCGAAGCCCGGGCTCTTGAAGGTGTCCACGTTCAGCGTGTGGGTCTTGGTGACCTCCCGCGCCGCGTGGATCTCCCCGTTGAGCACCACCAGCGTGCCCATCCCCCGGGAGGCCGGAGCGATGGCGGTGAGGATGGCGTCGCGAAGGTTGCCCGGGCCATCGGCGTCGGGTTCGGATGCCGCGCGCTGCGCGCCCACCACGATGGCGGGCTTGTCGCTCCCCACGGTGAGGTCCAGGAAGTACGCCGTCTCCTCCAGGGTGTCCGTGCCGTGGGTCACCACCACGCCGGCCACGTCGGGCCGGGCGAGCATGTCCCGCGCGGCCGCCGAGACCGCCAGCCACAAGGCCGGCGTCATGTTGGTGCTGGCCACGTTGGCCACCTGCACCACCTCCACCCGGGCGATGGTATCGAGCCCCGGCACGGCCTGGACGAGCTGCTCTCCCGTGAGGGCGGGCGCGAACCCTCCGGCGGCATCGTCGTAGACGCTGGCGATGGTTCCCCCGGTGGAGAGGATCACCACGGTAGGGAGATCCTGCGCCGCCACCCCCGCGGGGATGCTCGACCCGAGTCCCGCCGCCAACCCCGCCAACACCATCCACGCCGCCGCCCACCCTCCACGCTCCCGCCGGTGCACCCTCGTCTCGCTCACTTCACCGCCTCCAGTACCAGTCGGATGAATTCATCGACGTGCTCGCCCCCGTCCACCCATCGGGTGACGGTGACCACGTCGTGCTCCCGGTCCACGAAGATCACGCTGGTGGACCCCGCGCCCAGGGCGAAGAACGCCGTCGCGGGCGCGGCCGGGAAGAGCTCCCGGTCCGTGTTGAGCCACCACATGTACCCGTAGTCCTTCTTGATGGCGGCGGGCGTGGTGGCGCGATCGAACCACTCAGCGGACACGAGCCGCTCCCCACCCCACTGTCCGGCCCGCAGGGCCAGAAGCCCGAAACGGGCGTGGTCGCGCGTGTCGATGATGAACCCCCCGCCCCAGTGGCCACCTCCACTCACCGACTGCATCCGCTCCCCACCGATCTCCGTCCACGACGTCTCATAACCGTGCCAGCGCCATTCGTCGGACGCGCCGATGGGATCCATGATCCGCTCCTTCAGCACCTCGGGGAGCGGACGCCGGAACACGTGGAGAAGGCTGTACGCCATGAGGTTCACGCGCACGTCGTTGTACTCCCAGAAGGTTCCGGGCGCGTGCAGTTCACGATCGATCCCTTCCCGCCGGTCGGCGAGGTCCGGCTTTCCCCACAGCGTCCCTTCCCACTCGCTGGTCTGCTGGAGAAGATGGTGCCAGGTGATGGGAGCGTCGTGCTCCGTCGAGAACGTTCCGTCGGTGACGTACTCCCCGATGCGGTCGTCCAGGTCCGCGATGAGACCGTCGTCCCAGGCCAGTCCCGCCACGGTGGAGAGGTAGCTCTTGGTCACCGAGAAGGTCATGTCCTCCCGGTCGGTGTCCCCGAACTCCGCCACGATGTATCCGCCCTTGAGGACGATCCCGTTGACGCCGCCGCGTTCCTTGGTGGGGCCCACGATCTCCTGATGGGGGATGCCGGCGAAGCGGGTCCGCAGGTACTCCCCCGGATCGGAGGGAATCTCGGTGGTCTCGTGGGCCAGGGCGTACTCCACCGCCGCCCGGAGAAGGAGGGGGTCCATCCCCATCTCCTCGGGATCGCGGCGCTCCCAGGCATCGCCGGGACCGGGGACGTACCCCGGAAGCACGGAGCGGGGGTCGGAGGGCCGGCACGACCCGAGCAAGGCGCCACCCAACACCGCGAACGTCCACCGCCTCCATCGATCCCGCTTCATCTTCGCCACACTCGCGTTCTCCTCCACAGGATGCTCCGCTCCCCGTCGACACCGTCGAGCAGCGCCCCAACATGCGGCCTCGCGAGGCCCCACGCGAGGGTATCCCCGGCCGCGGACCCCGGGTGGCCGGTCACGCCCGCTGCCCACACCTGCGCCGGTGGTGTTGCCTCGCCGGACGGACACGGATATCGTCCCCGCCGCCCACACCGGATCACGACCAACCGACCTGGAGAGCCTCTGAATCCGCTCCTCCTGGGGATCGCCGCCTACATCCTCGTACAGTTCCTCATCGGGATGTTCGTCTCCCGGCGCATCCGCACGGAAGACGACTACCTCGTGGCCGGCCGCTCCCTGGGTCCCGTGGTGGTCACCTTCACCGTGTTCGCGACCTGGTTCGGAGCCGAGACGTGCATCGGCGCCGCGGGAGCCATCTACGAGCGGGGGCTCGCCGGAGGATCCGCCGACCCCTTCGGGTACGCCATCTGCATCATCCTGGCGGGACTCTTCCTGGCGGTCCCGCTCTGGCGCCTGCGACTCACCACCATCGCGGACCTCTTCCGCCTGAGATTCGGCGTCCCGGTGGAGCGCCTCGCGGTGATCCTCATGGTGCCCACCTCCGTCCTCTGGGCGGCCGCGCAGATCCGCGCCTTCGGGCAGGTCCTGGCGTCGGCATCGGGGCTGGAGGTGGAGGTCACCATCGCCATCGCGGCGCTGGTGGTGATGGCGTACACCATGTTCGGGGGGCTCCTGGCCGACGCGTGGACGGACCTGGTGCAGGGGATCTCCCTGGTGGTGGGGCTGGGCGCGCTCTTCGTGGTGGTGATGCGGCGGGAGGGATTCGACGTCCTGAAGGAGCTGAGGCCCGGCGCCCTCGACCCCTTCTCGGCGGGAGACCATTCGGTCCTCGCCGTGATGGAGGAGTGGGCGGTCCCGGTCGTGGGATCGGTGGTGGCCGCCGAGGTCGTGGCCCGCATGCTGTCCGCCCGCTCCGCGTCCATCGCGCGGAACGCCACGCTGGTGGCGGGCGGTGCCTACCTCCTCATCGGCCTCATGCCCGTGTTCCTGGGGCTCGTGGGGGGCGTGCTCCTCCCCGGCCTCGACGACCCCGAGCAGATCCTCCCCCTCCTGGCCCAGCGCTACCTCCCCACGGGTCTGTTCGTCCTCTTCGCGGGTGCGCTGGTGTCGGCCATTCTCTCCACGGTGGACAGCGCGCTCCTCGCGTCGGCGGCGCTGGTCTCCCACAACGTGCTGGTCCCGGTGATGTCCGGCGTCGACGAACGCACCAAGGTCCGCATCGCACGTGGATGCGTGGCCGCGTTCGGCGTCGCGGCGTACGTGATGGCGTTGCGGGCCGACCGGGTGTACACGCTCGTCGAGCACGCATCGGCGTTCGGGAGCGCCGGGCTGGCCGTGATCGTGGGATTCGGCCTGTACACGCGGGTGGGTGGGACCGGGAGCGCCATCGGATCCCTTCTGGGCGGGGTGGCCGCGTGGATCGCGGGCGCGTACTTCCTGGACCTTCCCTACCCCTACCTCACCTCCCTGGCCGTGGCCGCGGCGGCGTACGTGGGCATCGCCGCCCTGGGCTCGGCCCCCACCCGCGCGTTGGAGCCGGTGGAGGCCTGACCGCCCGCTCCCGACGACCGGGCGTCACCCCTCGGGATCGCGCCTGAGCTCCTCCGGGAGAGCCTCGTATCGGGCGCGGAGGGTCAGGACCGGGTTGGCGTCCTCGTCCTCCGCGAGGTTCTGGTCGGTGACGTTCAGGTAGAGCGCGTACTCCCCGTCGTTGAACGACTCCCCCTCGGGATCTCCCCCATCGGCCGCCAGCAGATACGCCACGTGCGCGGTCCGGCCGTGGCAGGGACCCTGGGGCACCGGCTCGGTCTCACAGGTGCACCGCACGTCGCCACCGGCGGCGTCCGCAGCATCCATGGCGGCCATGACGCGGTCGGTGAGGCTGCCGCCCTCGGCGGCGAACGCGTCCACGGCGTCGTGGACGACCTCGTCGGACGCCAGGATGTTCCCCTGGATCGAGTAGTAGATCTCCGTGCCGGGGACGTGCCCCTGGACGGAGAGGGAGGCCGCGCCGTTCTCCCCACCGGAGAACCCCACGAAGCGCCCCTCGAGATCCACGATCCCGAACTGGCGGCGCTGGATGTCGGGATCCTCCCGGAGCATGGTGAGGATCCGGGCCGGGTGGGTTCCCCGCCGAAGCTCCGCGTGGATGAGACGCTGGTTCGCCCGGGTGCGGTCCACGCCGGCCTGGGCCGCGGCCACCCCCACGCCGGGCACCACGATGGCCTGGACGTCCATGAGCCCCCGGGCCGGAAAGCCCTCCAGGCGCGCCTGGGTCACGCAGGTGGCGGACGCGATGACGATGCGACCGGTACGGGCATCCACCGCGATCACCGACCACGTGGCGGAGGCCGGCGCCGGCGCGGCGGCGATGACCAGGACCGCGGCCACCACGGCCGACAGGACGGAACGAACCATGGAAGACCTCCTCTACGCCTGGGTGTGCCAGATCTCTCCCAGCACCCGCTGGAAGTTCCCACCGAGGATCATGCGGACGTGCTCGTCGGTATACCCCCGCCGGATGAGCCCCTCGGTCACGTCGAACATGCGCCTGGGGTGATCGATCCCCTCGATGTCGATCTTGTCCCGGAAGGCGTAGCTCCCCTTGTACGCGGCCTTGAGATTCGCGTAGTCCTCCGGGGGCATGTCGTCGTATCCGTGGAGGTCGATATCCGATCCGATCCCCACGTGCTCCATCCCGACCAGATCACGGACGTGGTCGAAGTGGTTCACGTAGTCCTCCACCGTGGTGGGCTCCCGGTCCTTCACGAAGTTCCTCACCCCGGTGATTCCCATGACCCCGCCGGTGGCCGCCATACGGCGGATGGCCTCGTCGGTCTTGCAGCGGGGGTGCCCGGGGTTCAGCGCCCGGGCGTTGGAATGGGTGTAGAGGACGGGGCGAGAGGAGAGTTCGCAGGCGTCCAGGGTGGTGCGGTCGCCCGAGTGGGAGACGTCCACCGCCATCCCCACCTGGTTCATCCGCTCGACGATGGCGGCGCCGAAATCGCTGATCCCACCGTCCACCCGCTCCGTGGAGCCGTTGCCGATCATGTTGCGGGAATTGTAGGTGAGCTGGCTCACCCGCTGCCCCAGGGCGTGGAAGGTGTCCACGTCGTCGGGGCTCCTGAAATGCTGCGAGTTCTGCACCCCGATGAGGATCCCGTGGCGCCCCGACCCGTGCACCGCGGCCAGGTCCGCCGCCGAGTCGATGCGCACGAAGACGTCGGGGCGGTTGGCCACGATGGAGTTGTAGGTTCCCACGAAGCGCAGCACGTTCCGGTACGCGTCCTCCTGGGTTCGCCCACCCACTCCGGAGGCGATGTGGAAGACGTCGATCTCCGAGGCGCGGAACTCCTCCCGGTCGTCTTCCGTGAAGCGTTCCAGCCCCTCCCCCCAGCGCTCCTCGGTCTGCTGGTTCAGCGTGACCAGACCCAGCATGTCGATGACCAGGGACCCCGTCACCAGATCGACGCAGCGGGTGGAGTACTCCGCCATGCTCCACGCGAAGAGCCGATGGCGACCCAGGTTGAGGAAGGGAGCAGCCACGGTCGCCCCGGCCGCCGCGGCGGCGTGGCGTACGAAACCCCGACGGGACAGCGTCATTCGCTATCTCCCTTGTTGGTAGGCCTCCAGGAGGCCCAACACGTGATCGATGTCCGCCTCCGTGTGGTCGGCGTTGACCTGGGCGCGGATCTCCTCGTCTCCCCTGGGAACCACGGGGAAGGCGAGCCCCGTGACCAGCACGCCGTTCTCGTACAGGTACCGGACCAGATCACGCGTCCTCTGCGTGTCGCGGATCATGAGGGGCACCACCGGGTGCTCACCGGGGATGGTCTCGATCCCGACCCGTCCCAGTCCCGCCTCGAAGCGCCGGGTGAGCCCCCGGAGCCGGTCGAGCAACGCCCGCCCCTCGGCGCTGTCCACGATCTCCAGCGACTTCAGCGCCGCCGCCGCCTCCCCCACCGTGATGGGGTTGGAGTAGATGTACATCTGAGAGGACTCCCGCAGGAAGCGAATCACCGAGGCGCTGGAGGTCACGTAGCCGCCGTTCACCCCGAAGGCCTTCCCCAGCGTCCCGACCAGGATGTCCACCGGCGGACTGTTCGTGTACTCCTCCGTCCCCCGCCCCGTCTTCCCGAAGCCTCCCACCCCATGGGAGTCGTCCACCACGCACACCACGTTCTCCTCGTAGGCTCCGTCGTGGCGGGCGCACACCTCCATGATGTCGTCCAGGGGGGCGTGGTCTCCCCGCATGGAGAAGATCCCGTCGGTGACCACGATGGCGCGCTTCGCCTTCCCCTTCCACTCCTCCAGCGCGGCTTCCAGAGCCCGGACGTCGTTGTGGGGATAGACCGCCTTCCCCACGGGCCGGGCCAGGCGCATGGCGTTGATGATGCAGTTGTGGTTGAGCTCGTCGGAGACGAGGACCGTGTCGGGAGTGACCAGCGGCGTGATGGTGGACACGACCGTGGCGTAGGCCGACGAGAAGATCATGGCCGCCTCCCGGCCGTGGAAGGCCGCCAGCCTGGCCTCCAGGTCCACGTGGGCCTGGTACGTCCCACTGATGAAGCGCACCGCTCCGGGCCCGGCTCCGAAGGCGGCGGTGGCCGCCTCCTCGGCCTTCATGACCTCCGGACGCAGGCCGAGACCCATGTACGAGTTGGAGTTCATGCGGATGAACTCCCGGTCGCCCTCGCCGCGCAGGAGGAAGCGCGGGCCCCGGGTGCCCTCCGCGGGCTTCACGGCGACCACGACCGCCTCGGACCCCTTGGTGGTTCCCGCGGCCTCGAGTCCCGCCACATGGGCGTCCAACGCGTCCTTCAATCGATCCAACGGCATGGAATAACCTCCGGATGGGTCAGGACGAAGCCGTTCCGGCCCCGTCCCCGTTCTTCAGGTGATGCAACATGTCCGCGGTCATGGCCGCCATGTCGTACTCCGGCTTCCACCCCCACTCCCGGCGGGCGGCCGTGTCGTCGATCCGGTCGGGCCACGACTCGGCGATCCCCTGGCGCACCGGATCCACGTCGTAGGTCAGCTCGAAGCCGGGGACGTGCTTGCGGATCTCCGCGGCGAGCGTCTCCGGCGCGAGCTGCATGGCCGTGACGTTGAAGGCGTTGCGGTGGGCGAGACGGTCCGGGTCCGCTTCCATGACGCCGATGGCCGCGCTGATGGCGTCGGGCATGTACATCATGTCGAGTTGCGTGCCCTCCGCCAGGAAGCACGAGTAGCGCCCGTGCTCCACCGCCTGGTAGAAGATGTCCACCGCCCAGTCGGTCGTCCCCCCTCCGGGAGGGGCTCCGTAGGAGATGAGCCCGGGATACCGGACCCCGCGGGTGTCCACGCCGTACCGGCGGGCGTAGTAGTCGCACAGGAGCTCCCCCGCCACCTTGGTGATCCCGTAGATGGTGTGGGGACGCATCACCGTGTCCTGGGGGGTGGGATCCTTGGGACTGTCGGGCCCGAACACCCCGATGGAGCTGGGCGTGAACACGGCGCACCTCTGCTCCCGCGACACTTCCAGCACCGCCTCCAGGCTGGTCATGTTCACGTGCCACGCCAGCCGCGGATCCTTCTCCCCGATGGCGGAGAGGATGGCCGCGAGATGGAACACGGTGTCCGCCTCGTGGCGCATCACCGCCTGGCCCACGGCCCGGACGTCGGTGGCGTCGAGCACCTGGAAGGGTCCCGCCTCGACGACCTCGGCGGACAATGTCCTGATGTCGGTGGCGAGCACGTTGGACTCGCCGTAGAGCTCACGAAGCCGGGGGACGAGCCAGGACCCGATCTGGCCCCCCGACCCCGTCACGAGAATACGCTTCAAGACCGTCTCCCTGGGGTTGGAGTGGAAGCGAATCTAGCGACGATGGGAGTGGAGGGCGACGGGAACGGTCCGGGCGGTCCAAAGCCCCTTCCCGCCACCCCCCTCAGAAGTACTTGGCCGGCCCCTCCCGGGTGGCCTGGAGCGCCCACTCCACGAAGTCGCGGATATCCTGATTCGACGTCACGATGTCCTCGGCCCGCAGGTACATCATGTGACCGCTCCGGTAGCCCTTCCACCACATCCGATCCTGGAGCCTTCCGGCGGGGTCGAGATTCCACATCGTGTACTTGGCGCTGAAGTAGTCGGTGCCGCCGTCGTAGTACCCGCTCTGCACGAAGAGGTGGAGGTATGGATTCTCCGACATGGCCCGACGGAGGTCCTCGCCGGTGTGGTCGCCGCTCCGGTTCCAGGGGTGGACCGGACCGAACAGATAGTACTGGAGGTCGGTCTCGAACCCGAGGTCGTTGCGCAGATAGTGGTTGACGGCCGGCGCGAAGGCGTGGTTCCAGGCGCTCAGCGCGGGGTCGTAGTCGTACGACTCGCCGGCATCCTGACCGTCGCGGCCCCGGTAGCGGGCGTCCAGACGTCCCACGGTGAGGCCCTGGTCCCGCAGGAGTTCCTTGCGGAACTCCCCCACGCTCGGCCTCAGGTTGTGATCGAGGAACCACTGCTCCGAGACCCCGGCCAGGTGGGCGGCGTGCCGCGCCACGGCGTGGCGCTCCGAATCGGAAAGCGATCCACCCCGGGCGAGCGCGGGCAGGAAGGTGTCGAGGGTCCACGCCTCCACCTCGGGAAGGATCTCCTCCAGGTCACGGCTCTGGAGCTCGGGCTCGAGCTGCCCGTGGTACCATGCCGTGGCCGTGTAGTTGGGGAGAGCCAGCGCATCACCCATGGGACCCTCCCGGGGGACGCCGAGTCCGGTGGGGGACACCAACACCACTCCGTTGAGATACATCCACTGGCGAGACTGAAGCGCTCGTGCCAGACCGGACACCCGGGTGGTACCGTAACTCTCTCCGATGAGGAACTTGGGCGAACGCCAGCGGTCGTACCGGGTCACGAAGGTGCCGATCCAGTCCGCCAGGTAGGCGATGTCTTCGTTCACGCCGAAGAAATGACCGCGGTCGGTGTCGCCCAGGATCCGCGACCACCCCACGTTCACCGGATTCACGTACACGATGTCGGTGACGTCGAGGATGGAGTTGGGGTTGTCTCGCACGCCGTAGGGCTGGATGGGGTACCCCTCGTCGTCGATGACGAGCTGAACCGGCCCCGTGTATCCCAGGTGCATCCACAGCGACCCCGAACCCGGCCCTCCGTTGAAGGAGATGGACAGGGGCCGGTTGCGGCGGTCCTGCACGTCGCTCCTCTCATAGTACGTGAAGAGGAGCGAAGCGATGGGGCTCCCGTCATCCCCGAACACGGGAATCGTGCCCACCGTGGCGCGGTAGGGCACGCGGACTCCCCGGATGGTGACCACGTGGTCCGACGTGATGGCGGTGTCCACGGGAAGGCGGGTGTCCTGCGCCCGCAGCGGGCCCACGAAGACGATGGAGGCGGCAACCAGCCTGAGTACGAGCCGGAACATGGAGTCTCCCGGTTGGGGTGGAACGAGCAGCCAACGTGTGTTCCATCTCATCGCCCGGTCAAGGTGATGGATCCCACCGTCGTCCCTGCGGCTCACCGGCTCGCCGGCGTCCCCCCGGGAACCTCTCCCCGTGAATCGGGGTCTTCAGCCGAGCCGATTCTGATTCGCCACGCTACCACCCGGAAGAACAATGGACCGTACAAGTGTCGCCATCGCCGCCACCCTCCTGGGATTCGCCTGCTCCCCGTCGGTTCCGGCACCTGAGGCCATGGAATCCATGCACCACTCCTTCACCGTGGCCACGGTGGTGGACGGGCTGGAGCATCCCTGGGGGCTCGCCTTCCTCCCCGGTGGTGACCTCCTGGTGACCGAGCGCGCGGGCCGTCTCCGCGTCGTCCGCGACGGCGTGCTGGTGGACGCGCCGGTGGGAGGCGTTCCCCGGGTCGGCACGGGTGGCCAGGGAGGCCTCCTCGACGTCGCGCTGCACCCCGACTTCGCCCGCAACCAGCTCGTCTACTTGAGCTTCTCCAAGCCTGGAGAGGGCGATCTTCGCACCACGGCGGTGGTTCGAGGACGTTTCGACGGATCGGAGTTGACCGATGTTGAGGAGATCTTCGAGGCCGATGCCTGGACGGACCGGGGCGTCCACTTCGGATCACGACTCGTCTTCGACGGAACGGGCCACGTCTTCGTTTCCGTGGGGGACCGGGGACAGATGGACCAGGCACAGAATCCGGGGAACCACCAGGGGACCATCGTGCGCCTGTACGACGACGGCCGCGTCCCCGAGGACAACCCGTTCGTGGGCCGGGAGGGTTTCAGACCGGAGATCTGGGCCTACGGGATCCGCAGCCCCCAGGGACTCACCTTCCACCCGGAGACCGGCGAACTGTGGGAAGTGGAGCACGGCCCCCGCGGCGGGGACGAGATCAACTGGATCCGCCCGGGACTCAACTATGGCTGGCCCGTGATCTCCTACGGAATCAACTACGACGGCACGGTCCTGACGGAACTCACCGAAAGGGAGGGGATGGAGCAGCCCCTCCACTACTGGGTGCCGTCCATCGCCACGTCCGGCCTGACCGTCTATGCCGGTGACGCCTTCCCGGCCTGGAGGGGAAGCGCCTTCGTCGGGGGCCTGGCGGGAATGCATCTGGCCAGGATCGCCTTCGATGGCCACGAGGTGACGGAGACGGAGAGACTCCTCGACGGGATGGCGCACCGCATCCGTGACGTGCGGGAGGGGCCGGACGGGTTCCTCTACGTCCTGGTGGACGAACCCGACGCGCCCCTCCTGAGGATCGAGCCCGCCCGCTGAGACCGATTCCGCTCAAGGACTCCAGAATTCGTCCGATACCTTGGAACAGCAGCATCAGACGGATGAAGGATCATGTTCGAAGACGCAATCTCAGCCATAGCCACGAGTAACGCGGTGCCGTTCGCCGCCGGGGCCGTGGTGCGCGCCGAAACTTCGGCGCCGCCGCAGACCCCCCGGCCGCGTGGCGACGTCGTGGAGATCTCCGTGGAGGGCTCGATCCTGGCGGCGAGCCATCCCCCCCCGCCCGAAACGCCGGACGAGCCCATGAGCAACGCGGAGTTCCAGCAGATCAGAGAGCGGATGAGCCCCGCCGTGTTCGATCACGAGAAGGTGGACCAGGCCGTGATCGAGGGGCGCGTCCCCATGCCCCCGGTGCCCGAACTCCTCCTGAAGGAGTAGGGAAGTCCGGCGGGTCCTCCGGCGGGTCAGTCTCCCGCCGGTACCCCCTCGGCTCCCGACTCCACATAGAGCTCGCCTCCCTTCTCGCGGAACTCCACCGCCATCCGCTCCATCCCGGCCTCGATGGCCTCCACCGTCTCCATCCCCTGTTCGCGCGCGAATCGGCGGATGTCGTCGGTGATCTTCATGGAGCAGAACTTGGGTCCGCACATGGAGCAGAAGTGGGCGACCTTGGCCCCCTCGGCAGGTAGCGTCTCGTCGTGATAGGCCGCCGCCGTCACCGGATCCAGGGCGAGGTTGAACTGGTCCCGCCAGCGGAAGTCGAAGCGTGCCTTGGAAAGGGCGTCGTCCCACTCCTGCGCCCCGGGATGGCCCTTGGCCAGGTCCGCCGCGTGGGCGGCGATCTTGTAGGTGACGACCCCACGCTTCACGTCGTCACGGTTGGGGAGGCCGAGGTGCTCCTTCGGGGTGACGTAGCAGAGCATGGCGGTTCCGTACCACCCGATCTGCGCCGCCCCGATGGCGCTGGTGATATGGTCGTACGCGGGAGCGATGTCGGTGGTGAGGGGCCCCAACGTGTAGAACGGCGCCTCGTCGCACCACTCGAGCTGCTTCTCCATGTTCTCCTTGATCAGGTGCATGGGCACGTGCCCCGGCCCCTCGTTCATCACCTGCACGCCGTACTCCCACGCGATGCGGGTCAACTCCCCCTGCGTCTTCAGCTCGGCGAACTGCGCCTCGTCGTTGGCGTCGCGGATGGAACCCGGACGAAGCCCGTCCCCCAGGGAGAACGAGACGTCGTACGCCTGCATGATCTCGCAGATCTCGCGGAATCGGGTGTAGAGGAACGACTCCTTGTGATGCGCCATGCACCACTTGGCGATGATGGATCCTCCCCGGGACACGATCCCCGTGAGGCGGTTCGCCGTGAGGGGGATGTAGCGCAGGAGCACCCCGGCGTGGACGGTGAAGTAGTCCACCCCCTGCTCACACTGCTCGATGAGGGTGTCGCGGTAGATCTCCCAGGTGAGTTCCTCCGGAACGCCGTCCACCTTCTCCAGCGCCTGGTAGATGGGCACGGTTCCGATGGGGACCGGCGAATTGCGAAGGATCCACTCCCGGGTCTCGTGGATGTGCTTCCCCGTGGAGAGGTCCATGACGGTGTCGGCTCCCCACAGCGTGGCCCACCGGAGCTTCTCCACCTCCTCCTCGATGGACGAGCTCACCGCCGAGTTCCCGATGTTGGCGTTGATCTTCACCTTGAAGGCCCGCCCGATGATCATGGGCTCGAGTTCGGGATGGTTGATGTTCGCCGGGATGATGGCGCGGCCGCGGGCGACCTCGGAGCGCACGAACTCGGGCTCCATCCCCTCCCGGATGGCGATGAACTCCATCTCGGGAGTGACCTCGCCGCGGCGGGCGTACTCCATCTGGGTGACGGTTCCGGAGCCGCGCAGCGTGCGTCGCCTCAACCCGTCGGGCATCTCCACGGACGGGTCCGGTACGCGGACACGCTCCGTCTCGACCACGTCCCGGGCGCGGATCCAGCCATCGCGCAGAGGGTCGAGTCCCTGGCGGACATCCACCTCGCGCGGGCCGCTGGTGTCGTATACGCGGAGGGGCGCCTCCCCACCCGAGAGGTGGATCTCCCGCACGGGCACGCGGACTCCGTGGGGGCCCTCGATGAACACCTTTCGTGAGTTGGGGAAGGCCCCCGGGTAGTCGGTGCCGACGTCCTCGGTGGCGGGGGCGACCCGACGCCGGGGATCGTCGCTCGCGGAGGAAGGAGTCGCCGAGACGACGGGAAGGTCCGCGCGGGTTCCGTTGGATTCACTCATGGCACTCCACCTCCGAGGCAGGCACTGCACAGGTATGGCGGCGGAGCGGGTACCGGAATCCCGGCTGCCGCACTCCCTCCGCCGGTCTCAACCGGATCAGGTTCCAAGGGTCTGTCTCAATCCCACGGATGCGCCCACCGGCGAAACCGGCGGCCGAACACGGGGATGCCCCTGGCGGCAGGTTCTAACGTAGGCCATAGCCGGTCGCCGAAAAAGGGGAGTGGGCCCCCACCCCCTCTTCCCCGCGGCCACCGGGATATGCAGGATTCCGGACACGTGTTGACATATAAACATTCATATGTGTATATTCGTGTCGTGATGCCGATTTCCTTTTCCGTGAGGTACATATGAGCGTGACCGAGCTTACCGACGCCACTTTCGACGAGCAGATCTCCGGCACGGAAGGCGTGACCGTGGTGGACTTCTGGGCTCCCTGGTGCGGACCCTGCCGTATGGTGGCGCCGGTCATCGAGGAGCTGGCCGCCGAGTACGCGGGCCAGGTGCACTTCGCCAAGGTGAACGTGGACGAGAACCAGCAGGTGGCCGGAGCCTTCGGGATCCGCTCCATCCCCACCATCGGCTTCTTCAAGGACGGTGAGCCCATCGGTTCGGTGGTGGGTGCCTACCCCAAGGAGGCGCTCCAGCAGGTCATCGAGCAGGTGCGGACCGGCGAGGCCGACGCGGCCTGACCCGGCGGAAGGGGAGCGGCGCTGACGAAGCGGCCGGTGGCGGATTCTCTCGATCCGCCACCGGCCGCTTCGTCGTGGACGACCGCTTCAGAAGCTTCCCGCGTCCACATCCTTCAGGAAGGCCATGACCCCGGCCATGTACGCCTCCTGGTCATCCCACATGGACATGTGGCTCCCGTCGGGGAGGTACAGGTACCGGCCGTGCTGGACCGCCCCGGCCATCCACTCCATGTGCGCCGGGTCCATGGTGTCGTGCTCCGCGCCGATGACGAGCGTCGGCACGGTGATCCGACCCAGGTCGGCGGTACGATCCCAATCCACCAGCTTCCCGCTGGCCCCGAGCTCGCTGGGCCCCTGCATGGGGACGTAGATCTCCGGGTTGATCTTGTCGAAGGCCCGGTTCACCGCGTCCGGCCACTCCTCCGGAGGCATGCGGAGCACATGGTCCACGTAGTGGTGCTCCATGAGGAGGTCCATGTACCGGGGATTCCCGAAGTCCTCCGCGGCCTCCATGGCCTGGATCTCCGCCAGGGCGCTCTGATCCATGGCGGGCATGAGCACGTCGTGCGCGTATTCGTTGTACGCGGGAATGCTGGCCATCATGTTGGAAATGATGAGCCCCTTGAGATCGTCCTGATGCTCGAGGGCGTACTCGATGGCCAGGATCCCGCCCCACGAATGCCCCAGGAGGTAGAAGTTCTCCGCGTCGAGTCCCAGCGCCACGCGGACCTGCTCCACCTCGTCCACGAAACGGGGGATCTCCCAGAGGTCGGGGTCGTCGGGCTGGTCGGAATATGCCGAGCCGAGCTGATCGTAGTAGTAGTACTCGATCCCCTCGCCGGGGAGGTAGTCGTCCATGGCCTCGAAGTACTCGTGGGTCGCGCCCGGCCCTCCGTGGAGCAGGAGGAGCTTGATCGTGGGATTCTCTCCCACGCGCCTCGTCCAGACGCGGAACGTCCCGCTCGGGGTCTCGATGGGGATCATGCGCACGCCTTCACGCACGACCTCGGCTGTCCCGGTGTCGGTCGGGGGCGACGAATCCTCTCCGGCACACGCCACCGACACCCACGCCAGGCACACCGCAGACAGCATCCTCCTCATCGCTCTCTCCTCGCCTCGCGGCGGCTCGAATGTGGTTTCACCACCGCACCGAGGTCTCGATGGTGATGGCACGATACACGTAGAAGACATCCACGTACAACGGGCCTGCCCGGGCCCACAGCGACGGGCCACCCATGGGCACGGCCGGAATCTTCCCGGCGATGGCGAGAAGCTGCTCGTCGTACCCCGTGACGAAGCCGACGCGGAACCCGGCACCCGCCCCGAACTCGGGCGTCTCGCGCACGACCCACTCCCGCGCGATCCCGAACATCATCGAACGGTCCCGGTACGAGTTGATGAACGTCGCCCCGAACCAGCCGTCGTACTGGAGCCCCAACCCCCACATCTTGTCCAGCTTGGGGAACGCCTCGTGGTACGGATGGAGGGACCACAACCCCATCAGGATCCGACGTCGGTGTGGCGCGCGCCCCAGGATGTGGAATCCTTCCCCGGCCCCGCCTGCGTCCACCGCCCCCGAATCGGGAACCGGCGTGGCCTGGGCACCCGCGCCGGCGGGACCCAGCGCCATCGCGACGATGAGGGGACACCACCCCCAGGCATCCCACGCCCGGCCGCGCCGGCCACGTCTGTCCACCCGGAGGCTACACCGCATCCCGCAGACCCAGGGACAGCGGGAGCCGAGGGGCTTTCCGATGTCCGGAGATCCGCTCGTAGGCGTACGCGAGCCGCAGCAAGGTGGGCTCGCTCCACGCCCGCCCGAAGAAGAGGATCCCCACCGGAAGACCCTGCACGTATCCGTTGGGTACGGTGACGCTGGGATATCCGGCGATGGCCGCCGGCCCCGAGCTTCCCGCGCTGGACAGCCCGCCGTTGACGAGGTCGGTCATCCACGCCGGACGAGTGGACGGAGAAACGATGGCGTCCAGCCCGTGTTCCTCCATCACGCGGTCGATCCCGCCACCCCGCGACAGTCGATGCATGGTCGCCAGGGATTCGAGATACTCGGACGACGTGAGATCGCCCTTCTCCTGGGCCGTGACGAGGATCTCCTGGCCGAAGAAGGGCATCTCCCGGTCGGCGTGGGCTTCGTTGAAGGCGATGAGGTCCTCCAGGGAGCGCACCCCCGTGGGAGCGTCGGCCGCGGCGAGGTAGGCGTTCAGGTCCGCCTTGAACTCGTACAGGAGCACCTGGTACGAGGGCCCGCCCATGGCTCTCCGGTCGGGAATCTCGGCCGGGTCCACGATGGTGGCGCCCGCCGCCGCCATGGCCTGGATGGCGTTCTCCATGAGGTCGTCCACCCGGGCGTCCACCCCGAAGTAGCTCCGCTCCACCCCGATGCGCGCGCCACGGAGCCCGTCCGCGTCGAGGAACTGGAGGTAGTCGGAAAAACTCTTCCCCTGAGACGGGCCGGTGGCCCCGTCCCGGGGGTCGACACCGGTGAGCGCCCCCAGGATGGCGGCGGCGTCCGCCACGGACCGGCACATGGGCCCCGCCGTGTCCTGGGAATGGGCGATGGGAATGATCCCGGAACGGCCCACCAGCCCCACCGTCGGCTTGATTCCGACCACCCCGTTCACCGACGAGGGACAGATCACGGAGCCGTTGGTCTCCGTCCCGATGGCGGCGGCGCAGAAGTTCGCGGAAGCCGCCGCACCGGACCCCGAAGACGACCCACAGGGATTCCGGTCCAGCGCCCAGGGGTTTCCGCATTGCCCGCCCCGGCCGCTCCACCCCGAAATGGAGTTGGTGGAGCGGAAGTTGGCCCACTCGGAGAGATTGGCCTTTCCCAGGATGATGGCGCCCGCCGCGCGGAGGCGCTCGACCACCCAACTGTCCCGGGCGGCGTGATGCCCCTCCAGCGCCCACGATCCCGCCGTGGTCATCATCCCGTCGGCCGTGTCGATGTTGTCCTTGACCAGGATGGGGATCCCGTGGAGCGGTCCGCGAACCCGCCCCTCGCTCCGCTCGGCGTCCAGCGCCTCGGCGATGGAAACGGCGTCGGCGTTGGTCTCGATGACCGCGCGCAGGCGGGGGCCATCCCGATCGAGCTTCGCGATGCGGTCCAGGTAGAGTTCCGTGATCTCCACGGCGGTCCGCGTCCCGCCCGCCATGTCCGCCTGCAGCGACTCGATGGTGGCCTCCTCGAGCTCGAAGGAGGCCCGGGTCCACCACGGATCCACGTCTCCGGTGGCGGCGTTCTCTCCGGCGGGCGCACACCCGCTCGCCCCGGCGGCCAGCGCCGCCGCGCCGAGACCGCCGAGCTTCATGAATTCCCTTCGATCCAGGGCTCCCGGCCCCTCAGCCCCCCGCACTCCGCTCATACGATCTCCGCGCTTCGAGAGTGATGCCGACGTCGCCAAGGTGCGCCGCCGCGAGTCTTGCGGCAATAGTGCGTCCGGACCCTCCACCACGCGGGCGCGATGAAGTATCTTTCCGTTGAGTAACGAGGGGTCCTCCCATCCTGACCCCTCCCGTCCGGCGCCGGGCGCCGGAAGAGCAGAACCCGTTGAGCCGCGACACCGAGCTCACCGTAGAGATCCTTCCCCAGCCCGACGACACCACCTGCGGTCCCACCTGCCTCCACGCCGTGTATCGGTACTACGGCGACGACCAGGAACTCGACGAAGTGATCCGGGCGGTGACGCCGTTGGCCACCGGCGGTACGCTGGGGGTGTTCCTGGGGCTCAACGCCCTCCAAAGGGGATACGGCGCCACGCTGTACACCTACAACCTGGAGCTCTTCGACCCCACCTGGTTCCGGAACGGTGACGACCTGTCCGAGCGGTTGAAGGCACAGGCGGCGGTGAAGGGAGCGCCCCGGGTTTCCGTGGCGACCGAGGCGTACATCGATTTCCTGGAGGCGGGCGGACGCATCCGCTTCGAGGAGTTGCACCCCAACCTCATCCGCCATCACCTGCAGGAGGGTCACCCCATCCTCACGGGACTCTCGGCCACGTACCTCTACGAGTGTGCCCGGGAGGTGGATCATGCCGGCACGCTCAGCTACGACTCGGTGGCCGGAACCCCCACGGGACACTTCGTGGTCGTCCACGGTTACGACGAGTCCACGGACTCTGTCCTGGTGGCCGATCCCCTGCGGGAGAACACGCGCTTCCCATCCCACAACTACCGCGTGGGGATCGTCCGGCTCCTGGGCGCCATCCTGGTCGGACTCCTCACCTACGATGGGAATCTCCTGGTCCTGGACCCCGACGGGGTGAGAGCATGATCCGTCTGGTGGTGGTGGAGAACCCGAAACGGTGGCCCTTCGAGATCGAGGGCGCGGAGGTCGTGTCGGCGCGCGCCTATCTGGTCGACCGGAAGTACTCGGAGTTGAGGCGGGCCGCCGTCTTCAACATGTGCAGACGCTACGGATACCAGACGGTGGGGTACTACGTGTCCCTGCTGGCGGCGGCCCGCGGCCACCGTCCCCTCCCCTCGGTGGAGACGCTCCAGGCGCTCACGTCCACTCCCCTCATCCGCATCGCGTCGGTGGAGCTGGACGAACTGATCCAGAAGAGCCTGTCCCACCTGCGATCGGAAGAGTTCCGTCTGAGCATCTACTTCGGGCGAAACGTCGCGCAACGGTACGATCGTCTCAGCCGGGCCCTCTTCAACCAGTTCCCCGCCCCCTTCCTGGTCTGCCGTTTCACCTGGGAAGACGACCGCTGGCTCCTCGCCGGAATCCGCCCGGGCGCGGCCGCCGAGATCCCCGATGGGCACCGGGAGTTCGTCCTGGAACGGGCCAAGGCCTACTTCCTGCGACCCGCCCGCCAGGAGCCGAAGACGCACGCCTACCGCTTCGACCTGGCGGTGCTCTGGTCGCCCGACGACCCCCAGCCACCGAGCAACGAGAAGGCCATCAAGAAGTTCGTGAAAGCGGCGAATCGCCACGGCATCGGGGTGGACGTCATCGGTCCGGAAGACCTGGGCCGTGTGGCCGAGTTCGACGCGCTCTTCATCCGGCAGACCACCCAGGTGAACCACGTCACCTACCGCTTCGCCAGCCGGGCCGCGGCCCAGGGCCTGGTCGTCATCGACGACCCGGTGTCCATCGTCCGCTGCACGAACAAGGTCTACCAGGCGGAACTCTTCGACCGGCACCAGATCCCGTGCCCCCGCACCCTGGTGGTGCACGAGGCCAACGTGGAAGAGGTCGCCGGCGTGGTGGGGCTCCCCTGCGTCCTCAAGAAGCCCGACGGGGCCTTCTCTTCTGGAGTGGTGAAGGTCTCCACCCGGGAGGAGCTGCAGGCCGGGCTGGAGGAGTTGTTCCGGCAATCGGAGCTGGTCGTGGCCCAGGAGTACATGCCGTCCTCCTTCGACTGGCGGATCGGGGTCCTGGACGGCCGCGCCCTCTTCGCGTGCCGCTACCACATGGCCAAGGGCCATTGGCAGATCGCGCAGCGGGTGGACGGAGACACGCGGTACGGGCGGGTGGAAGCGGTGGAGCTGGAAACCGTTCCTCCCCGCGTGCTGGACGTGGGCGTGCGCGCGGCGTCCCTCATGGGAGAAGGGTTGTACGGCGTGGACCTCAAGGAGGTGGACGGAAGGGTGGTGGTCATGGAGGTGAACGACAATCCGAACCTGGACGCGGGCAACGAGGACGGCGTCCTCAAGGACGCCCTCTACGACGAGCTGGCGGCATGGTTCCTGGCGCGGCTCGACCGGAGAGGTCGGGACAGGAGGGGCGCATGACCGATCCCGGCAAGCCCACCACCGTCCTCCCGGCGTCGCGGCGGCCGGGGCTGTTCGAAGCCTTCGGTGTCGAGATCGAGATGATGATCGTGGACGCCGACACGCTGGACGTGCTCCCCGCGTGCGACGCGCTCATGGAGGCCGTCACGGGCACACCGACCTCCGAGGCGGAGTTCGGACCGATCGCCTGGTCCAACGAATTGGTCCTCCACGTCCTGGAGATGAAGACCAACGGCCCGGCGCCCACGCTCAGCGGCCTTCACGGCGCGTTCCACGAGAGCGTGCGGCACGCCGACGAGGCTCTGTATGCGCTGGGGGCCCGCCTCATGCCGGGGGGCGCACATCCCTGGATGGATCCGGCGAGGGAGACCACGCTCTGGCCCCACGAGTACACCGAGGTCTACCACACCTTCGATCGGATCTTCGGATGCGCGGGGCACGGGTGGTCCAACCTGCAGAGCACCCACCTCAACCTCCCCTTCGCCGATGACGGAGAGTTCGCCCGATTGCACGCCGCCATCCGGCTGGTGATCCCCCTCATCCCCGCCCTGGCGGCCTCGTCGCCCTTCCTGGATGGACGGCACGAAGGGATACTCGACCGGCGGCTGGACGCGTACCGGAGGAACGCCGCGCGCGTGCCGTCGGTGACGGGGAAGGTCGTACCCGAATCCGTTCGATCCGAAGAGGAATACCGGGAGAACGTCCTGGGGCGGATCTACCGCGACCTCGCCCCCCACGACCCCGAAGGGGTCCTCCGGCACGAGTGGGCCAACGCGCGGGGCGCCATCGCCCGGTTCGACCGCGGCGCCATCGAGATCCGCGTGGTGGACGCCCAGGAGTGCCCCCGGGCCGACCTGGCGGTGGTGGCGGCCATCACATCCGTGGTGCGCGCGCTGGCGTCCGGCCCCGCCGCGGAGCGGGACGTGGAATCCGATCCATCCACCGAGGCGTTGGCGGCCCTCCTGGAGGAAACGATCCGGAGCGGTGAGCGGGCTCCGGTGGAGGATGAAACCCTCCTGGGTGTCCTGGGATATGGAGGGTCCGCCTCACTCTCCGCCGGAGACGTGTGGAAGGATCTCCTCCATCGGTTTCCGCCGGACGACCCCGACCGGGAATGGACCGATGCCCTGGACGCGATCCTCGGGCAGGGCCCCCTGGCTCGTCGGATCCTCCGCGCCACCGGAACACGCCCCGACCGGGATCGGCTGCGCGCGACGTACCGCGACGTGACACGGTGTCTGTCGGACAACGTCCTGTACACGGGAGGATGATGCCGGCGTCGGCGGGGACCCGTGCCCCCTCCCTCCTGTTCACGTGTGAGCATGGCGGCCACGAGGTCCCCGGGGAGTTCGCCGGGTGGTTCGCGGAGGGCCAGGCCGTCCTCAGCTCCCACCGGGGATGGGACGCGGGAGCCCTCCCTCTGGCACGCTCCCTGGCGTCGTGGTGGAACGCTCCCCTGGAGTACGCCACCGTGACACGGCTCCTGGTGGATCTGAACCGCTCCCCCCACAACCCCCGGGTCTGGTCCGAATTTTCGAAGCGGGCCGACCCTTCCGTTCGAGCCGGCTTGTTGGAGCGATACCACCGCCCCTACCGGGAGCGCGTGATGCGCCGGATCGCGGATCTCTCCACCGGCGGATCTTTCGTGCTGCACGTGTCGGTGCACACCTTCACGCCCGAGTTGAACGGTGCGGAGCGCTCGACGGACGTGGGCGTGCTGTTCGATCCGCGGCGAGCCGCCGAACGTTCCCTCGCGGCGGACTGGCTCGGCGGACTGAGATCCGGGCTCCCCCACCTCACGGTGCACCGGAACCAGCCGTACCGGGGCCGCGCCGACGGTTTCACCTCCGCCCTTCGTCGGATCTTCCCGGACGACGTGTACGCGGGGGTCGAACTCGAAGTGAACCAGAAGCACCTGGGAACCGACGGCACGTTTCCGGCCGCGCTGCGGGAGATGATGCGCGATGCGCTCTCCATGGTCAGATTGTGTCCATGAAGACTCTGTTCGATCCGCAATGGCGGAACGCCATCGAAGACCGCCTGGGGGCGCTCCGCCCCGACAGCGCTCGGCTGTGGGGCCGCATGACCCCGAACCAGGCGGTCTGTCACCTCACCGACGGGTTCCGGGCGGCCCTGGGCGAGCGGCCCATCGAGCCCATGGGGACCGTGCTCCACCGGACCTTGATCCGCTTCGTCGCGTTCACCCTCCCCCTCCGATGGATGGAGGGCGCGCCCACCGCTCCGGAGTTCGATCAGGAGCGCTCCGGCACGCCCCCCGTCGACTTCTCCACCGACGTGGAGGCGCTTCGCGCCGCGCTGGGCCGGTTCGTCGCCACCTCCGGGAAGGGACTCCCCCCCCACGCGGTGTTCGGCGACTTCACGCGCGGCGAGTGGGGGCGGTGGGGGTACAGGCACATGGACCACCACCTCCGCCAGTTCGGGGTGTAGCGCAGGCGAAAGACACCGGCCGGCGGGTGCCGGCGCCGGTCAGTGCGCGTCGGCCTCCGCCGCCCGCTCCGCCTTGACCTTCTGCACGACCGGCTCCGGAGCCGGCTCGTAACCGGCGAAGCGCCTGGCGTGGTGAGCGCGTCCCTGCGTCATGGACCGCAACGCGGCGGCGTACTTGTACAACTCTCCCTCCGGCACCAGCGCCTGGATCACCGTCCGCCCGGACTCGGGGTTCATCCCCTGGACCTTCCCGCGCCGCGACGTGAGGTCTCCCATGACGTCTCCCACGTACTCGTCGGGGGTCGTCACCGACACCTCCATGATGGGCTCGAGAAGAATCGGCCGGCATTTCTCCGCCACGTTCTTGAACGCCACCGATCCGGCGATCTTGAAGGCGATGTCCGAGGAGTCCACGGCGTGGTAGGAACCGTCGTAGCACTCCGCCGAGAAGTCCACGAGAGGGTAGTGCGCCACCACGCCCCTCGCGGCGGCTTCCTGGATTCCGCGATCCACCGAGGGAAGGTACTTCGAGGGGATCACCCCGCCCTTGATGGAATCGATGAACTCGTACCCGCCTCCGGGTTCCTTCGGCGCCAGGCGAACCCAACAGTCACCGAACTGCCCCCGACCACCGGACTGCTTCTTGTGGCGGCCCTGCCCCTCGGCCTTGGCGGTGAGGGTCTCCCTGTACGCGATCTTCGGCTGTTCGGTCAGCACCTTCACGCCGTATTTCCGCGCCATCCTCTCGAACTGGACCTCGAGGTGCAGCTCTCCCAGCCCCCGGGCGATGGTCTGGTGGAGTTCCGAATTGAACTCGGAGACGAAGGACGGGTCCTCCTCGTGGATGCGGGGGAGGACCTCTCCCAGTTTGTCCTCGTCGTTGCGGGTCTCACCGCGGATGGCCACGGCGATGTCGGGCTTGGGAAGATCGACCTTCCGCAACGCCACGGGGCGATCCTTGTCGCAGAGGGTGTCGTTGGTGTGGGTGTGCTTCAGCTTCGCGACCACACCGATGTCTCCGGCATGGAGTGCCGCCACCTCGTGCCGCTCCTTCCCCTGGGAGATGCTCAGGTGGTTCAGCTTCTCGAACTGCGCGTCCGACGCGTTCACCACCTCCATCCCGTTGGTGATCTTCCCGGAGAACACACGGAAGAACGAAAGCTCGCCCACGTGGGGCTCGGTGGCGGTCTTGAAGACCAGCGCGGCCAGCGTGTCCGAGTCGGTGGCGTGCACCTCCACCTCCTGGTCCAGCCCCGGCCGGGTGGCCACCTCGACGCTGGATTCCGACGGGTTCGGACAGAGCTCCACCACCTTCCGGAGCAGGGCCCTGATCCCGTAGGTGAGGGGCGCGGCACCACAGAACACCGGGAACACCTCCGAGCGCGCCATCCCCCGCGCCATGGCCTCGATGGCCTCCTCGCGGGAGATGTGCCCCCCTTCCAGGTACTCCTCCAGAAGGTTCTCGTCGGTGGTCGCCAGCACCTCCTGGAGCTCCGTCTCCCACTGCGCTTCCTTGGTCTTCAACTCTTCGGGGATGTCGGCTTCGTCATACTCTCCGCGCGTGGTACCCTTGCTGTACAGATGGGTCTTCTCGCTGAAGAGGTTGATGATGCCGTGGAAGTCGGCACCCTCGCCCACGGGGATCTCCACCGGGAGCGCCTTGGGCGTGAGCCGATCCTTGATCTGCTGGAAGACGCCCTCGAAGTCCGCGTGCTCCTTGTCCATCATGGAGACAAAAAAGATCCGGGGGATTCCCCGGTCTTCGCAGTACTGCCACACCCGCTCCGTCCCCACCTCCACCCCGGAGGTGGCGCTCACCACAATGATGGCGGCATCGGCCACCCGGACCGCGGAGAGCGCCTCGCCCGCGAAGTCCAGGTATCCGGGGGTGTCCAGGAGGTTGATCTTGGTGTCGAGGTGTTCCGCGTACGCCGGCGTGAGCTGGATGGAGATCCCGTGGGCGTGCTCTTCGGGGGAGTGCATGGTCAGCGCCGTCCCCTCACCGACGTCACCGTGCCGCTTCGAACTCCCGGCCACGAAGCACATGGAATCGATCAAGCTCGTCTTTCCCGCTCCCCCATGGCCCAGAACCACGACGTTCCGGATGTTCTCGGTGGTGTACTCCTTCGCTGACGCCATGGTGTGTCCTCCTGAAGTAACACGGGGGAGCCACCGTGGATCCATCCGCCACGGTGGAGTGCCGGCAGAACCGGTATCGGATTGTAGACAGGGCCACACCCGGGGAGCAAGCGGGAAATTTCCCCACACCTTTGCCCTGAAACTCCCTCCTCGCACCCCCTTCGCCGAGTTGCGGCGCCATCTTCACTCCCGGCGACCGCGCCTACGCCCGGGGCCGGTCAGTCCCTCGTCGGAAGCTCGAACCAGAACACGCTCCCTCCTTCTTCGGGCGCGTCCACCCCGATGATTCCTCCATGCGCCTCCACCGCCAGGCGACAGAAGGTCAGGCCCAACCCCGACGACCGTGGAGCCCCCAACTGTGACTCGAGTTGAATGTACTTTTCGAACACGGTGGCACGATATGCCTCCGGAATGCCCGGCCCCCGGTCCACGACGGAAACCCGGACCACACCGACCCGCCGGTCCAGGGAGATCACCACCGATCCCGGGGCCGGCGAAAACTTCACCGCGTTCGAGAGGAGGTTCACCATGAGCCTGCGCATCACGGCGGGGTCATGATCGATCTCCACCGGATCCGTGGGCGCAGGCACGACGATCACGTGCGGCGCGTGCCCCCCGACGAGAGCCGCCGCTTCCCTGACCACCGTCCGCAGATCCGCGCGCTTGACCTGAAGGGGCATCGCACCCTCTTCCAGTCGCCCCACGTCGAGCACCGTGTCCACCATCTCGATCACGGTCTCCGCCGACCGCAACGCACGGCGGACGTATTCCGCAGACTCCTCACTCATCCCCGCCAATTCATCCATCTCGAGGAGTTCCAGGTACCCCATGACCCCCATGAGCGGCGAGCGGAGGTCGTGCACGACCATCTGGGTGAGACTCTCGCGCCTCGACTCGAGCTCCCGCACCCGGCGAAGGTCCTGCTCGGTACGATCGAGAAGCCGCTTGGTGATGACGTAGTTGCGCACCCGGAGTCCCACTTCCCGTGGATCCAGAGGCTTGGTGAGGAAGTCGTTCGCGCCGGCGGCGATCCCCCGGATCCGTGCCTCCTTCTCCTGCAGCACGCTCACCATCAGGACCTGGGTACCCATGGTACGCGGATCCGCCTTGAGCCATTGGCACACCTCGAACCCGGACATCCCCGGAAGGAGTGCGTCGAGGAGGATCACGTCGGGCGGATCGCTCCGCGCGTGTTTGAGTGCGCTTTCGCCCTCACCCACGGCGGTCACGTGGTGGCCATCCGCGGTGAGCAGGTCCACGAGCATGTGGCGCGCCGCGGGCTCGTCGTCCACGACCAGGATCCTCCCGCGGGTCAACGACGGGTCACTGGTGAGCAGCGGAGGTCTTCTCTCCGCCAGACCACCCCCCGCCACCTGCGCCGCTTCGATGATCGCCGACACCTCCTCCCAGAACTGCCGCGTGTCGAGGGGCTTGGTGAGATACCCGTCACATCCAGCCTCCAGGGCGGCCGCGCGATCCTCACCGCGGGCCAGTGCGGTGACGGCGATGACCGGGATGTCCCGGGTACCGGGATCCTCCTTGAGGACGCGGGTGGCCTCGATCCCGCTGATCCCCGGGAGTCCGATGTCCATGAGGATCGCCGAAGGTTGCTCCCTGCGCGCTCGGTCCACCCCCTCTTCACCGCTGGTGGCCTGGATCACCTCGCATCCCGCCGCCTGCAGGAGCGCGGTGACCATCTCCATGTTCACCATCCGGTCTTCCACCACCAGAATCCTGTAGCTCAAGCGTTCAACTCCTTGCTGCTTTCGAGGAAGCCGCCTTGATCCTGACCAGGTGATCCGCCAACGCGCGTGGACCCTCCTCCGACTTCAACACGATCCCCTGTACCGCATCCTGGAGCTGCGACCGGTCTTCCCGGTCGAGGTCCATGGACGTGTAGATGAGAATGGGGATGTCGCGACCCGGCGCGCTGGACCGAAGCGTGCGCACCACGTCGAAACCAGACACCTCCGGCATCACCAGGTCGAGAACCAGCACCGCGGGCTCGTCCTCCTGTATGACGTGGAGCGCCTCCGCGCCGCCCAGAGCCGCCCGGGTACGGTACCCCTCTCCCCGAAGGACGGTCTCCAGAAGCTCGACGGTGGTGGGGTCGTCGTCGACGATGAGCACGTACCCCGTCCCATTCCCCGTGACCGGCGTGATGGACCGGAGCGTCGCGATGAGCGCCTCCCGGTTGACCGGCTTGGAGAACCACTTCACGATGCCGAAGTCGTGGGCCAGGACCTGCTCCTCCTCCACGGAGATGATGACCACGGGAATGCTCCGTGTCGCCGGGTTGCGGCTGAGCCGGGCGAGGACCCTCCATCCATCCATCCTGGGAAGGTTCATGTCCAGCGTCAGCGCGAAGGGGAGTAGCCGCTCTGCCTCCTCCACGGCGGCCTCCCCGTCGGACACGGTCACGGGTGTGAAGCCCGCCTCCCGAACCTGGGCCGAAATCTGACGTGCGGATTCAGGATCGTCCTCCACCACCAGGACGAGAGGAGCGGTGGAGGCAGGGAGCGAGCCTTGCGGCGACGGCTCGACCGGAGTGTCTCCGATGATGGGCTTGAACGGCACCGGAAGGTGCACGAAGAAGGTCGATCCCGCCCCCGAGCCGTCGCTCTCGACGCTCAGTCTCCCTCCGTGGAGTTCCACCAGACGTCTGGTGAGGGGAAGGCCCAGACCGGTGCCCACCACCTGCTCGGCGTCTTCCCGGTCCCTTCCCACGGAGACCTGCTCGAAGGGCTCGAAGATCCTCCCCAGGTCGGTGGATGCGATCCCCGTCCCGGTGTCGGCGACCTGTACGACCAGCTCACCGTCGCCGCGCGCCGCCGTCACGAGCACCAATCCTCCCTCAGGCGTGAACTTCTCCGCGTTGGAGAGGAGGTTGTACAGGATCTGTTTGAGCTTCCGTTCGTCCAGGAAGGCGTGCACTCCGACGAGCGAAGGGGCGCATTCCACTCGCACCTGCACGTTCTTCTTCGCGGCACGCTCACGGATCATGACCACGGAACTCTCCACGATGTCCCGCGGATTCACCCAGGCAGGCTCCAACTCCATCTTCCCCGCCTCGGCCTTGGAGAGGTCGAGCACGTCGTTGATGAGGCTCAGGAGATGCCTTCCGGACGTGTGGATGTGCCCCATGTACCGGAGTTGCCGCTCGTTGAGATCGCCGAAGGTCCGGTCCGCCAGGATCTCCGAGAAGCCGATGATGGCGTTCAGGGGAGTGCGGAGCTCGTGGCTCATGGTGGCGAGGAACTCGCTCTTCGCCCTGTTGGCCTGCTCCGCCGCGGTCCTCGCCGTCTCCGACAGCGTACGCGCGCGGGCAGACACCCGGGTGCGGTACAGGAGAAACAGCACCAGCGCCATGAGCGCACCAACCACGAGGCCGACGCGAAGCCGCCCCACCCGCGCCCGTTCCGCCTGAAGGGCCAGTGCCTGGTTGTACGCCCCCAGCGAGTCGATCTGGTGCCGGCTCCGTTCGGCCTCGTACAGCGCCTGGAACTCCGCCGCGGCCCGGTGCCCTTCGTCGCTCTGGAGGGAGTCCCGATGCTCCTGGAACTTCCGCAATACGAGGAGCGCGTTCTGGAAATCACGCTTCGCCTCGTACAGCTCCACCAGAAGTCCGTAGGCGTCGCGGGCGTACTGACGCGACCCGATGTCCTCGGCCACCACGGCCGCATCGGACGCGATACGGATGGCACGGTCCGTCTGACCGAGACTCTTGTGGACCGTGGCCAGGTTCACGGACGCCGACGCGAAGAGAAGCATGTTCCCGATCTCCTCTCCGATCCCCGCCGCCCGCGACGCCGCGCTCATCGCGGCGTTCATGTCGCCGAGATCATGATACGCGGCCGCCGCGTTGCTGAGGCTGAGGCCCAGCACTCGTTGGTCGCCCAGATCCTCTCCGATCACGACGGCCTCCAGCGCGTACGCCAGCGCGGAGTCCGGCTCGGCCAGGGAAGAATAGATGCCCGCGATGTTGAGGTGGTTCTCCGCGGCCTTGCGGCGGTCGCCGATCTCGTCACGGATGGCCAGGGCCTGGCGTTGGAGTTCCAGGGCTTCCGTGGGATTACCCAGTTCCTGCTGGATGAGGCCCATGTTCGTGAATACGTCGGAGCGGCCCAGCCGGTCTCCCAGTTCCTCACGCAGGTCCAGCACCTGACGGTGGTACTCCATGGCCTCCCGGTACCGCCCCTGGGACTGGAGGATCACCGCCACGTTGTTCAGGATGACCGCCCGCCCCTCGGCGAAGTCGATCTTCCGGTACTCCTCCGCGGCCTCCCCATAGAGCCGCGTGGCGTCGTCGAAGCGCGACTGGAAATACCGCGCGGTCCCCTGCGTCTCCAGGATCCGCCCCAGGATCCCCGGCTCGTCGAGGCCACCCAGCAACGCTCGGGCGGACTCTCCCAGCGCCATGGCCGAATCGTACCGGGAGTATCCGATGTGGATCAACGCGGCATTCCGAAGCGCGAGGGCCTCCTGGGCCGGCAGGTCCAACTCCCGCGCGAGGACCGCGGCCTCCTCCGCCATCGCCAGACCCCGCTCGGGGTCGGACCCCCGCAGGAGGCTCGCCAGGCGAATCAGGATCTCCAGCCGCTCACCACCCGACGCATCCGGGAGTACCGCCTGGAGCGAATCGACCTCCTGGGCATCCACCCGCGCAGGGAGCAGAGCGGAGCCGACGGATACCACGGCGAACGCCGCGACCGCGATGATCGGATTCGGACGGATACGCACTATGGACTGGGCCCGGCGAAAGGAAGCGGACGGATGGATCAGGCGGCGGGAATCTCGAACCAGAATATGCTACCGCCACCCTCCCGGTCCAACACCCCGACCGTCCCCCCGTGTGCTTCGACGGCCAGGCGCACGAACGCGAGACCCAGACCGGACGAGGTCGATCGGTGCCCGTGCGACTTCCCCTGAACGAACTTCTCGAAGATCCGCTCCTTCTCGGCGTCCGGTACGCCCTCCCCCCGGTCGCGCACCTCCACCCGGACACCTTCGGAGCCCACCTCGGCCGCCACCTCCACCCCCCCTTCGGGTGAGAAGGTCAGCGCGTTGCTCAGGAGATTCACCATCACACGGAGGACGAGGTCCTGGTCGCAATTCGCGAGCATGTCCGCGGAAATCGACACCAGCGTGTCCCCGTCGTCTCCCAGGATCCGCCTGGCCTCGGCCACGACCTCGCCCAACGACACCGGAGACCGATTCACGGGAAGGCTGCCTTCTTCCAGGCGGCTCACATCCATCACCGTGTTGACCAACGTCTGCAGCGTGACGGTGTTGTGGATGGCACGGCTGAGGAACTGCTGGCCCTCTTCGGGCAGGGTCTCGGCGTAGTCCAGGGTGAGGAGGTCCAGGTATCCCCGGATCCCGATGATGGGGGTCCTCAGATCATGGACCAGCATCTGGGTCAGTCCGGCCCGGAGTTGTTCCAACACGGTGAGCCGCTGATAATCCGACAGCACGCGGTCCTGCAGCCTCTTCGCATACACGTAGTTCCGCACGCGCATGGCCAACTCCCGTGCTTCGAGAGGCTTGGAGAGGAAATCGTTGGCGCCGGCGCGGATGGCTTCCAGGCGGTTCCGTGGATCCAGGAGAACGCTCACCATGAGCACCGGAGTGGACCGCAATGGCTCCGGTCCCTCCTTGATGGCCCGGCACACGTCGTACCCGTCGAGTTCGCCGGGAAGGAGCACGTCCAGCACGATGGCGTCGGGATTGTGCTCCCGCGCCATCTCGAGCCCCTCCTCCCCGGTGATGGCGGTGATGACCTCGTGACCGTCCTGACCGAGGATGAACTCCATGATCCTCAGGTTGGTCGCCTCGTCTTCCACCACCAGCACCTTTCCCCGACTCATCCTCCAGTCGGGAATCGGATGGCCTCCCTCCGGCACGGGCTCCGCGCCGGAATCGTGTTCGCGGGTGGCGAACTGGAGGATGGAGGACACTTCGGCCCAGAAAGACGTGTGGTCGGACGGCGCCGCGATGTAGGCGTCCACCCCGGCTTCAAGGGCCCCGGCCAGCACCTTGCCCGACCGGGTGGTCACCGCGATGACGGGGATATCCGCGGTGGCGGGATTCTCCTTGAGGCTCCTCCCCAGGGCGAATCCGTCGATCTCGGAAACGTCGAGCTCCACCAGGACGGCGTCGGGCGCCACCTCCGCGGCCGTTTCCAGCGCCGACCACGCCGTATGCGCGGACAGGACACGGCATCCCGCGGCCTCGAGGGGCACGGTGCCCTGGAGGAGATTCGCGCCGGGTGGCGCGACCATCAGGATGACGGGAGCCTTCATTCAATCCTGCACGACGTCATGAATCACACAAACGCCTGCAACTTCATGCCTTCCCCCACCCCGCGCAACATAGTCGACGATCCGGCCCGGTGTAATCATGGCCGGCGGGCGTCGGCCTCCCGCTCCGTGGGGACGAGCGTTCCGGTGGTCAACTCGAGCACCAGGCGGTCCATGTCGTAGATGTCGTCGAGGGCCTCGAGGATGGCGCGCACGTCCACGGTAACCGACCGGTTCAGCGTCGGGAGATAGATGTAGTCCCCGGGGAGACTCTCGATGTTGCCGTCGAAGACCACGCCCACCGCCTCCAGCTTCCGGTTCAGCACCGGTGACCCGGAGTTTCCTCCGATGATGTCCACGGTGGATACGAAGTCGAGCGGGGTGCGCAGGTCGAATCCCGCGGGCGGGTCGAGCCACCGCGCGGGCAGAGCCCAGTCGGCCTCCCCTTCGTGGGAGTAGTGGCGGTCGTACATCCCGAAGAACGTCGTGTGCACGGGAGCCACGGTCCCGTTGTAGGGATACCCCTCCACCACCCCGTCGGCGATGCGCAGGGAGAAGGTCGCGTCGGGGGGCACGTCGGTGCCGTACACCGCGAACCGCGCCCGTCCCAGATCGGCGGCGAGGGTCTCCTCCTCGGGAAAGACGGAGAACACCCCCTGCTGGAACTCGATGAACGCCGGGAGATACGCCATCACCACCGCGAGGGCCGGGTCGGCCATGTCGATGTTCCCGCCCTCCACGGCCCCCACCGCGCGGGCGGAGTCGGCCAGCACGGAACGCTGGTTCACGCGAGACGCGACCTCCTCCGGAGACCGTCCCTGGAGAACCGCCGCCACGAGGGGGCTGTCGTCTCCGTAGTAGTTCCGGAAGTCCTCGAAGCGGGCCACCATGAGCGCCTGGTCCAGCGACGCGGGCAACTGCGGGATCTCCCTCAGCTCGTCCAGGAGATCTTCGGTGTCTTCCGGTGCCACCCCGTTCCCGCGCGCGTTCATGATCTGGAACGCGACCAGCGCCCGGTGGAGCGTGGACGACGCCAGGTAGTCGGCGCTCAGGGCGAGGAAGGCGCCGAAGCCCGGCGCGTACTCCCGCTTCGCGGCCTGGAGCTCGGCCATCCGCCCGATGGACCCTCCATACCGCGCCGCCATCCCGGGATCCGCCTCGATGGCCGCCTGGAAACGACGCTCCGTGTCCCGCCGGCGGGCCAGGATCACCGGATCACCCAGCCCCTTCAATTGTCCCGAATACGCCTTCTCCGAGTTGCTCAACCCGAAGTATTCGTTGCGCAGGTCCAGCTGTTCCGACACCTCCGGATTCTCGCGGATGAAGGCGTCGAGCACCGCCATCCTGGAGCGGAGGAGATCCAGCACGGCCCGGTCGGACACGTCGCGGCGGAAGTCCAACTCGGCCACGGTCTGGAGACGGCTCGTCGAGCCGGGATTCCCCACGATGAACACGGGCTCGCCCGCGGACACCCCCTCCCTGGAGAACGGGAAATACGGGTCGCTCTCCAGGGGGTTCCCGTCCTCGTCGTACAGGCGGAAGAAGGAGAAGTCCAGGGCATACCGGGGGTAGGTGAAGTTGTCGGGGTCACCCCCGAAGAATCCCAGCTGCAGCTCCGGGGCAGCGACGAGCTTGGCCCGGGTGTATCTCCGGAACACGTACGCGGAGGTGAGCCCTCCGTTGTACAGGGAGATCATCTCCACCACGATCCCGGCTTCCTCACCCCCGCGCTCCCCGAGAATGCGCGCCTTGATCTCCTCGAGGAGGGATTCCCTGGCTTCCGCCCGCTCCCCGGGAGGAATCCCGTCCAGTTGGGAGTTCACCTCCGAGGTGACGTCCACGATGTCCATGAGGCGGTCGGCCTCGAAGTCCTCCACCTCCCGCTCGTCCGCGAGGTTCGTCGCGAAGAAGCCGTCGTCCAGGAGCGTCTCCCCCTCGCGCTGCACCTGCGTGACGAACTCGCGGGCACAGTGGTGGTTGGTCATGACCAACCCGTTGGGTGACACGAACGACGCCGAGCAGCTGGGGATGCGCAGGGCACCCAGACGAGCCCGCTCGAACCACGCGTCGTCGGGGCGGAATCCGTAGGTGCGCGAGAAGTACTCCACCGGGGGATGCTCGAAGGTCCACATCTTCCCCTGGTCGAACTCGCCGGCCCGGACGGTATCGAGATCCACTCCCATGACCTTGGGGATGGTCACCACCTGACCGGGCGCCTCGTCCGTGCGCCGCAGCGGGAGATCCGCGGCGGTGCGATCCCGCGTGGGAGCGGGAGGCGGTGTCGGCCCGGCCGATCCCGCGCACGCCGACATCAGGGTCACGACTCCCAGCAGAACCAGCTTCCTCGACGCCCCCGTGGCGCCCGCGATGCCCTCGAACATCATCCGCCTCCCATGGATTTCCACTCCGCTCGCCGGCGGGTCCCTCCCGGTGAAGGGGCGACCGAGCCGTGCCGCCACCCAACCTCGTACCACGCGCCCACGTGGGACAAGGGCGGCGACGCACGGTGGAACGACGAGAGCCTCCCCGGCAGGATCGAGGTCCCGCCGAGGAGGCTCCCACCCGTCACGCGAAGTCGGCCCCGGGGGCCCTCTTCGCGACCGGGCCCGCTCAGGCCTCCCGGTGGATCCCCGTCTTCCGCAGGATGTCCTCCATGAGGCACCAGCGGGTGAAGGACGACTGGATCAGGTTCACGCCCACGAAGGCGGTGAAGAGGAACCAGAGGGGATTCACCCACCAGCCCAGGGCGAGGGAGATCAGCGTGAAGGTGCCGGCGATGAGCCGGATCTTGTGGTGCATGCTCATTTGGAATCGATCCTTTCCGTGATGGGTGATCCCGAGTCGACCGCCTTCTCCACGTCCACCTGGAGCGCGTGAAGCGGGTGTGCCGGGTCCTGGAGTCCCTGGGCCGTCTTCACGGCGTCCAGGAGTTCTCCGGCCCGAGCCTCGGGGATGAGGGTGAACGTCATGCGCGACGCGTAGGGTGCCACCTGGCCGTACCACCCGGCCGCCCCGGCGCCGTGCCCCGTGACGGGGAGGCTGCTGAAGGCCTGCACCCCATGGTCGTGGAGGATCTTCTCCACGACCGCCTGGTCGTCTTCCAGGTACAAGAGAATCACCAACTTCATGGGTTCCATCCTGTCAGGAGCCCACCAGGACGGACCCGTCCCGGGGCTCGGCTATGGTCGTCTCGGAGAGTTCCACGGGCTCGGTCTCCGAAGTCTCCGAAGTCTCCGGATCCCCGTACCCCTTCCCTCCCGTCTTCATGAGGAAGTAGATCCCCGGCACCACCACCAGCGTGAGTACCGTGGAGGCGATGGCACCGGTGATGAGCGCCACCGCGAGTCCCTGGAAGATGGGATCGAAGAGGATCACCACGGCGCCGATGACCACGGTCCCCGCGGTGAGAGCGATGGGACGCGTCCGCACCGCTCCCGCCTCGATGATGGCCTCCTTCAACGGCACACCGGCGGCCGTCCTGGCCTCCAGGTAGTCGATGAGGAGAATCCCGTTGCGGACCATGATCCCGGCGAGGGCGATCATCCCGATCATGGACGTGGCCGTGAAGAAGGCCCCGAAGATGAGGTGCCCCGGAGCGATCCCCACCAGGGTCAGAGGAATCGCCGCCATCATCACCAGCGGGGTGCTGAAGGATCCGAACCACGCCACGATGAGGACGTAGATCAGCACCAACGCCCCGGCGAAGGCGATCCCCAGGTCGCGAAAGACCTCGTAGGTGATGTGCCACTCGCCGTCCCACTTCATCACCGGGCGGTCCGTGGACACCGGCTGCCGGGCGAAGAGCCGCCCCAACGGTTCCCCGCCCGCCACCTGGATCTGGTCCAACTCCTTCTCCAGGTCGAGGATGGCGTACACCGGGCTTTCGGCCTCACCGGCCACCTCGGCCATGACGTACACCACCGGCTTCCCGTTCTTGCGGTCCACCACCTGCGGGCGCGTGGACTCCTCCGTGCGCACCAACTCCGCCACCGGCACCATGTCACCGCGGACCGACGCCACGTGGATCCGGCCCAGCTGATGGGCGCCGGCCCGATCGGGTTCCGCCAACTGGACACGCAGCGGCACCGGAGACCGGGACTCCGGCACGGAAAGATGGGACACCACCTGTCCCCCCAGCCCCATCCGGAGCGCGGCCACCACCTGCTCCTTGGCCACACCGGAAACCGCCGCCTTCTCCGCGTCCACCGCCAACCGGATCTCCCGCTGGGGAGCCGCGAGCGACCAGTCCACGTCCACCACGCTGGCGTGCGCCTCGAAGCGGTCCATCACTTCGCGAGCCACCCGTACGCGCTCCGCCTCGTCGTCTCCGTACACTTCGGCGAGCAGGGTGGAGAGCACCGGGGGACCCGGCGGCACCTCCACCACCTTCACCCGCGCTCCCGTTCCGGATGCCTCGGCGAGCGCCTCGACCAGGGGACGGATGACCTTGGCCACGTCATGGCTCTTCGCCTTCCGGTCTCCCTTGTCCACCAGGTTCACCTGCAGGTCCGCCACGTGGGGCGCGCGGCGCAGATAGTAGTGACGGATCATCCCGTTGAAGTTGAACGGCGCCGCCACTCCCGCGTACAGCTGCAGGTCCTTCACTTCCTCCAACTCGCCGACCACCCGCCCCATGTCCGAGGCCAACGCCACCGTGGTCTCCAGGGCGGTCCCCTCGGGCATGTCGAGGATCACCTGCACCTCGTTCTTGTCGTCGAAGGGGAGCATCTTCACGGCCACCGAACGGGTCAGGAACATCCCGCCGGAGCCGAGGAGGAGGACGACCACTCCGGCCAGCGCTCCCCACATCGCCTTCGGGCGCTCCAGGAGGGGCCCCATCGTGCGTGCGTACAGTCGATAGATGGCGGTCTTCTCCAGCACGTAGCCTTCACCTTCCTCGTGGGCGTGCGCCCCCTTGAGAAGACGGAAGGCCAGCCAGGGCGTGACCACGAGCGCCACGCCCAGCGAGAAGAGCATGGCCACCGTGGCCCCGATGGGCATGGGGCTCATGTACGGTCCCATGAGTCCGCTCACGAAGAGCATGGGGAGCACCGCGGCGATCACGGTGAGCGTCGCCAGGATGGTGGGATTCCCCACCTCGTCCACGGCGGCCTTCGCCGCAGCCCGCAGGGGCCGGTCCTTCATGGCGAAGTGACGCTCCATGTTCTCCGCCACGATGATGGAGTCGTCGATGACGATTCCGGTCACGAAGATCAGCGCGAAGAGCGTCACCCGGTTGAGCGTGTACCCGAAGATCTGGTACACGAACAGGGTCAGGGCGAAGGTCACCGGCACGGCCATCATGACCACCACCGCGCTCCGCCACCCCATGGTGAGGAGGATCACCACACCCACGGCGAGCACCGCCATGAAGAGGTGCTCCTGCAGCGTCACCACCTTGTCCCGGGCCGACTCCCCGTAGTTCCGCGTGACCTCCACCGACACGTCAGCGGGGAGGAGGCGGCCCCGCAGGTCCTCGATACGCCTCTCCAACGCACGCCCCACCTGGGTCGCGTCGGCCCCGGGGCGCTTGGACACGGCCACGGACACCAACGGCACCCACCGTCCGTCTCCGGCGTTGTGGAAGGTGTACTGGTCGACCTCACCGGGGCCGTCCACCACCCGGGCGACGTCCCCCACCTGGATGAGCGCTCCGTCGCGCACGTCCAGAACCACCGCCTCCACGTCCTCCGCGTTGGTGAGGAAGGGGCCCGCCACGACCCGCACGACCTCGTCGTCGTACGTGTACGTACCGGCCTCCATCCTCACGTTCTCCCCCTGGAGCCGCTGGGCCACGCGAAGGGGATCGATCCCATAGGTCGCCATGCGCTCGGGATCCAACTCCACGCGCATCTCCCGGGGATAGCCACCCACCACCGTCACGTCACGCACTTCGGACAGCGCTTCCAGCTCCACCCTCAGTTCGTCGGCGATCTGCCTCAGGGCACCCCCGTCCAGGGTCTCCGACGTGAGTCCCGCCGTGAAGAAGGGGACGTCGTCGATGCTCACCGTCTTGACCAGGGGGAACTGCAACCCCGGCGGCATGCGGTCGGCGTACTTCATGAGGGTGCTGTAGAGCTTGACCAGACTCTCCTCCATGTCGAGCCCGACCTCGTACCGCACCGTGACCAGACCGAACCCGGGCTCGGCGTGGCTGTAGACGTACTCCACTCCCTGGATTCCCGAGAGAACGCTCTCCAGGGGGATGAGGAGTCGGTTTTCCACTTCCTGCGGCGTGGCGCCCGGAAGCGGGAGATACAGATCGGCCAGGGGCACGATGATCTGGGGCTCTTCCTCGCTGGCCATGGTGGCGAGCGTCCACACGCCCAGCCCCAGCGCCGCCGCCATGATCAGCGGCGTCAGCTTCGAATCGAGAAAGATGCCGGCCAGACTGCCCGCGAGATTGCTCTTCACCCGACCACCTCCTGTCTCGTCACACCGCCGCCCACGGACCAGGCCGCCTCGGTGACCCCCGTCACGACCGTTCCGTCGGCCAACTCCGGCGCGGGGTCACGCACGACGCGCAGCGCACCCGCCGGGCCCGCCAACAGTTCGTAGGCGCCGTCCCGCTCCTGACCCAGACGCACCCAGCGGAGACGCAACGTCCCGTCCTCCAGGGCGTACACACCGCGGAGCTGACCCCGGGTGACCACCGCGTCCGCGGGGATCCAGCGCGCGGCCGACCCCACACGGGCCACCTCGATGCGCGCGTAGCTCCCCGGCGTCACGTTGGCGCCGCCCTCGAGGGTGGCCTCCACGCGAAACGTCCGTCCGCCCTCACCCAGAGCGGGCACCACCCGGGCCACCCTCCCCACGAGGGGAACCATGTCTCCGGTCCGGATCCGCACCGGATCCCCCACCGCGATGGTTCCCGCCCGGTGGGCGGGAAGATCCGCCACGACCTTCAGCGCGCCGGGAGACATCACCGTGATCATGGGGCGCCCGGGAACGGCCAGATCACCCGGGTCCACGGAACGCCGCGTCACCACCCCGGCGAAGGGAGAGCGGACCACCGCGTAGGCCTCCTGGGCCTCGGCTTCCGCGCGAGACGCGCGCGCCGCCTCCAGGCCCGCCCGCGCCTGGTCCAGCTCGTGCTGCGACGCCGCCCCGTCGGACGTCAGCGATTCCACCCGGCGGAAGGAGCGCTCCGCCAGCTCCTCCATGGCCCGGGCCGCGGACACGCGAGCGTCCACGTCACGAGCGTCGAGACGCACCAGCGCGTCTCCGGCCGCCACCCGCGAGCCCACGTCCACGAAGACGCGCTCCACGGTGCCGCTCATGCGCGTGGCCACGTCGGCCACGCGCTCGGAAGTGATGACGGCGGGAAAGCTCTCCTCCGCGGGGAGCTCCAGTGCGGTGGAAACCGTCACGTCCACCGTCCGTCCATCCTGGGGAAGGTGCCCCGGCTCTCCGGCGGAGCAAGCCGTCCCGGCCAGGGCTGCGGTCAGCCAAAACAGTCGCTTCATGAGTCCATTCCTCCGGAGAGGTCGTCGTGATCGAAATCGGTGAGAAAATTGAGTCGCGCGGCCGCCAGACCCCGGTTGAGGTCGGCGCGCACCGCGTTCACCCGTAGCGCGCTGGCGCGGGATTCCGCGCCCAGCAGTTCCGCCGTCGTCGTGAGTCCTTCCTCGAACCGCCGTTGCATGAGGCGGAGCGCTTCCTCCGCCGCCGCGGCGGCGGCCTCGGCGGCCCGCGCGCCCTGCGTGGCGGCGTCCAGGGCCCTGCGGGCCTCTTCCAACTCCACCCGGGCCTCGCGCAGTGTCCGCTCGTGTTCCAACTCCATGGCCGTGTGCTGGGCCTGGGCCGCCCGCCTGTGGGACTCCACCTGGAACCCCGTGAACACGGGGACCTTCACGGTGAACCCCACCGTCCAGTCCGACTTCATCCCGCTGAAGACCTCGGGAGAATGGGTCTCGAAGCGGGCGAAACCTTCCACCGTCGGAAGACGGCTCCCCCCGGCCTCGCGCACCCGGGCTCGAGCCAACTCGACGCCCGCGTGGCTCGCCCGCAGGTCCAGCCGCTCTTCGATGGATCCCTCGTCCGCATGCACCGTGAACGGGATGAGGGTGTCCACCGGAATCGGCGTCCGATCGAGGGGCCATCCCAGGACGACCCCCAAGCGCGCACGAGCGTCGGCGAGGCGCCGCCGGGCATCGATCTCACCGGCTCGAGCGGCCTCCACGGACGCCCGCGCCTGGAGGACGTCGGCGTCCGTCAGGAAGCCTTCCTCCGCGCGGCGGCCGATCACCCGCTCATTGGCCGCGGCAGCCTCCAGCGCCGCCCGCGCCGCTTCCAGCTCCCGCGCCATCCCCACGGCTTCCACGTACCGTACCTCGGCCTGGAACTCGGACGCGCGAACGGTCCATTCCGCACCGAGCCGAGCCGCCTCCGCGGCACTCCGGGCCGCGGCCAGGGCCGCGTCCCGCGAGAAGTCCACGGGCGCCCAGCGAGCCCCCACGGCGCCACTCCAGTCGGTGAGCGCCGCCGGATCGTTGAGGAGCGTCGGATCGAAATCCGCGGCGGTGATCCGCCCCTGCCGCAGGCGAGTACCGAAGGCGGCCACGGGATCGTTGGATCGCATGGCCCCGGCCTCCACCCCCACGGAGGGGAGGCGAAAACCCCCCGCCGCCGTCACGCCCTCACGGGCCGCCCGGGCACGGGCGCGGGCCACGCCCACCATGGGGGCGTGTTCACGGGCCGCGGTCCGGGCCGCCTCCAGGGTGACCGCGACCGAATCCTGACCGTGCGCGGGCGTAGCCACGCCCAGCGTCAGCACGGCGAGGACAGTCCCCAACCCCCACCCCATCCGACCGGGCGGATCGTCCCCCCTCGAGCTTCCATCACGACTTGATCGACACATAGGTATATACCTTTTTTTCAATGTCTTCGAGCAAAAAAAAACGTCATTCCTTCACGCGCCGTACGCAC
>Ga0224501_10000235_pt1 | contig 50031 bp, 57 predicted proteins | sample SF_Oct11_sed_USG_4_FD_169105 | JGI IMG/M metagenome (GOLD analysis project Ga0224501, IMG submission 169105) | Sediment microbial communities from San Francisco Bay, California, United States - SF_Oct11_sed_USGS_8_1 | ecosystem: Environmental > Aquatic > Marine > Sediment | place: USA... | reverse complement strand
TGCCGTCCCGCCCCCTTCGACGAATCGCTGTCGCAAACGCACAAGATTTCCCCTCAGCGATTGCAGAACTTCTCCGGCCAGATACCGTTGGTCGACATTGAGCCCCACGAGGGGATCCTCTCCCCACAAGAGACGATGACAGTCGTGAATGTCTTGGTACTCCAGAGGAAAGACCATCGCCGACGCCTGGAGATCGTCCTTTGTCAGAAATAAGGGCGCGACCACCAGCTCCTTATTCCACTTCTTGTGGACGGTCGCGTACTCCTTCAAGACGGCGACATCATACGAGGACACAAACAACAGAATATTAAGATTCGATCGACCGGGCAGGAAATCCCCACGAACCGCACTGCCGTAGAGCAGCACGGCGTCCAGATGATCGCCGAACGCCTTGGTCACGTCTTCGACGTAGGTACGCAGAAGTTTTTGCGTCCCGTCCGGCAATCCATCAATCACCCACTGCACGGCTGACATCGTCTTACTCCGCGTCCTGTGCTACTCGCTCGTGGGCTGAACGATCCGGGAGAAATCCCGCAGCCATCAGGCGATCGATCGGACCGAACGGCGGACGGCTACGGAGCCCCGCCGTGGTCGCCAAAACACGATACCGCAGCCGGGCATTCCCATCCAATGTCCGAAACACCCGATCCCGTAGAAACCCAATCACCGGATTCGCCGTGTTCCAGAACAGCACCTGTTCATCGGCCAATCGTTGCAACGTCGCGACATGAGGGCGTCGCACATGCTCAAACTGTTTGAGCCGTTCAGCCGACACATCATTCGCCGCCAAGCATTCGGGCAAGAGATCGGCCAGCGTCATCGCATCCACCATCGCCTGCATGCGTCCCTGCGACGCATGCGGATTCATGGCATGCGCCGCATCCCCGATCAGCACCGCACCGTCGGCCACCCACGTCGGTGTACGCACACGTCCGGTCGGCAAAAAGGCGGTCTGGCTCCAATCCTTCAAGGCCTGAAACACCGGCTCATCCGAAGGACTGATCGCCGTCCAAGCCTGTTGCAAGGCAGAGAGGCCTTGAGCCTTCACGCGATCGTACGAGCCGGTATCGATCATATAGAAGAGGTAGACCTTGTTGGCCGCGGCGGGAAACATGCCGAGAATCGTTCTGGTGCCCACAAAATATTTTGCTTCGGTAAACGGGTTCGGAGCATCGACAAGGGCGATCAAATATCCCTGCGGATACAGATACAAATCGGCCGGGATCTGAAGGGCCTCTCGCACTTTCGAGAAAGCGCCGTCCGCCCCAACGACGACCTTGGCCTTCACCGTGATCTCGTCTGCCCCCTTCTGTGCGATTAGGCCGGAGACTCGACCATTCTCTCGCAACAGGCTCGTAAACGAAGTCCCGTACCATAGTGAGACAGACGGCTGCTCTTGAATCGCATCGAGAATGGCATGGTGTGCCACATTGGGTAGGGTCACCACCGCTCGATTATACGGAGCAGGCAAATCGCCATAATCTATCGTACAGAGCCGTTCACCGCCGACTCGGCAGAAATGAAAGAGCCGCACGTCTCGGGTAGACTCTATCGGTAATGTATGCAAAAGGCCGAGTTGGTCGAGCACCCGCTGCCCGTTCGGTTGGAGGATCTCTCCGCGCAAACCCTTCGGCGGCCCCTCAGCTCGCTCCAGCACGATGGTCTTCAATCCCTTTTGCGCGAGCGCCAGAGCCAGTACCGCCCCACCCCCGCCGGCTCCTACCACCGCGACATCCGCCTCTTCAATCTTCACCCTATACTCCATGAAGGCTAAGGTTCAGGCTCAGGTTCAGGAAACAACCAAGATGAGAGAGTAGTCTTTACATACTCTCAGCCTCAGCCTAAACTTTCTTAATCATCCTCAACCTGGACCTTAGCCTCAACCTGAACCTTCCCGCTATTTCCACTCTCGAAAGCGTTCTTGATCCTTCCACATCGAGAGAAACTTCTCGCGGGCCTTGACCGAGATGGCATGATCGCGAATGACATCCAACCGTTCATCGTTATAGCGATTGCCGCTGGTCGTATGGTTCATCGACCCGTTCGCATTCACCTCGTCATCGACCACGACCTGTTTCAGATGCATCAGACTATCGTGTCGATTCACCATGACCGGAACGCCCGCCTCTCGTAACGCAGAGATCGCCGCACGCTGTTTGCGATCCTTCAGGCGACTCCTGTCGGTGATCACTCGAACATCCACACCCCGCTTGTGCGCGGCGATCAGCGCCTTGGCCGCCGGGAACGATGTCATCCCATAGACGGCAACATAGATGTACCGGTTGGCCTCCTCATAGATCCGCACCACATGGTTGAGCGGCTCATCTTCCGGTCCATACCAGACATCGACCGACGCAGCTTCGGCTTCCAGAATCGGCCCTGTCGACAATCCGGCCCACGGCCATACGAACAGCCACGTGCAACACCCCAATCCTATGACGAACAGTCGTAATCGAATCATTCCGTCTCAAACAGCTCACGAAAGTGATCATCCGACGCGTCCCATGCCTCCGAAGCATGTGTCCGGAACCACTGGCCGAGAAATTGTTTCTGCCCAGGCGTCAACATCTGCTTGATCTGATGAGACCGTCCTTGAAGCGGCTGGAGAAACGCCACCTGCTTCGCCACATCCAACGCGGCAGTCCGCACATAGACATTGGTGAACATCGAGGGCGTCTCTTCCTCACCTTCACCCTGCACCCACACAGAGAGAAACTTCTCAAGCGTCAACCCGGCACTATCCATTGCCGGTTCGGTATCATGAAAGATGTCGTTCTCCGACTCCGTCATCGGCGTATCTTCAGCAGCCCGGAACAGAAAATTCTTTTTCCACATGGCGGAATCTCCGTAAAAACCCCGGCTCGCGACCCCCTTCTAGCCCCTTCTAGATGGAGTGTAGTTGGAAGCCGGCTGAGCCAGTCATACACAGATAGAAAGCGGCATAGTGGCGGCGATGCCGGATCAAAGTCAAGGCTGCTGTTTGTGCCTTTTCCCTCCCATTGAGACTCTTGGAACATCGATGAGATGCTGAGGTACCGTCTTTGGTGCGACTGGACATTTTCACCACATGGCTGTACAGTAACACGTACATAGGAAGGAGGCCTCCATGGATGCGATGACTTATACCGCCGTCCGTGCCAATCTCGCCAGCGCAATGGACCGAGTGTGTAACGACCACGAAGCGTTGATCATTACACGCAACGGCGAACAGTCTGTCGTGATGCTATCGCTCGAAGACTACAAGGCACTTGAAGAAACCGCCTATCTTCTACGAACGCCGACCAATGCCAAACGACTGCTCTCAGCCGTTGCGCAACTGAACTCGGGCAAAGGCATTGAGCGGAAGCTGGCCAAATGAAGTTGGTCTTCGCAGACGAGGCGTGGGACGACTACCTGTATTGGCAAAAACACGACAAGCGCATGGTGGAACGGATTAACAAGCTGATCCGCGACACACAACGCGACCCCTTCGGCGGCGTCGGCAAACCGGAACCATTGAAACATGCACTCTCAGGACTTTGGTCGAGGCGGATCACAGACGAACATCGCATAGTGTATCGTGTGGTGAATGATACGCTGGAAATTGTCCAACTCCGATTCCACTACTGATTCAAGGCTCTATGAGCGGTTTCGGCATGCCCACCATGAGTAATGTGGGCAGGGCTTACTGTGAAGCCGCCGCTAGCAATGCCTCATGCTTCGCTCGGCGCTCTGCAATCGGATCTTCAACGGACTCAATTGCCCTAAGCCATTCAACATAGTCGCTCGGGAGCCCATGCTCCACTGCGCCGGCCACCGTAATCACCTTGTACCAGTGATAGGGCCGGAGCCCCGGTTTCTTCTTGATTGCGATGTATGTTTGAATTTTAAGGTTTTCTGCACCAGTGACGACTTCGACGTACTCTTCACGATACCCCGTTCCCAAGCTTTCCGCCCTGTCCAATGCGGCCTTATCGGTTAGGGCAATCTCAAACATGACACCATAGACACGGTCGGTCGGCTTCCCGGTTGCTTCCGCATCGCATTTCCCGGAGCCGTCCTCACTTGCCTTGTCGAAGGTCAACCGTCGGCCTTCGACATAGCCGATTCCGATCGGCCTTGCCGACGGCGCGCGATCCGCCGCCGTCAGCCGCCGCGTCAGCATGTTGGAGCCATAGGCAAAGTATTGGTAGGTCGTCGGCGTCATAAAACTGTGGGGGCTATTCTTGAGTCCACGCACGCGCCTGGTTGATTGTCTTGCGATAGTGTAAGGTCAAGCACTGCCTACGACTTTCTCACTTGGCTCAGTTCTACGCACGGTTCATGCGGTCTGGAGCAGAAATTCAACCTTCACCGCTTCATAGGGAAATTCGATTCTTCCGGCCTTGGTGCGATTGAGCAGGCCGGCAGACAGAAGCGCCATGACATCGCCATGAACGGCCTTGACATCCCGATGCACGCGCCGCGCAGCCTCGCGAATGGAGATAGGTCCGGCGCCGCACAGAGCTTTCAGAAGTTCCCAACGCTTGGCAGACAGCACCTTCCATAAAAGTTCAGGTGTCGCAAAGCTAATGCGCGCCGACCGTTGAGGTTTTCCTGTTTTCCATGCTTGCGCAAACTCAGCCATGCTTTCCTCAGGACGACGAACTTCAAGTGTGACGATTTTCATAGTTCCACCTCGCAATTGCCCGTTGAAAGTCGGAGATCAAAAGCCAAAATGGGTCTGACCATTTTTTTCTCGTTCTATTTCTCCTCCATTGAGTAAATTGTTAGACACCAGGTGATAAACTCGTGGGAAATTGCAGGCGCCGGTTACACACGGGACAGCGAAAAGTCGCGACCCCTTGAGGAAGATGAATTGCATAGGACGACATGCATAGCTGGCATGTGATCTGGCGACCCAGCGGCCGCGATCTCGCCGGATCGGCAAGTGCTGCGCCAGCAAGAGCGCCAAGAAGTGCACCACCGCCTCCGAAAGTGGCGCCAACGCCGCCTGCTACGGCCATCGCAGGTAAGACGCCTGAATCGTCGTACGATGCTACCACCTGGTTTAGGTAAGGGAAATGCAGGTCGATTGGTTGAAAAAGGACGTAATGGCGCAGAAACGGGATTGTGACGCTAATCTGTCCGTGATCGGAGTAATTTTCGAACACCCATATATCCTTATTATGTCCGACACCTGATTCCCACATGATCCAATCTCGGGTATGCGGAATCAATTGAACGTGTTTCGATAGCAGAAGGAAAATGGCGCTTGATGCCTCAATATCGCGACGGATCTTGGGTGCATTCACGAATCCAGTGACAAGTTTCTCAATTTCCTCAAAGACTAGACGCACATTGCTCCGTGCTCCAATCCTCGAGAAGAAATCCACCAGAGCAGTATCACGCATGCTATGTGAAACAAATATCTGTGCCATAACAATCTGTCGCGCGACAGCCGCCTAAGGTTCTGGAGCAGCCAGTGGGGTCAGTCCTTGAGTTTACATCCTTCTCTCGCTTGATTGCCCAGTGAAAGTGCAAGGTCAAGAACTGCCCCCAACCTTCCTTTATGGATTGACCTGCTCCGATATTTAACGCCCAAACGGTGCCAGAAGCTCGATGCTTCCTCCGGTCATTGCGTCGAGCCCTACAAACATAGGGTAATAGATAACGATCGAGTGAAGCGCCAGCATGACCGCCATTAGGTACTGGCGAGCACAAAATCTAACGCAAGCACGGTGCGTCCACCATGCCCCCCTGCCCGACCAGACGTGTTGTTAGGCATCACCATCACATGCCAGTCGAATTAGCTCGCCAATTACCCTCGCACTGACGAAATGGACTAGCTGGCTGGACGCGGTTCCGCGAAGCAGCATTCCAACCATTCGTGGAAACAGCAATTCCTGTCCATTGCGAATAATCGGATCAAGGTAAAAGACAGGGCTCCCGCTGAGCCCGTCGTATGTCTCCAATAGGCTCGAGGTGTTGACTCTTGCCACGTGGCAATGGTCTGAAACGCTCGCACCCTGGTAAACGACTCGAATCACGTCGCGCGAGTTCTTAATTTTGGCCTGCTCGTAGTCGATTAGGTTTCGCTCTGCCGGATAGCCGATGATCCATAGGACCGTGCCAACTTTCAGATCTTCCGCCGGTAGCAAACCTAACTCAGCATCCTGGGCGATCAGGGGGGCGTCTCCGAATGCCTCAAATTCCGCAATAGCGATCCGCAGAGCAAAGACATCTCGATGATCTTCATCTTCAGAGGCGCTCGTCTTAATGGTGTACTGCGCGTCAAACGGCAACGAAATTCGCGCATCGTCCGAAGGGAAGATTCTCAAAGCCTCAACAGAGCCGCCTAGGTTCTTCAGCACGTGAGAAGCCGTGATCCAAAAGTAATGCTGGGAGTTAGCCAGGAGCATTGACGACCCCTTGCCCCAATAAGGGAAAGCCTCGTCGGGATGCTCGAAAATCACCGGTCGCGCTATTTGCTCAAAGTCATGCACTTAGTGATACCTACGCTCAAGTTCAGGGGTGCGCCGAAGGCGCGCCACCTTCGAACGGAGTCCTATGTACTTAGCGCTGGAAATTGTCATATCCAGTAAGAACAGCTCCCCATAGGTTTTTGGGTTCATCTGGATCTTTAACATTCCGAGCGAGTAACCAAATGGTTTTAATCACCCCTGTTCCGTTTTCTTCAGTATGTTGACCTGCCCAACTTGCAAGAGAACCGTAAGTGCCAAAGTTGACTGTGAATGACAGAAGATCTCCACTCGCAAAACCGACTAGATTAAACTCTTCTGATGGGGCTGGAGTTCCAACACCAGTTTTGTATTTTCCAGTTACATTGCCTTGCGCATCAACTTGCAGAGTCATTTCAGAGTGCAACTCATTACGCCACTTGCCGCTGAAGTCAATTGTTGGGACCGGAGTACCAGTGGTTGAATTGATTTTAGAAAAGTGCCTTAACATCATTCCTCCTTTTTATATAAAAATGCAGTGCCTACCGATCGTCTATAAAGACCCTAACATCCCACATCAGTTGTCGGGCGACAGTACCATTTCGAGACACTATTGAGCGATCCGCTGTATGAGATGGAAATATGGGTTCAGACTCCTATTTTTGGCATCTTTGTATTTGAGCGAACAATGGTCCCTGGAACATTCTTCTGCTTAAGCAGGCATCTATGTTGCGATCCGCCTAAACATCGTCATCATCGTCCACGTCGTCAAAGATACTGCGTGTACTTTGAGGTTTTTCCCGTGCTTCGACTTTCCCTAACTTTCTAGGAGCTCTATCTGATTCCTCTGGCGTGTTTTCATCAATCCATTCTCGCGCACGCCGTACTTCGAGGTCGATGAGTTTAATTGCATTCTCGTGATCACTGAATAGTTTCTTCAGAGAATCGAATAGCTCGAGAAGTTGTTGCATATGTTCATCGGGTGGCTCGTCTGAAGAATGATCGGACTCCCACTCGCACCGGACATCGCTAAGCCGCGGCAGAAGCTCTGTCTGCACCCGACGCACCAACTCCTCGAATTCATCTTCTGTGAAAAGGCCTCGGATCCCGTCGTCGTCCAGAGCGGCCGCGTCCTTCCCATCGAGAGCGTAACCACTCACCGTTTCAACGAACTTCTTCCTCTTTTCTTCCGGTAGTATTCCCACTTCATGAAGTCGCTTTGCTAGGCGAACCTCTGGAACAGTGTCGAGGAACAGTCCTGGTTCGGCGACTTGGTCTAGGAGGCCAGGATTGTACTCTAGATATAGCAATAGAAACTCCTTCGAGCAACGACGGGCGAGAAACCCTTGTAGGTCTCGCTTCGCACCGAACATTGATAACCATGGGGACTTATAGGATTTGCTTTGCGACATTTCCTTCAATTTTGAAAGCATCTGCGGAAATAAAGATTTTGGCACCACAACTGCTTTCTCGATGCCAACATCGCCGCACGTCACTTGATCGACTAGCCGTTCCGGGGTGCTACCCTCGATGAAGATGCCAAGATGCTCCGGGCTCTGAACTAGAATGGCCGCGTACGCGTCGCCAATGGTCGGATGCTTAAACTTCCAAACAGGCTCATCGCTTGCACGAGAGAGCAATACAAGACTCTCTTTCAGAGATTCGAGCGCGGTGACACATCCCCCCAGATTACTTCCCAGCCGATCTAGAGCCTGTTGCTCTGATGGTCGAAGTTTGATCGGACTTTCGAGACGGCCGTTGCGCATATAAATCAGCGCCAGTGCTGCTTTGCTGTCGGTATCGAGGCCTTGGAGCACATCCTGGAGAAGTTGCTCACGCTTTTCGACAAACTGGTCGATGTAATACTTGTCGATGAACAAGTCCATAGTAAAAAGAGGATCGCCCAGACGCCTCGCAGTTTCCGGGATGAAGCGAGGATGGTTGGCGACATCCTCAAGGTAAGGCTTGATCTCGGTTCGGAAGAAACGCGGCTGTTTCCCAAGCTTGAGATGGTTGTAGAGGATCTGACGCTTCTCTGCAGGGGACAGGTCCTGAACATCGATCACAACCTGACTCTCCTTCAGGAGAGGGAAAGCACTTCCTTTCAAATCTTTGCGTGCACGGTTGTAAATATAGTCGCGCGAGGTCATGACGATCTTTGCCCCCTTGCGAAGCATAGGCCTGATTTGCGGCAGGATATGATTCCAGTGGTGGACCAGAAAATCCTCGTACTGGGTCACTCCAAAGGCATCGTCCAACCAGAAGAACTGAGACGGTTCCTCCGGGTTCCACCGATTAGTAACCTTGCTGGGATCATCCAGCTTGAGCACCGAGGCACCCCACTGGTCAAGTGCCGCCATTGCGAGCAGAGATGCGATGGTCGTCTTACCAGCAGCAGGCTCGCCAATGAGCAACACAAAACTGTGCGTATTGATGGCATCTACGGCTTTTCGGTAGGCGTCGGTGACGACGACCTTGGCTAGATCCTCTCGCATCGATTCAAGGATAGTCCGGGCCTGAAGGTATGCGCGCCCGTCCAGAATCTGCGTTAAGTCTCCAAGTCCATACACGCGCGGCACAAGCATACGCAGACGCTTGTTCTCACGAATTTGCTGACTTATCCATGTTGAACCGAACACTGCGACGTGTTTTACTCCTACACCCTTGAACAGAGCATTGACCTTTCCAGCTGTCGTACCTGACAGACCCGCGTTCGTCATAAGCACATAGGAATCGCAAAGACCCTGCTCAACAAGTTTTTTGACTTTTTTGACTTCATCTGTCAGATCGGACACCCTCAACGCGTAGTTCATCCTAGCGGTGAACTTACACTGAATTACAAAAGCACCACTAAGGCTCTCCTGTCCGGCGGCGTTCCAGGTGCCAACGAATGCACCATCCTTACCGGCATCGCGGGAATCCAGGAACGACTGCACTGTCTGACCCAGAATTTCCCTTGTGATCGTGAGGCAAAGCCGCTGAAAATCATTCCACCCAAGGCTATGCAGTGCGTACAAATCGTTTACAAGCATGTATGAGAATGAGGGGGGTTCTGAATCCTTGGTCGCCATAACATCACGAAGTTTCTCATTAAAGACAAAGGTATCCGCCCCTTAAATCCTCTCCCGTCCATCCTACCTTCCTCACTGACGACGCTTGCGGATCGTGGTGATCCAGTTTTCCAGCGCCTCAATATCGGCCTTGAGTTCCGGTGGCTCAGGCACCGGAGCACGCGCTGCTGCGGCCTGATCGTGGAGCCATTTCGAGCATTTCTTCATCGCCGTCTCGACCGTTCGGCAATCCTCCACCGTAATGTCCACGATTATGCCAATGTGCTGCGTCTGAACACCAGGTCGGAACCGTTCGACAATGCCGCCCAGAAGGACTTCCTCCAGGGCGCGTTCCCAGGCTTCGCGTAGCAAGCCGTAGAGGTACTTACCCTCCTTCTCGTAGGCGGCTTGATGACCGTCTCGAAAGAGTTTATCCGTGGCTTGCCATTCGTTCTTCAGGTGTCTAACTTTCTTTTTGACGGGCATCGCGACCCACGGCAACTCTTCCGCACATACGCCGGCACCCTTCGACAGCTGACGAACGTGCTGGTCAAGTTGCGCTACGCCCTGTTCCTCGGCGAACTGTTTAAGCAGTAGCAGAAAAACAACGTCGTGCGTAAAAACAATCACCTGCCGGCTCTTGGCTTCCTGCACCAGCCGCCGCGCCACACCCTCACGCCATCTATAATCGAGCGAAGACACAGGATCATCAAACACGATGCCGGAGGGATCATCAGCGGTGCTGAGTTCCGCAAAGAATGCCGATATTGACAGGCAGCGCTGCTCGCCTTCACTCACCACCTTCGGCAGTTCAACACCGGGTGCGCGCGTCAGAATGAGTTTGTGATAGAGAATGCCTTCTGTCCCGCCAGCCTCCCTGAGCTCGATCTCGACGTGGCGGAAGGCGAGATTGGCCAACTCGTCCTTAAATCGTTGCTTGAGCTTCTTAGATACAATGGTCTTCGTGATGGCTGTGCTCTTCTGCGTGATGGCGTTGGTAGTCGTATCATTGATGCACAGCCCGTAGGCGGCAAACCTCTTTTTGCACTCGATCTCGTTCAGGACGAGCTGTTCATGTTGAGCTAAGAGCTTTCGGGCGCGCAGCTCCTGGGCCTCGGTGGTCATGCGCTTGAGTGTTTCGTCAGTCGCGCTAGTGCGTAGCGTCTTGATGCGTGCTTCGATCTGCTCTGCGAGCGCCTCTCCCTCGCGGGCAACGGAAACGAGGGCCGGAAAGTCGGAAGGAAGGTCTTTGTCTTCGGTCAGGGCGAGAACCACGGCCTTGCGGCGGCTCTCGTTTGCGACAAGCGAAGCATTTACGGCGTCCGCCAGAGCCTCATGCTCGATGCGGATTTCCTTGAGCGTCTCGTCGATGGCTTCAGTCGTCGTCTTGAGTTCGGTAAAGGACTTCCGCAGCCGCGTGAAGGTCTCCCACACTTGGCGGAGTTCGCGCTCCGTCGTCGAAGCCACGAAAGCCTCAAACTGCTGGAGCCTGTGACTGGCCGCGTGATCGAGATCCTGCTGGCACAGCACGCAATGCGCGCCGTCCTCCACCACCGGAAACGCCTGGCCGGGGTAAGCGTGCTCCCGCGAGAAACGGCGGGCTGCCTCCCAGAGCGCCATCCACGATTCGGAACCGGTTCCAGCCAGCATACCGGCCGGGAACATGGATTCTCGGAGCCTTCTGGCTTCCTCGCTCTTGCAGCGGCCTTCGGATCGCGCGTCAAACATTGCGGCGACGCTCTGCGTCGAAAGCGCCCCTTCCAGCTCCTTGAGATGGTGAGCCAACGCCTGGACGCGCCCAGCGCGAAGGGTGAGCTGCCGAATCAGCTTCTCGGGGTCATTGGCCTGCAAGTCAAGTAGTGACTTCTCGATCAGGGCAAGCCGTGCTTCCTTATCAGAGGACAGACGCGCGAGCGTCTGGACTGATTCCGGCTTTGTTAGTGAGCTGATGTTCGCCAGCAGCTTTGCTACAGCCGTTCCTTCGGGGATCTGCGCCAGCAGGGGGGCCAAGGCGTTCGAGGCCATAGTGTGTTGTTCGCTTTCGAGCCTCGCACGAACTGCCCTGCACGCTTTAACAAGCTTGTCGAAGAGGTCCAGTCCGAAGGGCCGGAATGCGACATCTGTCTTCTCGGTAAGGTAGACGGCAGCGCACTGCGTATCAAACACGCTAACGCGGGATATAGCCTCATCTTCGCCGCTCCCAGCCCATTCCCGTGGTTCGGATTCGGGTCCGACCTTGTACCTGATTGACACGACTGGCGAGAGCGGCGTTGCACCGGAGATGACATTCCCCAGGATCTGCTCATGCCCCCGGGCGCGGCACGCACTCTTAAGGATCCGGATATACCCAGTTTTTCCGGCGGCGTTGTCGCCGTAGACCACGGTGAGGTTCGGACCGAACTTGAGAGTCTGGTCTTCCGCAAGCGCGTTCACACCTCGCTGATGGAAGATGGAAACAAGCGATACGGGCGCGCTGCCTGCTGCCTTCTCCGGCACATGCTCCTTGGTAAGCGGAGCAATGTATTGTTGTTCAGCAAGTCCGTGGACGCTCTTGCAGATGTCGGTTAGAGCGCAGATGTCGTCATCGGAAAGTTCACCCTGGAGGACGAGGCGGCGCAACGCATCGCGCTGCCACGCTGGGCGGTCTTCGGACCACTCAAGAAGTTCTTGGAGAACAGTCATCCTAACATCACCGAGTCTAGGACGAGCCCATGTGCCAGCTCAGCGGCCTAGCTAAGAAGTATGCTGCAGCCTACCAGCGCCTCATAGCAAGGCAGCCTCAGCAATTGGTTAGGGAAGAATCTACCGCAACGTCGCAGAGAGATCAATGAACGGCATTGAGGACTTCCCTCGGTTTGGAGGAGGACAGACCCCGCGCGCAGACCCTTCTCGCTCGCCTCGCGGCCCGTATCGACGATTCTACGAGGCGTGCGAAGGCGAGGGCCCGGCGGCTCGCCGAGGCGGGCGCGAGGAAGGGGGTCAGTCCCCTTCAGTAAATTCATCATCGAATGATCTGAGCATCACGCCATGACTGCGGCGTTTCAATGAGATAGAATGTGAGGCTAGCTGTCACGGGTTCTCATGCGGATGGGCACAACAGGCTTGATCGACTCAGCTCACATCTCGACCTGCCCAGAAGTTTCAACCCTTGGCCTACTTGTTCGAGGCTTCGAGAAACTGCTCAACTGTCAGTCCTGCTTTTGCAATCAGACTACGCAGTGTGCCTCGCGCTACTTCCGGGTGATTTGGGATCGAGAGAGTGGCAATGTGGCCGGGTTTGGTCATGATGATATGACTGCCTTTCTGACGAACTATCTGCCAGCCAAGGCGCTGAAACATTTTGATGACATCGGAAGGGGGAAGAAGGGGGACCGGCGGCATTACGCGATGACTTCCACTTGACGAGTGAGGACGGTCAGCGGCATCCCCATCTCGGCACGCACCTCAAGACACTGCTTGATGGCATCCTGCACGTTGGCTTGTGCCTCTGCTTCCGTCTTGCCTTGACTGACACATCCCGGGATAGCCGGACATTCAGCGATGTAGGCTCCGTCCTCGTCGCGCGTGATGGTAATCGTAAACTTCATGGCCGCTCCTCTTGATTTCAGTGGTCCGGATGAGTCTAACGAAAAATCCTGTGTTTATCTACTATTTGACATCACTCGTCAGATGACATGCATCAGTCTTCCTTAAATATTTCCTCCATCGGGACGCCTTCGAGCTTTCCACCCCGATAGGCCTTGAGTCTTGCTTCCGCTTCTGTCGCCCATATGTCATCAAACGTCTTATCCGGCTCATCCAGGCTCTTTATCAGACCCTCAACTAAGGTGAACCGTTCCTCTGGTTTCAGTTTCATGGCCTCGGCTAACAGATCTTTCGTGCTCATTGTGTGCACCTCCGATTTTCATGACACGCAACGACGCTTAAACCCTTCCACATAAAAACCTGATCTATCTTCTCCGCCCGTGTCCCACACCTCCACTCTTCATGAACAATACGCCATACCCATTACCGTTTCAACGAGTTGCAACAACCTAATCACTAGCACCGATCCTTACCAGGATCGGCTGAGCACCCATTATTCCGAAGGTAGAATTAAGGGGTCGGACCCTTTTAATTCATGTCCAACTGCGGAATCCCGGATCATGTGGGCCATTGCAGTCCATCACCGCCCTTGTGAACGGTTCTTCATGGTATGATCTGGCCATGCGCGTGGGACAGGATAACCCCATTCTTAGCCTCATGACTCCACACCACCAACAGGGTCTCCTTGACAACTATCAATCGCCTTTGTTAACTTTCAAAATTCCTAATTTCTAGGCCAACTTGGGAGCATTCATGCAGGTCAAGATCAATGGAAAATCCGAGGACATTCCGGACGGAACCGTCCTCGATTTGCTCAATAGCAAGAAGATCGAGCCTCAGATGGTTGCCGTCGAAGTCAATGATACGGTGCTGGATCGTGACCACCTGGGCACCACCACCCTCAAAGAGGGAGACCAGATCGAACTCCTCTTTTATATGGGAGGGGGTCGATGACCTCGGCATCCCACAAAGAGATCACTGAGCTTATCGGGAATACCCCTCTTGTTCGACTGAACCGGTTGTCAAAACCAGGCTCAGCGACGATCTATGGGAAAGTCGAGTTTTTCAATCCCGGCGGCAGTGTGAAAGACCGGATCTGCCTCAATATGATCAACGAGGCGGAGCGGCAAGGGAAACTCCAGCCGGGAGGCACGATCGTCGAGCCGACCAGCGGCAATACGGGTATTGGTCTGGCGTTGGTCGCTGCCGTGCGCGGCTATAACTTGATCCTGGTCATGCCGGAAAGCATGAGCATGGAACGGGCGAGTTTACTTTCCTCCTACGGCGCGCAACTGGTCTTGACGCCCGCCTGGGAAGGCATGAAGGGCTCGATCAAAGAAGCGGAAAGTATCTTGGCTCAGAACCCGTCCTATTTCATGCCGGATCAATTTTCCAATCCGGCCAATCCGGCCATACACCGGACGACGACCGCCGTGGAAATTTGGGACGCGCTGGATGGAAAAGTTGATGCGCTGGTCGCCGCAGTCGGAACCGGCGGCACCATAACGGGATGCGGCGAAGTGTTCAAAGAAAAAAACCCGAATGTCCAAGTGATCGCGGTAGAACCGGCCACATCCCCGGTCCTCTCCGGAGGAGATCCCGGCCCACACAAGATTCAGGGCATCGGCGCGGGGTTTATTCCCAAGGTCTTGAACCAAAAGATCTTGGATCGTGTCATCACGGTGACCGACGACGAGGCGTATCACACCGCAAAGCTGCTGTCGAAGAAAGAAGGTCTCTTGGTCGGCATCTCAGCCGGTGCCAATGTCTTCGCCGCTCAGAAAGTCGCCGAAGAGTTGGGGCCGGATAAAAATGTCGTGACGATTCTCTGCGACACAGGCGAGCGGTATATCAGCATCGAGAAATATTTCAACATCTAGTGAAGGGTGAAGAGTGATGAGTATCAAGCAATTCACTAACAATCTCATCACGCATCACTGATCACGGATCACAGGCTGACGATGGAATTCACCGACGAACAAATCAACCGCTACAGTCGGCACATCCTCCTCCCGGAAGTCGGCGGCAAGGGGCAGAAAAAGATCGCCAAGGCGAAGATTCTGCTGGTCGGCGCCGGAGGGTTGGGATCGCCGGCCGGCCTCTATTTGGCCGCGGCCGGAGTCGGCCGGATCGGACTCATCGACAGCGATGTCGTGGACCTGACCAACCTGCAACGCCAGATTCTCCACTATACGACGGATGTCGGACGGCCCAAGGTGGTGTCGGGAAAAGAAAAGATCCAGGCATTGAATCCCGATGTGCACGTATCAACATATGAAGAACGGCTGACCGCCGGAAACGCGCTCAAAATTTTCTCCGAGTATGACGTCGTGATCGACGGCGTCGACAATTTCACGGCGAAGTTCCTGATCAATGATGCCTGTTTCTTCGCCGGCAAACCGCTCGTACACGGAGGCATTCTGCGGTTCGACGGGAGGGTGACGACCATCATCCCCAAGCAATCGGCCTGCTACCGATGTGTGTTTAAAACACCGCCGCCGCCGGGCCTGGTGGCATCGTGCCAAGAAGCCGGGGTAATCGGCGTCCTGGCCGGCATCATCGGCACCATTCAGGCGACGGAAGCGTTGAAGCTCGTCTTGGGCATCGGACGGCCGTTGACCGACCGCATGCTCGACTTCGACGCAAAAACAACGCGGTTTCGAGAAATCAAGGTCCGCCGCAATCCAGATTGTGTCTTGTGTGGAGAGCATCCGACAATCACCGAATTATTCGACGATGGAGATCCCTATGCCGGCTGCGCGATGCATCCGTAATCACCGATTGGCGAAGGTGGTGAAATCATGAGCAAAATGAAAGCGCTGATCTGCCGCGAGTGCGGACAGGAATATCCGACCAAAGCGATTCACGTCTGCGAGATGTGCTTCGGCCCGCTCGAAGTGAAATACAACTACGATGAAATCAAGGCGGTCATCTCCCGCAAGAAAATCGAAGACGGCCCCAAAAGTATGTGGCGCTACCTCGATCTCCTGCCGGTCGAGGGCACCAATTTTGTCGGTCCACATGCCGGATTCACCCCGCTGGTCCGGGCGAAAAATCTTGGTGCCTACCTTGGGTTGGATAACCTGTACATCAAGAATGATACGGTGAATCACCCCACCCTGTCGTTTAAGGATCGTGTCGTCGCCGTCGCCTTGACCCGCGCCCGCGAATTGGGATTCGAGACCGTGGCTTGCGCCTCGACCGGTAACCTGGCCAACTCGGTGTCGGCACATGCCGCATCGGCCAATCTTCATTGTTATGTCTTCATTCCCGGCGACCTTGAAGCCGCCAAGGTGCTCGGCAACTTGATCTACAAGCCGAATGTCGTCGAAGTGGAAGGCAACTACGATGATGTCAATCGGTTGTGCAGTGAAATCGCCGGTGAGCACGGCTGGGCCTTCGTCAATATCAATATCCGCCCATACTATGCAGAAGGCTCCAAAACGCTCGCCTTTGAAACGGTCGAACAATTGGGATGGAAGACTCCCGATCAAGTCGTCGTCCCGATGGCCTCCGGTTCCCTTCTGACGAAAATCTGGAAGGGGCTGCACGAAATGAAGTCCGTGGGGCTCATCGACGACGTACGTACGAAGGTCAACGGCGCCCAAGCCGAAGGCTGCTCGCCGATTTCCACCGCATTCAAGGCCGGACGCGATTTCTTCAAACCGGTCAAGCCCAAGACGATCGCCAAATCGCTCGCAATCGGTAATCCGGCCGACGGCTATTACGCACTCAAGACCGTTTCTGAGAGCAAGGGCGCCATGGACATGGTGACGGACGAAGAAGTGGTCGAGGGCATTCAATTGCTGGCGCAGACCGAAGGTATTTTCGCCGAAACCGCCGGGGGCGTCACGATCGGGGTTCTGAAGAAATTGGTCAAACAGGGCCTGATCAAGAAAGATGAGGTTACGGTCGCGTACATCACCGGCAACGGATTAAAAACACAGGAGGCGGTGATTGATGCCGTCGGACGGCCGACCCGCATTCAACCGAGCCTCGTGGCTTTTGAAAAAACCTTTCAACTTGGGGGAAATGGTGGTGACGCATGATTAAAGTCCGTATTCCGACTCCGCTGAGGCCGTTGACGAAGAACCAGGGCGAAGTTGACATCACCGCCGGTTCCATTACCGATCTGGTCGACACGCTGGAGGCGTCTTATCCCGGCATCAAGGCACGCCTCTGCGACGACAGCGGCGAACTGCGCCGGTTCGTCAACATTTACGTCAACGAGGAAGACATCCGCTTTCTTGACGGCAAAAACACTGCGTTAAAAACCGGAGACGAGGTCTCGATCGTGCCGGCCATCGCTGGAGGCTAATCATGGCACACGTATCACATTTGCGATTCCACGTCCGTTTCCCTGAAGACAAAGTGAAAGAGCCGATCATTTATCAGATCGGCCACGAGTACAAGGTCATTACGAATGTGCGCCGCGCCGATGTGCGTGAGACCACCGGCTGGGTCGACCTTGAACTGTCCGGTGATACGGCGGAAATTGAACGTGCCATCGAAGGTCTGCGCGCAAAAGGCTGCATCGTTGATCCGATCGAATTGAATGTCGTGGAGTAAATACAGTGACGTGTGATGAGTACTGGGTGATCAGAGCGTGGAAATCACTGCGCCTCAACCTCTAACTCGTCACCCTTCACCAATCACTGATCACAGGGTTATATGGAACTGACCGACTCAGAAATCGAACGTTATAGCCGTCACATTATCCTCCAGGATGTCGGCGGCAAGGGCCAACTGAAGTTGAAGCGCGCGAAAGTGCTACTCGTCGGTGCGGGAGGCCTGGGATCTCCTGCCGGCCTCTATCTGGCCGCCGCAGGCATCGGGACTATTGGTCTCGTCGATGGCGATGTGGTCGACCTGTCCAATCTGCAACGGCAGGTCATGCACTCGACCGCCACGCTGGGAAAGCCGAAAGTTGAATCCGGCAAGCAGACGCTCTCCGCAATCAACCCCGAGATTACGGTCAACGCCTACCATCAGCTGGTCGATGCGGATAATATTCTTCCACTCATCTCACAGTACGATATCGTGCTCGATGGATCCGACAATTTCACCACACGGTTCCTGGTGAACGATGCCTGTTTCTTTGCCAAGAAGACGCTGATTTCTGCCAGCATGTTCCGTTTCGAAGGCCAGCTGACGGCAATCAAGCCGCATCAAGGGTACCCCTGCTACCGTTGCCTGTATCCGGAACCGCCGCCTGCCGGATTGGTCCCCAATTGCCAAGAGGCAGGAGTCTTGGGTGTCTTAGCCGGGACCATGGGGATCTTGCAAGCCTCCGAAGCCATCAAGGAAATTCTCGGCATCGGTGAAACCATCGCCGACAAGCTGGTGATCTATGACGCGCTCGACATGAAGTTTCGCAAGGTCGGCAGGCCCAAAGACCCCGCATGCCCCCTCTGCGGACCAAACCCGAAGATCACAGACCTCGGTGGGGACTACGCTGTCACCTGCACGATATGACACCATTGAAAGGCTAAGGCTCAGGTCAAGGCTGAGGGAAATAGGGCTCAAGCGCTCCTCAACTCAACGACCTTAACCTTAACCTTAACCTCAATCTTAACCTGGGCTTATAGAGTGAGCGACCTCGTCATTCCCCAACAGATTCTCGACGACATGATCGCGCATGCGCGGGAGCTTGCGCCGCATGAATGTTGCGGGCTACTGGCCGGAACCGGCAACACCGTCAGCAAGATCTACCGGATCAGAAATATCGTCGCCCTAGAAGGGGCACAAAACCTCTCCGCATTCGATCCGGCCAAAGTCGCCCATTTGGAGCGGCTGTCGCCGGAGGAACGGGCCGAGATCGCCTTTGTCATGGACATGCAGGACTTCTCCGCCGCGAAGAAAGATATGCGTAACCAAGGGCTTGAATTACAAGTGGTCTACCATTCCCACCCGCATGATCCGGCACGTCCGTCCGTTACCGACATCAAAATCGCGACCGACTACGAAGAAATTTGGCCCAAGATCAACCTGCCGATGCCGTCCTATCTCCTGGTTTCCCTCATGAATCAGACGCCGGATGTCAAAAACTATTGGATCAAGTCCGGCCAAGTGTCCCCCGCTGCCTTTACTGTTCGGTAATACAGAATTCCACAGTTGACCACTGGCCATCTTGTCATTCCCGCGTGTTTCTAGCGGGAGTCCAGCATGTCCGAAATACCTGGATGCCCGCTTCCGCGGGCATGACCCACCGCCCTGTATGACTCCAGTATCTTTCTATCTTGCAAGAGATTCTGAATGCTCGCTTGCACCCGCACCGTTCAACTACAGAATCTTGGATAATCCCGTTTTTCCGGTTTTCTTCTCCGGGCGTGAGTGCGATAATGCGCGGGTCGATGGTTCAATCATCAACGAGGGTACTCGCATGCGCACGATTGTTCTCGCGATATTCTTGAGTGCCGTCATGGCCGGCACGAGTTTCGCCGTCGACAAAAGCTACTATAGCCCTGTAATTTATATCGATACGGACAACCACCGCATCCTGATTTCCCAACTCGGTGGCGTATTCTATATCGACGTTCCGGAAGCGGCGCGGCCCCACATGGAGAAATTACCAGTCTCCGGGTTGGTAGATTTCGTCGTCGAAGTGAAGGGTGAGAACGAAATCCCGGTGATCAAAACCTGGAAGGTCAAGTCCGGCGAATCAACCTGCATGTACTTCAACGGGAAGGAGTGCACATAGCGATATTTCATCGCTACGCGTTTGATGCTTCGGGTTTTACATTTCCCAACTCCCATTCACCTTTCACGTTTCACGCCTTTATTTACTCCCCGCTTCCCGCCATATCGTCCACAAGCGGACGATTAATGTCCGTGCAGCCCGGACAGATACTATCAAGCAACGATTCAAAGTCTGCCACGAAGTTTTTTGCATCCGTTAATTTTTCATTCACCACCTGCGCATAACAGGTCTCGCACAACATCATCAGGCCTCGCGACACCCCGACCGTCTTTCTCCCTATACTTCCAGACATGAGTCTTATACCGATCCTTTCTGAAGCGCCATGAAGAAGTCTTCCGCTTCAAGGTCAATCCCACAACGCGGACATTCGTAGGGTTGATCTTCTTTCGGCAAATTCAACGGGGTACGATCGATCCGCCCCTGGCACACATGGTAGAACCGCCCCGTCGCATGTTCGTCATCGAGAGGATCACTTTCGTGAATCAGCACCATAATCTGCGCACTCCCTTATTCGTGTGTGAAAGTATAACGGTCTGTCGTCGATACCCGCAACCGCAGGATCGACTGAAAGGGTTTAAGAAGGCTGAGACTATGGTTCAGGTTGAGGTGGAGGCGAAGATTCCAACAAGCTGAGGTCAAAGCCAAGGTTAAGGTTAATTTCGAAGGTTACGATTCAGGCTAAGGTTGAGCATTAATACAGACTGATTTGTCATCTTGATTGTTTCCTGGCCTCAACCTGATCCTTAGCCTTGACCTTCCCCTTGCCCTGATTCCCAACCTCGACCTTAGCCTTAACCTTGACCTCAGCCTTCCCCATTCTCCTCACGTCTGAAATTGTGCTTCATACAGCCCCGCATAGACACCACCACGGGCAAGCAGACCGTCATGCGTACCATCCTCGACCAACCGACCGCCGTCGATGACAAGTATACGATCCACATCATGGAGCGTAGAGAGTCGATGTGCAATGATCATCGTCGTCCGTCCGGTGGTCAGCTCGATCAGCGCTTCGCGAATTTTGACTTCCGTTTCCGTATCAATATTGGACGTGGCTTCGTCGAAGATCACGATGGGTGGATCCTTCAAGAGTACCCGGGCGATCGACAGTCGCTGTTTTTGGCCGACCGATAATTTGACACCCCGCTCTCCGATCCAGGTGTCGTACCCCTCCGGCAGCGCCATAATGAAGTCATGTGCCCGTGCAGCCTTCGCCGCCCGCTCCAACTGGTCCTCTCCGGCTTCGAGATCGCCGTATAACAGATTTTCCCGTATCGTCCCATTGAACAAAAACGGCTCTTGCTGGACGAATCCGATCTGCCGTCGAAGATAGGCCAACGGCAGATCGCGGATATCCTGTCCATCAATCGACACCGTTCCGCCTTTTGCATCGTAGAAACGCATCAGGAGCTTGAGCAACGTGCTCTTCCCCGCCCCACTTGGTCCGACCAATGCCACACGTTCTCCCGCACCGAGGGAAAACGAGAGGTTTTTCAGGACCGGCACATCCGATCGATAGTGATAGTCCACCTGATCAAACCGAACAACCCCGCGCATCCGGTTCACCGGAGTGACCGCACTAGGACGATCCGCCACATCAGGAACCGCATCCAGCACCTCAAATACTCGATCACTGGCCGCCAAGGCATGCTGCAGCATGTGATTGACCGAGTGAATCTGATTGATCGGTACATAGAACAGCGCGAGATACGACAGAAACAGGACCAACTCTCCGATGGTGAGTCGGCCTTCAGTCACTTCACCTGCACCGAACCACATGATCAGTACGGTGCCGCATGCTCCCAACAACATCATGCCAGGCGAATAGACCGACCACAGGACCATGGCCTTCAAATTTGCATCACTGTAGGTCTTACTCAACCGGTCGAATCTCGCCCGTTCATGGTCTTGCTGCATAAACCCCATGGTTTCCCTGATACCGGACAACGCATCCTGTAAATACCCGCTGAGATCTGCGGAGTTCTTGCGAATCTGACGATAGTACCCATGCGCCTTGGAAGTAAACCAGCTTGCCGATACCATCAACAAGGGAATGGGCAGAAGAGACAAGACCGCCAGCTTCCAGTTGAGCGTGAACAACATGATCGTAATGCCGATCAATGTCAGCGCCGCGGTGATCGTTCCCTCAAGCCCATCGATAAAAATTCGCTCGACATGTTCGGTGTCGTTGGTCACCCGCGACATAATTTCGCCGGTCGAACGATTCTCGAAGTAACTCAAGGACAGCCGTTGCAGCGCAGCAAAAATATGCCTGCGCAAGTCATGAACCACCGTCTGCTCCAGCCGATTATTGAGCCTGATCCGAAGCGAGGCGAAGAGGTTTTTCAATACGTACGCGCCCACCAACAGACTCAGCGCCCCTGGCAAGAGCGCCATCTGTTTGGCTTGGATTACATCATCGATGACGATCTTGATCACCCAGGGAGGCACTAACTCCATGGCGGTCGCGCAGGCTGCGCACAGCAGAGTGAGCCCGGCAAGGGGCCGATGCGGCTGGAGATAACGCAGAACGCGAAGAAGGGATTTCACGAGCGATTCGGCAAGGCAAGCATTAGATGACGTTCGTCGGCTCTTTTTGCCAATATTGTTTGAATTCGTGGAGTTGCGTCAGGGTCGACATGTCTTTCATTCGGTCCAGAAACACTTTCCCGATCAAATGATCAAGTTCATGTTGGATACAGACGGCAAAAAGACCGTCCGCCTCAAAGTCAAGAGGCTTGCCTCTCCGGTCCAACCCCTTCACCCGTACCACCGACGGTCTGGTGACCTTTCCCCGCAACCCATCGACGCTCAAACAGCCTTCCCAGTTTTCCACCTGTTCCGGACCGTAATAGACGATGGATGGGTTGATCAGCACGGTTTCGGGAAAACCGCCGTCGTCCTTGCACCCCATCACGACCAACTGAATCGAACGTGAGACCTGAGGCGCAGCCAATCCGATACCAGGTTCATCATACATGACTTCAAACATATCATCGATCAGCTGTTGCAGCTCAAAGGACTTGATCGTCTTGGGATCGACGGGAGCAGCCACTTTTCGAAGGATCGGATTTCCGAGCTTGGCGATTTTTAACATATAGGCACTCTTTCGAACGTATTTCCGGCACCCTTTCAACCTCCGATATTCCTAACACAGGCATCCCATTCCCTGCAACGGACGGGGATCCTGGATAGCGCCCCTGCGTCAAACAGGTTAGACGGCAACAGCCGGATGCCGGTCCCTCCCAGAAAGACAGGACTATCTACCGATTATGATTTTTGTTTGCGCTGTTTCGGCTCGGGAATTTCAAACACCTCTTTCATATCTTCCCACCAAACCTCCCACTCATTCGCCCAATCCGCACGATCTTGCTTCGATGATGCCTCCCAATCATGAAACTCCGTTTCATAGCGCGTGAGAATCCACAACGATTGCACTGCCGACAGGGCCACGAAACGCTCATCATCAGCAATCATACCGATTAAGACCGGAATGACTGCTTTGTGCCGCACATACCGGGCCTCGAACGCCGCCGACTTTCTCACTGACGCATTCTCATCCTTGGCCATCGCCTCAATCGCTTCCGGAACCTTGATCGGGTCCAAGCGAACCGCCACACGCAACGCATGCGCACGGACCTTGGGAATTTCTTCCTCCCGCTTCGCTGTCTCCACCAGTGCGGGCACTCCCGATACCCCCTTCATCATCGATAAGGTTTCAATGGCATTATACCGAATCCTGGGACTTGTCATCGTCAATGCCTTGACCAAAACCGGAATAGCCGGCTCTCCCAAATGCACGAACTCACCCATAGCCCAAAACTCCTGTTTCCCCTCCAGCATCGGTAACAGGGCCTCAACGCGTTGCAACTCTTCTGCATTTAATGGTTGGGTATTGGGCGGAACGTACACATCCGGTACGTCCTGACTGTCCGGAGGCGCCTCATAGGGCATTTGGATCAGCCAGGTCTGAGGAGCTTGCTCGGACCATGCAGGAAAGTCTCCCGCTCCCCCTATCGTGCAGAATGACAGTACAAGGGCAACCACGTACTTTTGATAGACACACATACGATCTGAATTCACCTTCCACCCTTTCATATCAGTATGATTCCCGGCACGTGTCCGGCTGATTCCCATCTTCACGACATGACAAGAAACGACGGAGAGGCAGGAACAGCTTCAAGACGGTCGGCGATGTGATTAGCCGTTGGACTCTTCTTCGGATCCGCTATCCCGTAAATGTTTCCTCACCCGAACCTTCTCGTGGTGTTTTCGAAGCAGCTGGCGGCGGATGACGTCACGGTCTTCGGCGACAATGCGGACCAGTCTATCCATGTCTTCCGCATGCTCCCGAACCAGTTCGGACAGTTTCTGCATCTGCCCTTCCAACCGCTCAAGGCGCCAGGCCATGTCACTCATAGATTCCATTGGTCTGTCGGATGATTTTTCCGAGGCTCTTGGATCTCTCTGAAGGGCGGCCACCACGACATCACGTTTCATGCTCCTCCTTATGTCCGTGTCTCAGAGACACTCCGGTCCAAGTTGGCAGTATGTGACGACTAGTATTAACCGCAGGAATCGGGAAGTCAATCATTCCCCTTTCTTTCCATTTAAAGTCGGTCCTGCTAGAATCCGTCACATGAAGAACATCTTCACGGTGATCTTGGCCGGAGGCAAGGGAGAGCGGCTGCTTCCGCTCACCGAACAGCGGGCCAAACCCGCCGTCCCGTTCGGGGGGAAATATCGGATCATCGATTTCACCTTGAGCAATTGTCTCAATTCCGGTCTCCGCAAAATCGTCGTTCTGATCCAATACAAATCTCATTCGCTCGACCGACACATCCGTAGCGGCTGGAACGTCCTGAACGCCGAACTCGGAGAATACATCGCCTCCATCCCTCCGCAGCAACGGATCAACGAAGACTGGTATCGTGGGACCGCAGATGCCGTCTATCAAAACATGTTTTTGATCGAGGATGAACATCCGGAATTTCTCCTCGTGCTGGCCGGCGACCACATCTATAAAATGAACTATGCGGAGATGTACTATTGGCTGATCGCCAAACAAGCCGATGCCGTCGTCGGCGCCATCGACATCCCGATTCAAGACGCCTCCCGGTTCGGAGTTATCTCCGTCAATGAGGACTACCGTATCACCGGCTTTGACGAAAAACCTGCCCATCCCACCCCTCTCCCGAACGACCCCTCCCATGCTTTCGCCTCGATGGGTATCTACCTGTTTCGGACCGACGTCATCCGCAAACATCTGCTGGCAGACGCCCAAGAATCCGGGGCGCACGACTTCGGGAAAAACATTATTCCCAAGATGATCAAAGACTGCCGTGTCTACGCGTTCAAGTTTCACGACGAGAACAAAAAAGCCGTGCAGTACTGGCGTGACATCGGCACACTGGACGCCTACTGGGAAGCCAATATGGATTTGGTCACCGTCGATCCTCTCTTCAGCCTCTATGACGCCAACTGGCCGATTCGCACATATCAAGGCCAATATCCTCCGGCCAAATTCGTGTTCGCCCAGGATTATCAGGGCGGGCGAATGGGCGTGGCCCTCGACTCAATTGTATCCGGCGGATGTATTATCTCCGGAGCGCGAATACAAAACTCCGTACTCTCGCCGAACGTACGTGTGAAAGATTATGCCGAGGTCCGCGAGTCTATTCTAATGGGCAACGTGGTCATCGGCGAACACAGCCGAATACGACGAGCGATCATCGACAAGGATGTGATCATCCCTCCCCACTCGGAAATCGGCTACGACCGTGAAGCCGATGCCCGACGATTTACCATCACGGAGTCTGGTTTGGTCGTGATTTCCAAGGGAATGAAGCTGCATGCCGCCATCGATTCATCCGGTTGACCTCATTGCCGCACTGCGGCAAAAACACCTCACACCCGCCATTGTGTTTCTCACATCGCGTCGCGCATGTGATGAAGCGATGGAGTCGTTCGATCATGCTGATATCGTCCTGCCCCCCGTCCGTCAGGAAGCGATCGACACCGCACTTGAAAGAGTGATCACACAATATCCAAGCATTGCGGAACACCCCCTTATTCCAACCGTGAGGCGAATCGGGGTAGCCGCTCACCATGCCGGCCACCTGCCCTCTTGGAAAATTGCGATAGAAGAACTCATGCGACAGGGCTGCCTGGACGCCGTCTTCGCGACGACCACATTGGCCGCAGGCGTCGACTTTCCGGCAAGAACTGTCGTCATCACCCAATCCAGCATCCGCAAGTCTCGTGACTTCACCGATCTGACGATCAGCGAAGTCCAACAAATCGCAGGACGAGCCGGCAGGCGGGGTAAGGATCTGGTCGGCTTTGCCGTCGTGACACCTTCACCCTATATCGATCTTGGGGTCCTCACCAAAGGCTTCACCGGCAATCCGGAGTCGATCGACAGCCAATTCACCATCAGCTATCCTATGGTACTCAATCTGCTGAAGGCGCATCCTCACGAGCAAATTCAGGCCATTCTCGCCAAGAGTTTTGCCCAATTCCAGCTCAACCGGCGTGCGGAGTCGTTAGAACGAAAACTGGACGCCCTCCAGGTTCAGATGGAACCCTTCGGTCCCCGCGTCTGTACGGATTGGATCGCCCAATGGCAGACCTTCGACCAAGTTCGGCGGCAACGGCACCAACGCCACCATGTCCGGCGCGATGAATCGCCGGAGTTGACGGCACGGTTCCATTTTATGACGGCCGGGCGTGTCGTCGGGCTTTCTCGCAGTCGTGGTATTGTGCTTCGGCAATATCGCAGTAAGGGACAACGGAATCCCATGATCTCGGTCCTGCGGCCGGACGGGGCGGTGACGGAATGCCCCGCCGTCAACGTCGGAGAGATCTTCGATCGGGTCTTCGACTGCGATGAAACCTCTTCTTTTCCTTGGTGCTCGGCGGCTTCGTTCGATGAACTGAGCTATCAGTTGACGGAACTTCCGACCCGACTCCCGGTTCTCCCGATCCTCGTACCGAAAGATTCAGAATTGCTCCCCGATGCGGTTGTCCAATCCTTTGGGGATTTTCCCTGTCCGACGTGTCCCTCGCGTCCGGCCTGCCAAAAAGACTTTGCCACGGCCAACCGACTTCGCCAAGAGCAACACCGTCATGCCAAATCCATCCAAGCACTACGGGCAAGTTTATGGCACCGATTCCAGGAACGTGTCGAGGTCCTTCAAACATTCGGATATCTGTCGCCCTCCTCGCAGCTGACAGAAGATGGAGAATGGGCACGGCTGATCCGTATCGATCACTCGCTGCTGATCACCGAGCTGATTAGAGCCGACGCCTTCTCCGGAGCGGAACCCGCCCTCCTCACCGGCATTATGGCCAGCATCGCACATGACGACGATCGACCCGGTGCATTCCCTCGGATCAGCAGCGGACTCAGTTCACTCTTGGGACAAGTACGAAAACTTGGGGTGAGCCTTTCACCGTACGAAGATCCTCCGCTCCTTCGAGCCGATGTCGCCGCACTTGCTGAACGCTGGATCGCCGATCCCACCTTGACATGGATCGGACTCTGTCGCCTGACGACCATGGCGGAAGGAGATATTTACCGCTTACTCGCCAGGACCTTGGAATTTCTCTCGCAGATCCATACACTGCGTGCGACCCATCCAGGATTGGCTGATACGGCATCGAAAGCCATCGCCCACATCCGGCGCGGCGTCCTGGAGGAACTCCCCTAATGAAGACGTTACTCGTTATTCGTGAAACCTTTATCGCGAGTGGACTCTCCCTCGACTTTGTCCGATTACCCCTTACCCTTCACCCCTCACCCCTTACGAGATAGCCATGAATAGCGACGAACTTGAACGCCTCCTCGCACGGCAACCGGTTGCCACCCTGCACCGGTTAGCACGCGGCCGTGTGCACAGACATTTTCGAGCCGGGAAGCGCCGTCTGATCGAACTGCTGCTTCAACATTCCAGTCAAAATCTGGCAGGCCTTGAGTCTGATTTGCAGACATTGATTGCGGAACGGCAGGCTCGCACAGAACCACCCACTCAGCCGGTTCGCTCGTCTGTGCGCACCGCACCCGGAGCGAAATCGTCCAAGCAGCCGCCGTCACCGAGCGGCGAGCCGACACCTGTCGAGTCAGCCGTGTCTCTAGCAAGTTGGCTGGAAGGACTGGGGGTACCACCGGCGCAGCCGTTCGTACCGGATCCGTGGCAGCAGGAAGCGTTGGCGGCGTTGGGTACGTCCGATGTCGTGGTCAGCGTCCCGACCGGAAGCGGGAAAACCTATGTCGCCGTGGAAGCGACACGCCGGGCCATGGAAGAAAATCGTACAGTGATTTACACGTCGCCGCTGAAGGCCTTGTCCAACACGAAGTTTACTGAATTCGCCAAAATATTCGGTTCCGACAAGGTGGGAATTCTCACCGGAGATCGTCAAGAAAACGGCCAGGCTCCGCTCTTGATCATGACGACGGAGATTTTACGGAACCTGCTCTACGATGCGGCAAGCGGAGAAATCGACGTCCGATTGGATACCCTCGGGCTTGTCATTCTCGATGAATCGCAATATTTGGCGGATCCTGAGCGCGGCGTAGTCTGGGAAGAAACCATCATCTTTTGTCCGTCGCAGGCCAAACTGCTGTTGTTGTCGGCGTCGATCGGCAACCCCCAGGATATCGCGGATTGGCTGTCGTCTATTCGCACGACTCCCTGCCGATTAGTCCGACACAGCAAACGCACGGTACCGCTTCGAGCCGGCTACCTCCACCCCAACGGGAAACTCGTCCCTCTCTTCAAAACCGCGGCCATTCCCCATGGCCATCCGAACCAGCTGAATCCTGAGGCCAAACGACTCTTCATCCAATATGAAGAAGAGACGCTCCCGTCAGGGCGACCCAGACGTTAACCCTTCCAACAACTCTCGGGTCAGAACTTTCCGCACTAGATATTTTTTCCTCACCTTTTACGTTTCACGTTTCACGGCTTACGGGAACGACACCAGGAGGGTGTTCAACATTCGGTTAGAATGTATAGTTGATTCCTGCCGTCAGTCCATGTCGAAGAGACTCCATCTCCATGAGCGGAAAGGTCGCTGAGCGTCCATCCGCCAAATGGCTCGTCCATGTCCCGTAGATCATACGATTCCACCACACACGGTACCCTACCTGTGCGGACAAGGCTTTGGTGATGTAGACCCGTGCGCCGATATCCGCATCCGCCCCAAAGCCGACCCCCAACATCGTCATACTTGGATCCTGAAATTCACTCGGGACACGCAGGTGATGCGTATCTTCATTCGTAAAAATGTTAATCGGCTTCAATATGCCGGAACCTTGAAGACTCAACCACTCTGTGATGCGATATTCCGTCTGAAGACCGGTCCGGAGGGAATACCAGGTCATGGTGTTGGAAACGACAAGAACATCATTGCTGATCGGAGTCGCACCTGATGCACAGAGAGGATTAAAGGCCGGATCAATCGAATCTAAGTCGATTGTCGATCCTGCCGTTGAACAGGACTGCTGACGAACGCCGTAGGCCTCATGTTTTTGCCGCCAATACTGAAACCCCACAGCACCTTCAAGCCGCCCCCTCCCGTTGGGAAAATCGACGAGCCGTGCGCCGACATCCGCATTCAAATACCAGATTCCTGACCCACCGATGTCACTATGCGTCCGGGAGGACGGATTTCCTCCATCCGGCGTCAGAAAATCATCATCCGTCAAACGCCCACCTCTGATACTGGCCCCTCCGATGTTCAAACGACCGAACCAACGCGGCCCCAGCCATACCTTTCCGGTGAATTCCACGATATTCGTCGAATGATCGTCGTAGGTCAGACGAGATGTGGGCTTCCCAAGAGGCGATATCACCGAGGCATTGTGACTCCATCGACTGTCGCCGACACTAATCCATGTTCCCACGCCAAGTTCGACACGCTTCGCCGGCAATGGATCTTCGGCAACAGCCCGAGAGGGCCAGGTCAGCCCGCCGCTCACGACCATCATGAGAACCACCGCACATCGTAACCACGCGATCAGTTGTTTCACCGTCTCACCCCACCCCGCTGGATCACCACCGTGTCAAAGCACCGATCAGCTGTATCCGGCATGACCCGTTGACAGGATGTTCGAATCTGGTCTTCCTGAAACGAGTGTTGAAGGGATGTAGAGAACCAGACCAGCCACGTGCCGATCATGGCGAGGCACATCGCTCCTATGGCGATATAGCTACAGATTGCCCACGAAAATACCTCGCTTGCAGATACGGCAGGGAGCAACTCCCTCTCTGAATCGGATACAAGACGAACCGACGACATAGACAAACCTCCCGTCCTGCTTTCTCACATCAATCTGCAAATCCCAATTTCAAGCACAAATCATACCCGACTTCATGCGACCCGGACAGACTTTTCGTTCCTGAGTCTCACCGCAACAAAACTCACCGATCTCCCTCTTCTACATCCATAAATAAAAGGAGTGGAACTCTGCCGGGTCATCTTGGTAAGATACGCGCCCGGTTGGACTATCAGTGATGGGAACGCTCCGAACAGACTTCCTTTTCACCCCAACCCCTCCATACGAATACACGTGCCGAGGTAGCTCAGTTGGCAGAGCACAGCCCTGAAAAGGCTGGTGTCGACAGTTCGATTCTGTCCCTCGGCACCACATCTCACCTACATTTCCTCGAATCAACGAACCGCAGTCGCTACTATGGTGTAGCAGTCGAATGGCCTGCGAGTACTAGACAGGCCTCCACGACACCATAGGATAAGACGATGAGAGTGAGGGATTATTACTTGGTCAGGGACCGAATATAGGCTAAGACATCCCGGCCGTCTTCTTCGGAGAGGCGAAACTTCCATGAAGGCATGGATGAATTGCCTTCATGGATCGTGTTGAGCAGCGTCGTATCGGATTTCTGTTTTATCGACGGCGATGTAAAGTCGGCGGGGTCTGCCCCGAGGATTTTATAGCCTTCCCCCTTGCCTTCGGATCCATGGCATCCGGCGCAGTACTTCACGTACACCTTTTGTCCATTGGCCAGTTGATCCACATCGGAGTCGGCTCGAACCTGCCCGGAGAATGTGAATACACACATCCCGGTCATCATCAAAAAAAGGAAGCTGTACCTCATGGATCTCGCGTTCATGACATTACTCACGCTTATCGAATGCATAAGCTTCTCCATCTTCTCCATCAAAGGCCTCAGGCTCTGACGTCGATGCCGCCGCTGTTTCGCCCTTAGTTTCATCCGATTGGCCTTCCAACCAGCGATACAAGACGGGTAATAAAATCAGCGTCAGCAACGTGGACGACACCAACCCACCGATGACCACGATGGCCAGAGGGCGCTGAACCTCCGATCCGATCCCATTGGCAAAGGCAAGCGGCACCAGGCCCAACAACGCCACCAGCGCCGTCATCAGCACGGGACGTAACCGCAACAATGCGCCGGATGTAACGGCCTCATCCAACGAATACCCGTCTTCGCGAAGCTTGTTCATATAGGAGACGAGAACGATTCCATTCAATACGGCCACACCGAACAAATTGATGAACCCCACGGACGCCGGCACGCTGAGATATTCTCCCGTCAACCACAGGGCGACCACTCCCCCGATCATGGCAAAGGGCAGATTCAGAATAATGAGTGTGGCCTGACGCAGTGAGTTAAAGGTCGAGTACAGCAACAAGAAGATCAGTCCGATCGTAATGGGGACGATGACCTGCAGTCTCGACATGGCTCGTTCCATATTCTCGAACGATCCCCCCCATGACACCGTATAACCCGTCGGAAGCGGGACTTGCTTCTCGATCTTCTCCTGGGCCTCGGCAACCAAGCTGCCGATATCACGCCCCAACGTATTGAACCCGATCGAAACATACCGCTGCAGCTGTTCTCGGCTGATCCGGCCAGGTCCCTCTTCCACTCGTACGGTCCCAAGATCCGCCAAGGGAATAAAGGCGCCGGCGCCGTCCGTCATGAGAATATTACTGATCGTCTCCACGCTGTTGCGATACTGTTCAGGGAATCGTACAACCAAATCGAAGCGTTGCTGTCCCTCGTACACCCGAGTCGCAGATTTCCCTCCGATTGCCGTGGTGATGATCTGCCGCACATCGGCCACATTGATCCCATGCCTCGCTATTTTGCTCCGATCCACATCAATGGTCAGATACGGCTGTCCGAACAGCTGTTCGATCTTGACGTCGCGAACACCACGGACCGTCGCCAAAACACCGGCAATCTCCTCGGCCTTATCACGAAGCACTTCCAGATCTTCACCGAACAGCTTGACCGTCGCCTCAGTACGCACGCCTGAAATCAATTCATCGACCCGCTGTTGGATGGGCTGACTGATCAAGAATGTGGCTCCCGACACTTGAGACAACCGCTCCCTGAATTTCTGCATCAGTTCCGGCATCGTGTCGGCCGTCTTCCACTCGTCCAACGGTCGAAGTCGGACAACGGGATCGCTTTCGTTCGGCTCCTGGGGGTCGTTCCCCAACTCTGTCCGTCCGATTTTCGACACGATCATTTCCACTTCAGGAAATTCCAGCAACGCCTGCTGGACACGCCGCTCGATATCGATGGATGCCCGCAGCGACACACTCGGTAATCTGATCGTTTGCGGTGCCACCGTTCCTTCGTTCAAGATCGGAATAAACTCACTCCCCAAGAACGGCATCAACATCAGGCTCCCGACCAGTGCAGCGACAGCCAGCGCAACCACGGTCAATCTGTGTCCCAATGCCCATCGCAGAACGGGAGCATAGATGCTTTTCGCCCCACGAACGATCCATGGGTCCTCTTCAGTCCCCCGCTTGAGCATCAATGAACAGAGCACCGGCGAGAGCGTCAGCGACAAGACCAGCGACACCAATAGGGCGATCATGATGGTGTAAGCAAGAGGCTTGAACATCTTGCCTTCCATGCCTTCAAGCGAAAGCAACGGGAGGAAGACCAGAATGATAATCAGAATACCGAAGACAACCGGTTGTCCCACTTCCTTCACGGCATTCGTGATCAATTGCAGTTTTGGGACACGTGCGGTGGTGTGGTCGGAAAGGTGGCGGTACACATTTTCCACGACGACGACCGACCCATCAACGATCATCCCGATAGCAATGGTCAATCCGCCTAATGACATCAAATTCGCCGTCAAACCGGTCTGGCCCATGACGATGAACGTGGCCAGCGGACCCAAGATCAGCGTCCCCACGACGATCAAGGCGCTTCGAATATTTCCAAGGAAAAGGAACAGCACGACGACGACCAACACCACCCCTTCCGCCAGCGCCTTGTACACGGTATTGAGCGCGGCAGTAATCAGCTCAATCCGGTCGTAAAACGGGACGATGCGAAGTCCGTTAGGCAGAAGATGTTTGTCGTGAATCTCATTGATGCGAGTTTTGAGCCCCTCCACCACATCTCGCGCGTTTCCGCCCCGCAGCATCAGCACGATCCCGCTCACCACCTCGCGCTCGCCGTTTAATAGTGTCGCGCCATGTCGTACGGCATGGCCGACAAGCACCTGGGCCACATCACCTACGAAGACCGGGGTCCCTCCGACTTCTTTCACGACGATGTTCTCGATATCCTCAAGAGAGCCGATCAGGCCACGTCCGCGCACGATGTACTTTTCTGCATGCTTTTCCAAAATATTGCCGCCGGCGTTGGCGTTGTTACTGCCCACTGCGTCATACACCTCGCGCAGCGTCAAGTCGTACTTGCGGAGCATGGCCGGTTCGATGAGGACCTGATACTGTTTGACATATCCTCCCATGGAATTGACGTCGATCACCTCGGGCGTTCCCTTCAGCAAGGGACGGATGACCCAGTCCTGAAGAGTCCGTTCGTCGATCAATCGTCGTTGATCCTCAGCCTCATTCAGCACGGAACCCCGTGGCCCATCCAGGTAATACTGGAATACCTCTCCGAGTCCCGTACTGTTCGGCACCAGCATCGGTTCGGCCCCTGGAGGGAGTAGTTCTTCCACTTCGAGCAGTCGTTCAAGAACCAGCTGACGCGCAAGGTTAATGTCCATCGAATCGTCGAAGACAATCGTAACAAGCGAGAGACCGACCTTGGTCAGGGAACGCATTTCCGTCAAAGAAGGGACACCCGTCAGCTGCAATTCGATTGGATAGGTCACCAGACGCTCGACTTCGGCCGGAGAAAGGCCCGGCGCCTTGGTCACAACCTGCACCAGCACGCTCGTCACATCAGGAAAGGCGTCGATCGGAATCGTTCTGAACGCATAGAGCCCTCCGCCCCCGATAATGAGCGCAAGGATCACAATCAGCATACGTTGGCGGAGTGAAATATCGAGGAGGCGAGAGACCATCAGACCTGTTTCTTGAGCAACTCTGACTTCAAGACAAAGGCTCCATGAGTGACAACCGGCTCTCCTTCATGGAGACCGGCGATAATCGAAGTCAGCGTTCCGTTGGATTCTCCGACTTCGACTTCACGAACTTCATATTCATTCGCATTCTGCTGCACAAAGACAAAGGTTCGGCCTTGATCACGCTGTAACGCGGCTTCCGGCACGGCCAATCGGGCGTCCTGCGACTTGGAATACAGACGAACCGACGCAAACATTTCAGGTTTCAACCGTCCATCGGTGTTCGGAAGCTCAAGGCGAAGCTGCATGGTACGGGTCGACGGGTCGAGCACATCCCCCACATAGGTAATCCGGCCTTTGAACGTCTCATCCGGATAGGCATTGAGGTGTACATCCGCATGTGTGCCGCCTGATGTCTGCAGCGTATGCACAAAGGGAATATCCTTCTCAGGAATATTCGCCAACACCCACACCTCGGAGAGATCCGCAATCACAAATAAATTTTCCGTGGTCTCAACGACTTCACCACGCGTCAATTTACGTTCGATGACGCGCCCCGCAAAGGGTGCCACGATCTGCACGACGGATCTGATCTCCCGGCTTTCTTCAAGGCGACGAAACTCTTCGGGGTTCATGCCCAAGAGCTTCAGACGATCACGCGCCTCATTAGCCTCAGCCTGAATACTTAACAGCTCGGCTTGCCTCCGCTGTGCTTCTGCCTCGCCGATCACCTTCTCTTCCAGGAGGAACTTGGCCCTGGAATACGATTGTTCCGCGACATTCAATTTCGCACGAGCCTTGAGATAGGCGGACTGAGCCAGCCCGAGTTCGCTGCTATACAAAATGGCCAAGGTAGCATTAGCCTTGACCTGCTGACCCAGGTCCGCATAGACCTCAACTACTCGACCTCGAACGAGAGTCGTAATTTCAATCACATTCCGTTGATTCGGCTGTACGATACCGGGAAAATCACGATGCGTTCGAAACTCACTCCGTGTGACCGGCTGCACAACCAGTCCGACGCGAGAAGATTCTTCCTCCGGCAGCGTGACTAACCCTGAAGGACTCTCTACCTCATCCGATTTGTTGGCCGCCACATCGTTGGGAGTGCCATCACAACCGGACACGATCAAGGTCAGTCCAAACAGTATGCCGCAGATCAGGCCATGGATTGATGCGGTCCACCCTCTCTCAGGAATGGACCTCTGAGTCAGATGACTCATATGTGTACGCACTTCATCCTTCATAACGTTCCACCCACCGCCTGCTCAAGCCGAGTAAGCGAGACCGACAAGTCATGCCTCGCCTCGGCATAATCTAATTGAATTTGCCTCTGCACACGTTGAGCATCCAACACTTCCAATAGGCTTGACGCGCCATGCTGGAAACTGAACTGCGCCAATCTCAACGCTTCCTGCGCTTGTTTCAAGAGCCCTTTGTCGAAGACCTCGATCAGCTCGGCCGTCGTGCTGACATCCTGATAATGTTGATGGACGGCTCTGGCCAGATCATTGCGCGTACGAAGCAATTCCGCCTCATTTCGACGCTTCGTGCCCAAGGATGACGCGATTTCACCTTCACGACGATACCAAAGCGGCAACGGCACTGACAAACCGGCTTGAAAGGCTTCTCGCCCGAGCTCACGCCACACACCGCCGTTCACGGTCACGGTAGGAACGCGTAATTGACGTTCAAACTCCACCTTCCAATCCGATTGTTCCACCGATCGCAGATACCGTTGAATGGCCGGATGCCGTTCCATCATACGGGCCATCAACCCTTCGATTTGCAAATCAGGTGGAAAGGTTCGGAACTCGCCCTTCACAGCATACACCGGGCCAAGTGCCCCGCCGGTCAGTGTATCCATTGCCACACGCCTGATCCTGACAGCGTTCTCCGCACGAACAACCAGCTGTCTGGCTTTCATCACCTCAACATCCGCCTTGATGAGCTCAAATTGCGGAGCTTCACCCGACTTCACCCGCGCCCTCACGATGCGACCGACCTCCTCGACAATATCAAGATTCTGCCTGGCAAGTACGGCGCCCTGCTGGGCCAATAGTAAACCATAAAACGCCACTTTGACCTGAGACCGCAAATTCAGTTGCGTTTCAAGAAGCCCGGCATTCGCCGTCGCCAGCCCAAGATCCGCCACACGTTGACGTGCCGCACGCATCGTCGGCCACTCGACCGGCTGTCCTAGGATGATGTTGTATTCGCTCAATGACTGGCGGGTTGAAAATCCACCGGCACCACCCACGGCATCTTGCAACTTGCCGTACCCCCCATAGCCGGTCACCGTCGGATTCGGGTAGGCGCCTGCCGTCACTTGTTGACCGCGCTGATGCTCGATTTGTCCTTCGGCGGTACCCACTAAAGGATTATTTTCCAAAGCCAGGTCGACGATGGCATCCAGCGTATAGCCTTCACTCGACTCAGCGAATACAACCGACGGAGCCCACCCGAAGCTCAATACGCCAAGGCTCACACCACATGTAAGCAGAACAGATAATTGCATTGTCATTGTAGACGGGCGCAGACAACCGGCCGCCCGATGAGAGGGTTGCGACGAATCAGATACAGCGTTGACAGATCTTGCACCTGCTCACTATAGGGTAATCCTATCCTCATTTCAACGTTATCGGAATTCCTTCCTCCATCTTTCCAGAAAACCACCATTGCCTGGCGATTGCAGTCGAACTGTTTCGACAAAATAGCCGTACGCCATAAGGCCGCACTTGGACGCCCGACATGCCCGCTTCGCCATCCGATTCATCCCAACATTCAGCGATCACTCTACGAACGAGGCAATGCCCGTTAAGAAGTCAGGACTCTGTGGGAAGACCCTTCATGTGAAACATCGAGATCGCCGCTGTCGCCGCAACATTCAGCGATTCGACATCGTTGGACAGAGGGATAGCATACTGAACCGTAGAAAGGGCGATGACATCATCGGACAACCCCTCGCCCTCGTTACCGACCGCTAACACAAGGCGGCGAGGAATGTTCTGAATGTTTCTGAGCGAGACGCTCTCGGGAGCAGGCACCACCGCCGCGTAGAGCGCACAATCATATTTTGCAAACACCTGCGCGGGAGCGCCTCGAAAAATTGGAAACCCCGACACGGCCCCCGCCGACGCACGAACTGCCTTCGGGGCATAGGCATCTGCCGAATCGGCACTCAACCAGACTCCGGTCAAATTCAAGGCTGCAGCCGTCCGTACGATCACACCGACGTTTGAAGGATCTCTCAGCCTATCGCCGTAGACTCCCAACACTCGTGCTTGCCCAAGAAGACGATCTTCCTCCCACTGCGGTATTCGGACGACGGCCAGTACTCCTTGATGGGTCTCGACATCAGACAGCTTCTCAAACAACGCATCCGAACATGAAAACTGACGAGCCGCTAGCTTGAGCCGGGCCTCCCGTCTTATGCTGTCTTCTTGCCGTAAGTACCGTGGGGAGAGAATAAGACTACGAATGGCTTGGGGATTGGAGCGGATAAGATCACAACAAAACTTGGCGCCTTCAAGTATGAAGGTACCTTCCTGATCCCGAATTCTTTTCTCCTTCAAGAGACCCGAGATCAGCGCGATCTGCCGACGTGTCAGAACATGAAGCGGATTCGCGATACCCACCTGTCATTCGAAATTACCGGATACGGCCTGTTCGGTACGAGCGGAACATCACCAGGATTACCGCCGCCTGCGTTCGGCCTCCGCCTCAGCCGCACGGATTCGTTGCGCTCTGGCCTTTGCCCGTTTCAGCGCCGTTAGCTTTCCCTTTGTCCGGTTTTGCTCGAACCGCAATTGTTCCAGCTGAGACTTCAGATGCGCTTTTTCCTGTTTATGCAGATCCGCACATTCGGCTTTTGACAGCATGGTCCAGTCACCACCGCTTCTGGCTCGCTTGATGCGCTGATCCAACGACTCCCGCAATTTCTTGGCCCGCATGGTCATGAGTGATTTCAGGGCATCCTGCCGACGCTGCACTTCCTCTTCTTCGGCTATAATGCCGCGAATATCAGTTCCCAACATGATCCCACCCCTCCTTCATGCACAGGCGTCTTCCATCTAACTAACGAATAAGCGCATAGTGTACCCGATTTTCGCATCATCTTCCAGTTAGGAATTTATCGCATAACATATTGATTTAATTTACCTATTCTGAATTAACCCCCAGGAACATTGCGACTCCTCCCCCTATCGTTGTATCATCGCACCATGTCGATCGGCCCCATGATCCAAGCCTGGAGGCTTTTCCAAAAACAATCCCTTGAGTCCGTATCAGACCTTTCCGGCCTTTCGATCGACCAACTCGAACAAATCGAAGAAGATCAGGTCGACCCCTCGGTAACGACCCTTCAAGTCATCGCTGCAGCCCTCCGTATTCCTCCGGCATGGCTGTTTGATAGCCCTCAGTCCTTCACCTATTTGTTTACGGACTCCGAGCAACTGGAAGATTTTGACACATCCCAATCCGATCCCGTGACGGTTCGCATCCTCACCGGATCACGGCTGAATCGCTCGCTGTATGTACTGCTCACGACACTGATGGAAGCCGATGATCCGAAGGTTTTACGTACAGCAGAGGTCAGCCTTCGCAGCCTCGTGAAACAGTCCCGCCGGAGCGCAGTTTCCTGGCAACAACGTCCATCTGGCCACTTTGAACCACCAAGCGATTGAATAGCGGAGTGCGGTCGTATCGAGATACATATCGCCCGTACAACTGAGACACTTCCCTTCCTTCCTAGCCTCACGATTTACTACAGCCTCACACCTGTCGCCTTTTTCCACACGTATTTTAACCTAGCTATAATACCTGTCTTGACTGATTACTTTTCCATATTAAAATTATACCGTTTAAACAACGGACTCCTTGGCTGGTCATCGCCCGGCCCTGACAACACACCGCACGCGCGAGAGCCGGCTTTTCATGCAGCGAGAAGTCCGCGCACGCATCCTGAATCAACATAGGCCCAACGGCAACACAACCTTCAACCCAGGAGGATGCCATGGATAAGGTCTGGTTGTATGTAGGAGCGATTTTTGTGGCGTTGTTCATCGTGGCGGTGTTCACCCTTTCGACGGTCAAAAACACCGCACCGACAAATACGGATTTGCGAGCAGCTTACGATCAAAAGAAATAGTGTGTGGCAGGTGAATGTACATAGATACTGACGGATGGACCGTGTTCGCTATACATACACAGTACGGCGATTGTTTATGACGAGCCTGCCGACTTTCTCTCGCGCGTGGAGTTGCAGGCTCAACCATCCGGCGGGACATCGCAATAGGCCACACCATAAGGAGTTCAGTCCGCCGGGGCATCTCGTCCCGGCGGACTGAAGCTTGGGTTCAAGCCACGCCCCTCTCCTCATCATCGGGATCTTCCTTCCCTGAAATTTCTTCCTGACTATAGTTCTCCATACGGCTAGCCCGCATTATTCATAACCGCTCGTCGCCCGTTCGACAGGCTCAGGGTCCCGAGCATCGTCGAGGGACAAAATCGCCAAGCCGCGTCGTGAGACCAGGGCACGGAGTCAGGATGACCTGAGGCGTACTCATGTAGAACGGCGAAGGTCCAATGGCCGAGCCCGCAGGCTCGTCCGAGCAGCCGATCGGCGATTGCAGCAGAAGTATTCATGAATAATACGGGCTCGTTTCCGTACCATCTTGCACAAATACACCCGTTTGCCCCTCCGAACGGGGGATGTTCACTCCTCTTACCTGGAGGGTAGGATCCAGCTCGTGACCGACGTGTTCCTGTAATACAAGAAGGAGCCTCACGATGCGCTGGACTGTCTTCCCTTTCTCCCTTATTCACCGATGGAGAACTTCCGGGCCGATCCCTGAACCTGAAGGTCCGTACTCCGCGACAGAGGAATATATCAGCCAGCTTGTACGTATGCCCTTGGGACAAGTGGCAAAGATCTACCGAGCCGGACGACCTTGGCCTGTGGGACTAGATGACTTTGATCGGCTTGCCCAAAAAGAAGCCGACATGCTGAACTGTTCATTGGACGAAGCACGGCAAATCATGCTGAAACGGCTTCAGTGGCAAAAGGCCAATGCCGAGTCAGGCGGCAAACCCATGGATGGTGCGGCCTTTCTCTCTTGGCAGCAACACCGCAATCAAGTCGCCCGCCGACTCGGAGAACATGCCATCAACGTGGGGAAAGTCTATTCAGGTGTCTTGAAGTACCGATGGCATGAGGGAAAACAACCGGATTAGATTAATGGCCGTCCTCTCCCCCTCGAATGGTGGATTGCAGGAAAGAGAGGCCTTACGGAAAATACCAGTATGTCACAAGACCATTTGCAAACAGTGGCTCCGGTCTGCGATTTTTGCAACACCCGACCGGTCGCAAGTCTCTATCCCACCGAACCGTTTTATCTCACGACCGACCGAGAAATCGTTCCGGATACGCCGATCTCGCTCAAGGATGACCTCCCCTGTGTCGGCCCCGACGACCTAGACCCTGTTTACGGCAAAGCCGAATACTTTTCCTCAGGGTGGACGGCCTGCGATGCTTGCTCAACGCTCATCGATCAACTCGACCATGAGGGACTCGTTCAACGGTGTTATAGTCTGAACTATGCCTCAACCTCGGCACCCCCTGAGGTCTTCGACTTGCATCACTTGCTGTTCCTCGCATTTTTCAAACACCTTCAAGGCCCACGCCTACCACACCCCAGCCTTTCTTAACCCCCCATAGACCAGACACCTACCAACCACCTAACCGGTTCACACTCCGATTGATTGCTCCGTCTAGGCCATGAAATCTTGACTCCCCCTGTACTTCTTATGAAGAAGCCCATTATGAATAACTCACCCTACGCTAAAAATAGGAAGGCCCGCTCTCGCGGGCCTTCCAGTTCGGCACACACCACTCACGTACCTTTCACAATCCTTACCCCACCTTCACCTCAATGGCCTTAGGCTTGGCTTTTTCAGCCTTGGGGAGATGCAAATTCAGCACGCCGTCTTTATATTCTGCCTTCACCCCGCTTTCATCCACCGATTCCGGCAAGGCAAAACTTCTCACAAAACTTCCGTACGACCGCTCGACCCGATGGTACTTTTTCCCCTTCTCTTCTTTCTCCTGTCGACGCTCTCCTGACAGGGTCAGGACACCGTCTTCCACTCTCACTTTGACGTCTTCTTTCTTGACCTCAGGCAATTCCGCTTTAATGAGGTACGACTGATCGGTTTCACTGATATCAACGGTAGGGATCCAATCCGCCACCGTCAAATGCTCCTTCCCGCCGGGCGTACGGAGCGCCGGACGTGCAAACACCCGATTCAATCGTTCAGACATATCTTCCAGTTCACGAAACGGATCCCACCGTACGAGTGTCATGGCAAACCTCCTTATTTCTATGTTTCTCCCGTAACTCGCGCGGCGCCGCGTCGATACTGTATTTAGGGAGCAGGTAACGCCTCTTGATGAAGAGTCAAGGGGGAGGAAATCTTGTGAGGAAGTCTACCGCTGTTCGATCGGCACATACGGACGATTGTGCTCACCGGAATAAATTTGATCGGGCCGGAACAGCTTGTTTTCCCGCAATTGTTCCAGCCAATGGGCCAACCAGCCCGACACACGTGCCATCGCAAAGAGCGGGGTAAAGAGATCCATCTCGATAGTCATCTTGTCGTAGATGATCCCTGAATAGAAATCGACGTTAGGATAAATCCCCTTCCGACTAAGTGCGGCTTCCGCCGCCGCCTCAACGGCCAAGGCCACTTCGTACAGAGGAGAACGTCCGCACTCTGAAAAGAGGCGCTGACACAGACCTTGCAGCACCGTCGCTCGAGGGTCCTTGACCTTATACACTCGGTGGCCGAATCCCATCAGTTTTTGCTGGGCCCGCAGTTTTTCCTCCACATAGGCCCCCGCCCGCTCCGGCGAACCGATTTCTCTCAGCATTTGAACCACTTCCTCGTTCGCACCTCCGTGCAGCGGCCCCTTCAAAGCCCCGATCGACGAGGCCACGACCGTATAAGGATCGGCAAGCGTGGAGGCAGTAACCAGACCCGAAAACGTGGAGGCGTTCATCGTATGTTCCGCATGCAGAATCAGACAGTCATCGAGCACTTCGCTCCAGATCGGCGGTGGGACCGTTTCTGTCAGCATATACAGAAAGTTTTCGGAAAACCCGAGATCGTCACGCGGCGGGACATAGTCGTCCCCATGACGAATACGTGCCCACGCCGCAACGATGGTCGGAATCTTGGCGATCAACCTCACAACAGACCAATAGTTATTGTTCACATCATCGACGTGACGCCCCGGATAAAACATCCCCAACGCCGCAACCGCTGCTTGCAGCGCATCCATCGGATGACCAGATTCGGGCATACATTTCAAAAGATCCACGATGCGAAATTTGATTCGCCGATGGCGGGTGACGTCATAAGTCCATCGTGTATATTCCTCCAGCGTCGGGAGACGACCGAACAGGAGCAGGTAGGCGGTTTCTAAATACGAAGACTTCCCGCACAGTTCCTCAACCCGCAATCCGCGATATTCAAGTACGCCCTGTCGACCATCGACATCACTAATCGATGACGTTGCGGCTGGAACACCGGCGAGTCCCGGCATAAAGTCATGTGGCATCGGTGCACCTCGCGAGTCATGAAGGTCCGCATCAACATTCGACTGTTTAGATTACCATGATCCCAGTAAAATGGCCGTCGGAATCCTTGAAATGGACTGCTCCGCTTGGCATACTGCACATGCGGCAGGGACAGGCCGCACACAGGATCCGATAGACAGGGTATCCCACGAACACACAATGCGTGCGATTGCCGGCATAGGCTGTTTGGTCATTTTGACCACCCTGATGTACACAACAGCCCCGGCATCGCCGGGAGACGAGATCATCGCTTTTGCTGTCGTACGAGAACAACCGAGAGACCCCTCTCGCATTGCAGCACGGGTGTCGGTCGATTCTACAGCCTCGGATGTCGACCTGCTCGTGTCGGAAGACATTCTTTCCAATCCGATTTGGAAATCGCTGGAAATCTGCCACGCATTGAAATTAGAGGGGCGTCCCGTTCCGGAGGGATTTCACGTCGCATCCGTACGAGTCATTGACAGCGCCATGCTTCCGATGGTGCTGCAAGGGTTTGCAGGAGATTGTTTACTGAAGAAAGCCTTGGAGATCGCCCCATTTATGGATTAGGTTCTGCACTCCTGGCATTGTTCCGGCTCCTGATCCGAATCGGCTTCATCCAAGGTCAACGGGAACAGAATCTCGCAGGCGCGGCAAGAACGAATTTCAAAATACGCGACACCCTTGTCGTCGATCTCCGTGGGGAGTAACAGCTCGATCGGATCATAGCCGGCAACGCCTCCGTCGCTGAACTTGACGAGGGCGATTCGATCGTTGAAGGCTTCAAACGCCGCCTCTTGCCCTTTGCGATGGAGAAGATGCCCAAGGACAAACACCGGCTGCCCTTTGCGTTTGGCACGAAGATCTCTGAGGGTATAGTGTGATGAGGTGGCACAGGAGTACTGACCCGACGAGCTGGTTCCCACTAAAGGCATAACCTATGTCCCAACGATGAATCCAAAAATGAATGCGTAGCATCTAGCATAGCGGCAAAAAATTCGTCAAGGCATCTATTCCATAAGGAGTGATCATGTCAGATATTACGATTTACCAGAAACCAACCTGCAGCACCTGCCGCACGGCCGTCCGTCTGTTAAAAGAGAGCGGGACATCCTTCACCGCCGTCAATTACTATGAGCAACCGTTCACGGCAGTACAACTGAAACGTCTTTTGAAAAAAGCCGGGCTCTCTCCCAGAGATGTGCTGCGAACCAAGGAAGATATCTACAAGGAACTCAATTTAGCAAAACACCCCGTCTCCGACGACGAACTGATCGAATTGATGGTGAAACATCCGGACTTGATTCAACGCCCGATCGTTGAAAAAGGCGAGCAGGCGCTGTTAGCCAGGCCGGCGGAATCGATTACAACGTTACTGTGACAAGACACTCAGCTCTAGAAATCACTGTACGCCATAACCGGCCCTGTGGATGTGGAGCGGGATGTGGGACTCTCCGTTGATACGGTGCCTCGCTTCACACGATTGCCTCCCTCTCCTTTCGCTTCATAGAGGGCTCGGTAGGCCGCCTTTGTCACTAAGTCGAGAGAATATATGGTGCCGTCCACCGCTGCAAGGCCGATGCTGACCGTAACAGGAAGTCGTTCATCGCCGGACTTCTTACGCGTCTCCCCCTCTCCTTCCCACACTCGGTCTCGACGACTCACATAGAGATCGGTTTCCTCTACCGCCTTGCGAACGGCGCCGAGATCTACCAAGGTGGCCGTCGCGGTTTTTCTGGTAAATATGAGGAGAAACTCTTCCCCGGCAAGACGATAGACTCTTCCAGCCCCTGCAGCAGTCATGATCTTTTGAGCCAATAGACGAAGTACTTGCTCGCTCACAGACTTGCCACGCTGGCTACCGTATTGTTTCAGCTGATCGATTCCCACGACGGCAAGGACATATTTTTTGCCCAGACCCGCCACGGCTTCGTCGTACGCCAGCTTTCCGGGAACACCCGTGACCTCATCGCAATAGCTTTGCCTGTGGGAGGACTGCAGCAATGTGACAAAGAAAATAAGACCCGCGGTGGAAAAAAAGCTGGTCGGAGACCAGCCGGTCAGCACTCCCTGAAAGGCCACAACAGATGTAATCAACGTCCAGAGTGTACCGCTATCAAGAAGATGTCGTCCGACGATAAATCGAGTGCCGATTAAAAGCAGGGCCCCGGCATAGGCCAAGATTGCCAATTGGGGGATCGCGATCCAATCCGTCTTGACCATCTGCACCAACGGCTGCTGCAAGGAAGAGGCAACCCAGGCCTGCCCCGGACGAGCGAGCCAAAACACAAGAAACGGCTGTAGGAGTACAAGCAGCAGGCGGGAAACACCGCGCCATGTGGCAATCGCTTCATCCTTGATCAGAGAAAACGCCATGAGATTCAGGGGCACTAACAGAGCCGCGACTGAAAAGAAGACGGATCCGGATGATTCAGGATCAGCCGGCGAGTACAGAGCAACCGCACGGTCGGCCAATACCAAGACCACGAGCGAAAGAATCAGACGACTGCTCGCGAGATACCATCCAAAAAAGAACCCGAACGCCAGAATGATCAGGGGGAAAACCTGAACCGGCCCATCCACCCAGTGAGGAAGTCCGTGAAGACGAAAGAGTGTAAATCCGGCGGCAAAAATCAACCCGCCTGGAATTAAGAAGTCGAATAATGCTTTTTTAATAAGGGGAGGCATTCAGCGTCACACCATATGGGCTTTGATCATCTCCCTGCGATAGCGAGAATCGTACCAAGATCAGATGCGACTTCCGTCAAATCACTGCAGATACTCGATTATTTCTCAATGAGATACATGAACGGCGCAAGCCATCATGTGAAGAGGAGATGGTATCTGCTCGTTTTTGGGCATACCAAGACAGAAACCGGCTCCGGAAGACGGACGCAGGTCCTCTCTCGTCAAGGCAGCACATGTCCAAAATGAACATCCGGCCTAGCCGCCGCACGCGCATCTGAAAAGACTGAGGTCGATGTTACAGTTTAGGAGGAAATGTTGAGTCGCTCGGCCTTAGCCTTACGCTTGACCTTCACGATATCGGCGGATCGTTTCTACACACGTTGTGGAGCCCCACGGGCTGCGCCTACTTCGCCGAATCAGTTCGGCTACGAAGGCCAGACAGCCGTGGCCCCTTTTGAGTCTTCGGCGACATCTCGCCGAGCCTACTCCGCCGAAGCAACCTTTGCAACTGCAAAGGCGGGTGCGTTCACTGTTCCAGACTCGGCAGGATCGGATACGGACTCCACGTGACCGTTCCGGACTTCGCATCGACCCTTACGGCAAGTTTTCCGTCCAATACATCCAGGAGCAGATTTCCCACCAACACACGTCTCCACCCTTTGATCAGAGGAAGATCAAGCGCCGCACGATTCCCCTTGGCTTCGACCAGTGCCTGAAGGTCCGACGTTGTTCCTAATACCGTCGGAGCAATTTCTTCCTCCATCGCTCGAGCCTTGACCACCGCCTGAAGCAGTTCCACAAGACCAACCGATTCCGGTTCCGATTTCCGTTCTCGAGGCACCTCCGGCCAAGCCGATGGAGGCAATTCGACCGCTTCTTTAATCACAGCCAGCAGCGTCTCGCCATGTCTGTCGACCTCTCCGCCATGTATCCCTCTGACGCCACGGAGTTCGTGAAGGTTGCGCGGCGGATGGCGTGCCAATTGAAGTAAGACCTCGTCGCGCATCACCCGTCCTCGAGGAACATTCCTACGCTTCGCTTCCTCTTCTCGCCAAGCCGCCAATTCACGCAGGACCGCGGCCGACTTTGGTTTGAGCGAATCCCATCCTCTCACCTTTTGGTACCGTGCTTGAGGTTCCCGGCGCGTTTCCCCTACTGCGGTTTCCAACCGTGAGAACTCTTCATCGACCCACTCCAGTCTGCCGAACTTCGAAAGGCGAGCAGATAAATGGTCATGGATGGCCAGCAAAAACGTGACATCTTCGAGGGCATATGCCAATTGGGCTTGAGACAAAGGACGAGCGCTCCAGTTGGTGAAGGTATGCGCCTTCTCTAATTTTGCGCCATGGACTCGTTGCACAAGATTGGCATAGGCAACCTGCGGACCATACCCGACCAGTGACGCGGCGATCTGTGTATCAAAAAACGGTTTGGGAATCTGCCCTGCATGAACGGCAAAGAGATCCAAATCCTGCCTGCCCGCATGGACGACTTTTTGTGAGGCCGGATCACACACAATTTCCCAAAACACATCCAGGGCACTTTCACCTCGAACGGCGGGAAAATCGATGACCGCCGCCGTTTCGTCCGTCGCAACCTGAATAAGCTCAAGCTTGGGGACAAAACTATCTTCGCCGACAAATTCCGTATCCAGCGCAAGACGCGGACTGTCTTTCAGCTGAGCGCACAATTCCCCAAGGGCGGCGGCACTGGTAATATAATGGGGTACTGCGGTCATATCGTTATTCATACGGCGTATACGGACGGTCAGGTGGACGCATGGGATCCGTATTGCTCAAACTGAGATATTCTTTCAGAAATTGATAGGCCTCCAGCATGCGGCGAAGTTCCGGTTCAGAACTGCGATCTCCGTTGTTGGCATCAGGATGCAACAGTTTGGCCTTGACTCGAAAGGCGGCGGTCACATCGGCGAGGGAACTCCCGAACTCGACACCCATGACGGCATAGGCATCTACCGCATTATTGATGCTACCGGGATTTTCCGAAAGCGCCCGGCCGTCTCCGCCGGCGGATTTCAACAGGTCCGCAAGATTCAGCTTTCTCCGGCGACGCCTGGGTCGTTCCCGAATTTCACTGTCGAATTCATCCCAACGATCCTCGACAAATTCCAGCCGGGATTCAAGACGGATCGCGCCGGACAAATCCCGAATCACCTCCAACTCGTCTTCGATCTCGACCAAAGATCGAATGATTTCTTCGAGTCCTTGCTCCACTCGAAAAAACCCGTCGACCCGGGCTTCCATCATAACATCGACGGCGATATCCAAACTGTCGCCGGCTTTCAAACGCAGCGACCCTATACGCTTCTGCATCCCTTGGCGGAATTTTATGTACTTGCTGGTCGAAAACGGCATCCTGTGACTCACAGACAAAGAGACGGCATTCTAGCACAGTGAATTTCAAGTCAGAAGAGCCAATGGCGCCGAATGAATCGCTCGAGCACTTCTGAGTGCTTGATGATATCTCACCGACCCCACTCGCCTTTCGTCGCGTCGTTGTGCATTCACGGCTGCAATCTCTCCATCTCTGCTCGTATGAGCTGACGTTCACCTATCGAAACATAGCCGAACACGTGATTCTCACCCCTCACAAGGACATTCGCGTTGCCGATGATCGCCGGCTGCCGTTGACGCTGTTCCACAACGATGCTAGGGTGTTTGCCCGATGCCGTCATCCCCCACCAATCCTCCGAACCGCCTCATTCACGAAACCAGTCCGTACCTGCTTCAACATGCCCATAACCCCGTCGACTGGTATCCCTGGGGACCCGAAGCCTTGCAAACCGCCAAGGCGCAGAACCGCCCCATCCTGTTATCGATCGGCTACTCCGCCTGCCACTGGTGTCACGTCATGGAACGTGAATCATTCGAGAACAAGGCCATTGCCGATATCATGAACCGCGAGTTTGTCTGTATCAAGGTGGACCGAGAAGAACGGCCCGACTTAGATGACATCTACATGCAAGCCACCGTATCCATGAACCAGGGTCACGGCGGCTGGCCGATGACCGTCTTTTTGACTCCGGACCAAGAACCATTTTTTGCAGGAACCTACTTCCCACCCGAAGATCGCTGGGGCCGTCCGGGATTCGGCGTACTACTGCAACGCATCGCCGACTATTGGAAGAAGGATGCGGCTCATGTCCGCGCGCAAGCCAAAGACGTGACCACGCAACTGCAACAAGCAGGAAAAACGGTGGCCCCGGTTTCCGTCAGCGAATCCGTCTTGGAAGAAGCCGTCGCCCAGTTTGCAGACGATTTCGACCACACGCATGGCGGCTTTGGGTCCGCCCCCAAGTTTCCGCCGGCTGCGGGGCTTTCACTGCTGCTTCGCTGTTATGCACGGTCTCACGACCCACATACCCTGCGGATGGTCACGACCACACTCGACATGATGGCAGCCGGAGGAATTTACGACCATGTCGGAGGAGGATTCGCCCGCTATTCGACGGACGCACGATGGCTCGTTCCGCACTTTGAAAAGATGCTTTACGATAATGCCCTGCTGGCCCGAGTATACGTCGAAGCCTTCCAAGTCACCCAAAAGCCGCTCTACCGTAAAGTGGCGACCGAGGTGCTTGATTATGTACTCCGAGAAATGACCGGACCGGCTGGAGGGTTTTACTCGGCGACCGATGCGGACTCTGAAGGCGTTGAAGGTAAATTCTTCGTGTGGACCTCTGCGGAAGTGCGAGCCGCCCTCGATAACGACGACGATGCCGATCGATATTGTGCGCTCTACGACATCACAGCCGCAGGCAATTGGGAACACACGAACATTCCGAACCGCCTCCGCCCCGTTGAAACCATTGCCGAACAGCTGAACCTGACGACGGATGAATTATTGGACACCGCCGCTCGGGTCACACCGATCTTGTATCAGGCCAGATTGAAGCGGATTCCCCCCGCACTGGACGACAAAGTGATCACGGCCTGGAACGGCATGATGCTGTCGGCCATGGCCGAGGCATCCAGAGTCTTTGGCGAACCCCGCTACCGCGACGCGGCCATACACACAGCAGACTTCTTGCTCCACACACACACCTTGCCGAACGGCCGGCTGTTACGAACATCACGGGGAGGCCGCGCCCATCTGAATGCCTATCTCGAAGACTATGCCTGGCTTGCGGAAGGACTGCTGGATCTCTATGAAGCCGGCGCCGATATCCGGTACCTCCATGAAGCAGCCAAGCTGGCAGAATTGATGATAACGGACTTTCATGATGCTGCGCCCGGTGGATTCTTTTCCACGGCCAAACAGCATGAGGCTCTTATTCTTCGGACTCGCGAAGGAACCGATGGAGCCACCCCCAGCCCCAATGCCATCGCGGCATCAGCCTTAGCCAGACTATCCGTCCATTTTGACCGGCGCGATTGGCGCGACGCGGCCGTCGGAGCCGTACGGGCATATGGAAGGCAGATGGCACGTTACCCTCGAGCTTTTGCGAGAACCTTGGCCGTCGTAGATTTTTTGACGCAAGGACCGGTGGAACTCGTCTTCGCAGGCGATGAAACACAGGAAGCATCGTGCGAACTTCGGCGAGCGGTGGCCGAACAGTACGTGCCGAATCGCGTCATTGCCGCAGTGAGGTCCGACATCGCGTCCTCATTACCGATACT
>Ga0224501_10000234_pt1 | contig 50499 bp, 43 predicted proteins | sample SF_Oct11_sed_USG_4_FD_169105 | JGI IMG/M metagenome (GOLD analysis project Ga0224501, IMG submission 169105) | Sediment microbial communities from San Francisco Bay, California, United States - SF_Oct11_sed_USGS_8_1 | ecosystem: Environmental > Aquatic > Marine > Sediment | place: USA... | reverse complement strand
ACTTGTTGACTTGTTGACTTGTTGACTTGTTGACTTGTTGACTTGTTGACTTGTTGACTTGTTGACTTGTTGACTTGTTGACTTGTTGACTTGTTGACTTGTTGACTTGTTGACTTGTTGACTTGTTTTCATGAGAACCTCCGATATATCTCTATAATATTCTGAATCCATTTGCAAAATGCCATTTGTTTTGTCAACTTTTATAGAATCATATCTCTCTTTTTTAAGCACTTGTTATTAACATAAGTTATTTTTTGTGCAGGCGCGGCTATTTTTGAAATACGTTTTGAAAATAGTGTTGTATATTCTCTTGAAAATAAAGTTCTGAAGAAAACAAATAAATTTTAAATAATAAGAACAATTGACGCATAGTAATTACTTCATATTATTATCTGATTTCAAATATTGATAAATTGAGGTTTTTTAATTTTATACAAAATAATGCCGATATGAAAACCACAGAATATTTTAAATATGTTCGTAAAAGTATTTAACGCTTTTTTTGACAGGTCTTACAAAGGAGATAATTAAATATGAAAGTTAAATATTTTCTCGATACCGATACGGCACTTTGCCGCTAATGATATTGTTGAAACCAAAGAGATTAGTCAAAATGTTTACTTAGATCTGGATAATGCGGGCAATATAGTTAGTATGACAATCGAACACGCTAAATCAAACGCAAATTTAAGCGAATTTTCTTTTCAAGAAATAATTTCAAAATCTGCATGATATTAATTAAAGTATACTTAAGATAATTATTGTGCTTTATAATCTTCGTTTATCTGCGTTGTTTATCAATGTCAGCTGGGGCCTATTTTTTTTACAGATTTTACTTCGAAAACTCATCTTTCAAAATAGCTGATACATCCGAATAAAATTTTTCGTTTATGCTGGCAGATGTAATTTTTTTATCTGCCTCGCCGCCCCAAAGCGCTTTTTCGACCCCTAAAGAAGCAAGGGCCTTTCTTCTTTCATTTAAATGTGACGGTTTTCGAATTTTACCGGTTAAAGAAACTTCGCCAGCAATGGCTCTGTTTACGGGTAAAGCCTTATCGTTATAACTTGAAGCGATGGCAAGAAGAAGAGCTAAATCGCCCCCTGCGTCTTTTAAAGAAGTGCCACCCCTTACTCTTATAAAAATATCGCACTGCGAGAGCTTATAACCCGCGTATTTTTCAAGAATAGCCGATATCAAATGAATGCGCGATATATCTATATTTTCGCCAATGCGCCTGCCGTTAGGAAAGTTAATAGGCGTAACTAAAGCTTGTATTTCAAGAGGCATTACCCGGCTGCCCTCCATTTGAGGGCAAAAAACACTGCCAATACCGCCTATTTCGTTTATATGTAACAGAGAATGACCGGCCGGTATTTCTACAAGGCCGTTTTCATTCATTGAAAATATTGCAATTTCGCCCACGGCGCCAAAGCGATTTTTTACGGCCCTAATAAATCGGTGAGAACCATCATTTTGATTTTCAAAATAAAGAACCACATCTACCGCGTGCTCTAAAAGTTTTGGGCCCGCTATCTGGCCGTCTTTTGTAATATGACCGGTTAAAATAATAACTGTATTTTTCTTCTTAGCGTATTCTAAAAAACTTTGAGCGGCCTCGCGAATTTGCGAAACGGAACCTGTAAATCCGCGGTTGCCCGGCTGGTACACCGTTTGAATAGAATCAATAAAAACAAAATTTGGATTTTCTTTTTCAAGATTTTGAAGAATTGCTTCTATGTCATTCTCCTGCAGAAACTTAAGATTTTCAAATGGGACCTTTAATCTTTCTGCCCTTTCTTTTATTTGGGTTAAACTTTCTTCGCCCGATACATAAAGTATATTTGAAAGTTTTTTAGCTAAACAAAGCAAAAGAGTAGATTTACCTACCCCCGGCTCACCGCCCAGTAAAATAACAGAGCCAGCGGTAAATCCTCCGCCAAGAAGTCTGTTAAATTCACTAAGACCGCAGTTTATTTTTTGTGTTTTCTGTGGTTCTTTATCGTTTAATAAAACCGCTTTAGAAATTGACGCAGATTTATTTAAGGAAGATTTAGCACTAAAACTTTTGGTTTCTTCAAGAGAGTTCCACTGGCGGCACGAGGTACACTGCCCCATCCACTTTAAAAATTCTTCACCGCATTCACCGCATTTAAAAATTGTTTTTTGTTTTTGATTGTTTTGCATTTTAATAAGGATTTTTTTGAATGGCTTCTGATATTTTTTTCTTTTGCGCTAATTTTAAATCTAATTTTAATAAAATATCATCTGCATCGTCATCTTCTGTATTTTCTTTTAAAGCCAGCTCTTTTTTTAACACCAAAATTTCTTTTGAAAGAATATTATTTTTATGCAATGAAACAAGTTTTTCAAGAGTTTTAGATAAATAATCTTTCGGGTTTTCAGCTTTGGCAGTACTTAAATCTTCAAGCATAGGTTCTAGTTCTATTATGAAACCCGAAAGTAAAGAAGATAATTCATTGGGTAAAACCGAAACCGCATTGCCTATTATCTGCCAATCCCATGCTTCGCCTGTTTTTATACGGTCACGAAAAAACGAAAATAATAAAAAATTCTTCTCGTTCTGCCATAATATTTCTTGAATTAATTCTTTTTTTTCCCATAATTCGGGAAATTTTAACAAAATCCCTATTATTTCTTTTTCAATTTTATCGGTTCTTGAATTATTTTTTATAGGTTTATCTTCACTAAGATAAAGATTTTCAGATTTTATATTTTTGGTTTGATTTTTATTAAAAAGATTAAAATCTTTTTTTAAAGACTGGGAATTTATCTCTATCGCCTTTGATGTTTTTTCAATATATTCATCTCTTTGCCAGTTCTCTTTTAATGTCAGTAAAAATTCAAAAAACGTTAATATTGCTTTTTTCTTTTCGTCAAAAATTGAAATATTAAATTTATAAGAAAAAAAATACCATATGATAAAAGAAATCTCTTCTTTCGCGTTATCTAACAGTGACAACAAATCAAATTTATCAAGATTTCTCGATAAATCAAACGGATCGTTTTTCTCGTTTTTTCTTTTTGCTATAAGAACACGAGCATTTAATCCGGTTTGCCGGGCAGTTAAAAGTGCTTTGTATGAAGCTTCAATTCCCGCGTTATCATTATCAAAAAAAATTATGACCTTATCGGTGTAGCGTTTCAAAAGAAAAGCCTGATTTTCTGTAAAAGCAGTACCTAAGGGAGCGACAACATTTTTTATTTCTCTTTCATAAAGACCAATTACATCAAAGTAGCCCTCTACAAGAATAGCCTGCTCTTCGCTTCTAATAAATTCTTTGGCGTAATACAAATTATATAAGTTTTTTTGCTTATGAAAAACTACTGAATCAGGTGAATTTATGTATTTAGCAGCTTTAATATTTTCTGCTATTAATCTGCCGCCAAAACCTATTATTTGCCCATTCACATTTTCAATGGGAAAAATAAGACGCTCACGAAAACGATTATATTTTTCATTATTCTTTTCATTTTTCACCATAATTCCCACTTTTTCTAAAATATCAAGTAAGAATGGTTCTTTATAGTCATTGCTTGAAATTTGTGAAATTTTATTTGTAAAATAGTTATTATCAGAAGGGGCAAAACCAAGCTGAAATTTTTTTACGGCTTCATCTGATATATTTCTTTCTTTAAGATATTGAAAAGCGGCACTGCTATTTAATTCTTTCTGGTATAAATTTTTTACTTTTTCATTAACGTAAAAAAAACCGTCAAATTTATCTTTTTCATAGGCAGCTTTTTCTTTTGTTTTAGTAAGAGCAATTCCCGAATACTCTGAAAGTGTTTTTAACGCTTCAACAAAAGATACTTTCTCATAATCTTGAACAAAGGTAATTAAATTACCGCCCTTGCCGCATCCAAAGCATTTATAAATTCCTTTTTCTGATGAAACTGAAAATGATGGTGTTTTTTCTTTATGAAATGGGCATAGCCCCCAGTAGTTTCTGCCTTTCTTTTTTAAAGCAATATACTTTTGTATATAACTTTCAATGGGTATTGCGTTTAAGAGTTTATCAACATCCCCTGCCATAAAAACACTTCGGGGTCTTATTGTTTGGTGTCAAGATTTTTCTAAGAATCGCCGTATAGAGTTTTTTTACGATCTCTTTTACGAATAGCGGCTTCTTTCGCCCTTCTTTTTATAACACTAGGTTTCTCAAAAAATTCTCTTTTTTTAAGTTCAGTAAGAGTTCCCGCGTTTATAACTTCTCTTTTAAATCTTTTCAAAGCTATTTCTGGCGGTTCATTTTCACGTAAAGTAACACCGTTATTAAAGTATTCGTAAATATCCGTAATTTTTCTTCTTTCTGCCATATATAATTTCCGAAGGTCAAAGAATTTTATTTTTTCATGGCGGCAAGCTTTTTTGTCTTTTGAATATCGTTTTTACTTTTCATCGCATATTTAAAAAAACTTATGGCTTATGAGTGAAGTAAAAAGCGAGTTAAAATACACGAAAGATCATGAATGGATTAAAGCTGAAGGCAATACTATCATAGTAGGTATAACTGATTACGCGCAGGAAAATTTAGGCGATATTGTTTTTGTTGAATTACCATCACGTGAGGCCAAAGTTAATAAAGGTAATTCTCTTTGTACTATAGAATCAGTAAAAGCTGTATCTGATGTTTATGTTCCGGCATCTGGTACGATTATTAAAACAAATGAAGAAATAGAAACTGATCCTGCTATTATTAATAAAGAACCATATACCGGCGGCTGGTTGGCCGTTATAGAGCTATCTGATTCTTCAGAACTTAACAGCCTAATGAGCGCTGATGAATATACTGAATACTTAAAAACTCTTGAAGATTAAATATGTATTTTTTTAACAGCGCCGAAGAAACAAAAGAACTTTTAGATGAAATAAATATTTCAAATATTGATGAACTTTTTAAAAGTATTCCCGCTGATATATTAAAAGAAACCCATAAATCATTAGAGAAGCCGCTTAAAGAATATGAATTACAAGAAGAATTAAAAGAATTATCACGTAATAATTTTCAGGGAAAATCCTTTTTAGGTTATGGTCTTTATAAACATTATATACCTGAAAGCGTAAATCATCTATCGTCTTTACGGCCTTTTGTTACAAGTTATACGCCCTATCAACCTGAGGCCGCGCAGGGTACATTACAGGCTCTTTTTGAATACCAAAGTCTTATGGCAGAGCTCACGTCTATGGATATCGCTAACGCATCTTTATATGACGGGGCCACATCTCTTGTAGAGGCCATGAGAATGGCTGTTAGAATGAATAAATCTGTAGAAAAAAAAATATTTCTTTTATCAGAAGGTATTCATCCGCTTTATTTAAAAGTTGTAGATACTTATTTTTCTAAATCTTACCAAAATGAACTGAATATTGAAATTAAAACAGTCCCTCTTGACAAAAAAACAGGTTCTTCTCAATGGCATTTATATGAAAATGAGAAAAATAAAGTATTAGGTGCCGCGGTTCAAAATCCAAATTATTTTGGCGTTGTTGAAAATAATATTTCTATAATAAAAGAAATCTTTAATGAAGCTCAGTTTTTATACGGTACCAATGAACCCCACGCTCTAACTATTCTAAAATCGCCAAAAGAAAATAGCGCCGACATAGTTTGGGGCGAAGCGCAATCGTTGGGAATACCTGTTTCTATGGGAGGTCCATCGCTTGGTTTTATAGCGGCTAAAAAAGAATATATGCGGCAAATGCCCGGCAGACTTGTGGGTAAAACCTCAGCAGAAACGGCCTACGGCGAAGAAACTTTTGGATTTGTAATAACACTTTCAACCAGAGAGCAGCACATAAGACGTGAAAAAGCAACCAGCAATATATGTTCTAACCAAACATTAATGGCAATTAGAGCGGCTATCTATATGAGCGCTTTAGGATGGAAGGGGATGCAAAATGTAATTATAAAATGTGTTGAAAACACAGAGTTTTTTAAAAATGAAATTTTAAAAAAAAAAGATGTGAAACTGCTTTTTCCTGAGGCGGTATATTTTCATGAAGTCGCCTGGATTCATCCTAACCAAAAAGATATACTAGAAAAAGGATTCGCAAATAATATTGCAGCCGGTGTAGAATGCAGTGTTTTAGAAAATATAAATAATATAAAAACCATTATAACTTATTTTTCAGAGGAACATAAAGAAAAAGACATTTTAAATTTAATTAAAGTTTTATTCTCAAAATAAAAACACTTCATTTTTGAATTTTTTTTTCTTGCTTTTTTGCAAAATATCTATTTTTTGGCCTATGAGCATAAATAGACAATCAAAAAAAATAAAAATAAACAAAGAGGTTTTGTCAAAAAAAACCAGTAAAATATCATATGCTGTCATTTTATTGGGATTTATCTCTTCAATACTTACTAATACGATAAATATTGAAAGCGGTATTTTAGTAGATATTTTTTACGCATTTAAAATACTTGGTATTTTAGGATTCTTTTTTTTAGCATTTGTATTATTAAATTTTATAAACTTTCTAGGTTTTGACCGCCACAAGGTAATGGGTTTGGCTATTGGCCTATCCATTGCTGTAGCTTTTATATTAACTTTTCAATATACAACATTGTTAAACTCAATTGAAGAATTTTCAATAGACGCGAGATTTCGCTTGTCATCTTTTGAAATACAATCAAAAGATGTCTCAAGCGGTGTTATTCTTCAAAATATTAACCCTAAAGCGCACCCGGCTATAAAAATAATTGGTATTGACCAAACTACAGTGAATGAATATCAGGGATATCCTTTCCCTTGGCAGTATTACGTAAACCTGTTAAATTCTCTTAATGGTTCTAACTATAACACCGTTATGTTTGATATTTTTTTTCTTGATGAAATTAAAAATAATTTCGGCTTATTAACATTAATAGAGAATATAAGATATGAAGTCTTAGAAACGCTGTACACAAATAAAAAAAATAAGAGCATATCATTATCTTATAATGATATGCTGTATTCAAGTTCATACTTTAGTGATGTATTAAAAGAAAATCAAAAAGCCATAGTAGATTATCCTTTTGAAACAGGCTTAAGCGATAAAGAATATTTAGAGTCTTCTGAGTATAAATCACGTCTTGAACAATTAAAAAAATTCACCCTATCAAAGATAATACCAACAGATTTTGACAATTCAACAGAATGGGTAAATCATCCAGAACCTCCTTTAGCTGAAATAGGAAACGCTGTTCAGTGCATTGGCTTCGCGAATATTAGAAAACATGACACAGGCGTTAATAGAACCATTCCTTTAGTAATAAAATGGGAAAATCAATACTATCCTTCAATAGACTTATGTATAATAGCAAGATATTACGGTATTGATTATAAAAAAGATATTGAAATTGAAATGGGAAAACATATTAAAATAAAGAATATTCCGAATAAAAAGATAAAAATAGGTCCAACACCAAAAGAAACAGATATAATGTATAGACCCAATAAAGAAAGAGAGATTACCATACCTATTGACGAAGAAGGGTTTATGTTTGTAAATTTTATTGGCGGACCATGGTCTTTTCCCAGCCATTCATTTGTAAATATTGCAGAAGCGGGCGAAGGGGCTTTTGCCGAAGATGATCCATTTTCTAACATGATACTGCTAACGGCCATGTATTATGCTACAGGCGTAGCTAAAGATATTCACGCTGGCCCTTTTGGCGAAATGGCCGGTATAGAACATCATGCTAACGCTATAAACACAATTTTAACGCAAGATTTTATGAATATGGCTTCAAATTGGTTTAATTTTTTTATTTATTTATTTATAGGGTTAGCTATTGGGTACACGGCTCCCCGTTATAACATGAAAAAAGTTATTATTGGGGTTATTGTATTTTTAATTTTATTTATAGCAGAAACTTTTACAGTTTTTAATTTTTTTAATTTTGTACATCATTTTATAGCGCCTATATTAGAAATGTCTGTTGTACTTATTGCTATAACCGCCTATAAAGTTTTAACTGAAGAAGAAAATGTGAAATATATACGCTCGACTTTTTCAAAATTTGTTTCAAAAGATGTGGTTAATGAGTTAATGGCAAATCCTGAATCTTTGAAATTAGGCGGTGAGAAAAAAGAAATAACAGTATTTTTTTCAGATATAAGGGGATTTACCGGTATGTCAGAAGCTTTAACGCCTGAAGATCTGGTACACCTGTTAAATGATTATTTATCGGCGATGACAGAAATTATTTTGGGCTATAAAGGCACAATAGACAAATATATGGGTGACGCAATAATGGCTTTTTGGGGAGCTCCTCTACAGCAAAAAGAGCATGCTTATCTGGCATGTTTAGCTTCTCTTAAGCAAATGCAAGAACTAAAAAAACTGCAAGAAAAATGGGCAGAAAAAAAGCTACCTGTTATTGATATTGGCATAGGTTTAAATACGGGATTTTCTGTTGCGGGTAATATGGGTTCCAGTCACCGTATGGATTATACTGTTATGGGTGATTCTATAAATCTTGGCTCAAGACTTGAAGGTACAAACAAAATGTATGGTACTAATATAATTATATCTGAATATACTTATGAAAAGGTAAAAGATAAGATTATTGCCCGCGAACTTGATAGTATTCGTGTTAAAGGCAAAATAGAACCAGTTACCATTTATGAACTAATTGATATTAAAAATGAAGAAGATTACGCTAACTATATAGCAAAAGAAATATAATTTCTTTATATTGCGTAAATATCAGCTTTTTTTATATCTGTTATATCAACTCGAAAAGTTTCAATACCCCATCTATCTGTACGTACAATATCATTACCTGATAATTTTCTGTTACCGTCAATAGTGACATTCTCTCCGTTTTTAAGAGTAACTTCAATTTGAAGTCCTTTATGTTTCATATAGTGTTTTAATATTTTTTGAAATTTTTTAGCGCTACCCGTAAGATTTTTGTTTTTCATATACTCTCCTATTTTTATGAGACATAATAGTTATCGGTTAATTTATTAAAAAGAAGAGTAATTTTTTAAAATAAATTGACAAAAAAAGTCATCTAAACAGTATTATATACTATAAGGGATAGATGGAGACAATTACAAAAAAAAAGCTTAGTAATTATACAATAATATTTTGTATAATTTATTGGATATTAGAATCAATTATTCATTTATTATTTTTAGAAAATTTAACTTTTACGCAAGCGATACTGCCGAAAGATAATAATGAACTTATAATGAGATTTGAAGTTATAGCCGCAATAACATTTTTTGCGGTTTATTTGTATTTTTCAGGCATAAAAACAAAAGAATTAAATACTTTAATTAAAGATGTAAAAATTAAAGAACGTTTATTTGTAAATTCACTACCCCAGCCAATATTTGAGATTGATAACAAAGGGATTATAAAATATATTAATGAACAAGCATATAAGCAATTTGAATATAATGAGAATGATTTTAAAAATGGCTTATCAGCAGTAGATTTGATTGTGCCTGAAGAACAAAATAAAGTTAGAGAGAATATAAACAAAATACTTTCAGGCGAGATAATTAAAGACAATAACTATACAGGTATTAGCAAAACCGGCAAGCGATTTCCTATTGAAATATATTCTGTGCCTATTACAGAAAATGATAAATCTAAAAGAATTCGCGGAATTGTCTATGATATGTCAAGAATTTATGCCTTAGAAAGTGATTCAAAAAGATTAATGAAAGCTGTAGAAGAAAGTCCGTCTAGTATAGTAATTACAAATACTAAGGGCCATATTGAATATGCAAATAAAAAATTTTTTACTATCACCGGATACACTGCAAAGGAAGTTTTGGGTAAAAATCCCCGAATTTTAAAATCAGGCCAAACAGCTCCCGAAGTGTATCAAAACCTTTGGAATACGATTACAGATAAAAAAGAGTGGCATGGTGAATTTATAAACAAAAAGAAAAATGGTGAAATCTATATTGAAGACGTTAAAATTGCTCCTATTATTAACAGTTACAATAAAATAATAAACTACATAGCGGTAAAAGAAGATATTACGAGTAGAAAAATACTAGAAAATGCGTTAAAAGAAAGTGAAAATAAATACAGATCGCTTTTTGAAGCGACACCGTTAGGAATTGGCATAACTGTTTTAAATGGCAAAGTAGTATCAGCCAATCCTTCTATGCTAAATTTAACAGGATATTCTTTGCAAGAATTAGAGAATTTAAATTTGAAAGATACTTTTGTAGATCAAGATAAGTATTATCAAATACAAAAAGAGATTTTAGAAAAAGGTATTTTAATTAATTCTGAAGTTCAACTAAAGAGAAAAGACAATACTATATATGACGCGTTATTAACAATAAAAAAAATTGAAATAGATGGTCAACCGGCAGCTTTTACAATAAAACAGGATATCACGATAAGAAAAAACGCAGAAAGACAGATTAAAAAATACACTAGAGATCTCGAAAAATCTAATCATTATAAGGAACTTTTTATTGATATAACAAGACATGATTTACTTAACTTAGCAAACGCCATAGAAAATGGAACTGAATTATTTATAAATACTAAAGATGAAAAAGAACAAAATGAAATAAGTCAATTAGTTATAGAAGCTTCTAAGCAGCTTGTAGATTTAGTTAAAAACGCTGCTAAGTTTTCAAGTTTAGAAGATATTAAAGAGGTAGAATTTAAAACTTCAGATTTAAGTACACTAATAAAAAGTGCCATAAATATTAATGAAAAGAAAGCAAAAGAAAAATATGTAAATATAAATTTTAATCAACAAGATAAAGTTATGGCGAAAGTTAATCCTTTAATTACTGATGTTTTTATAAACATAATATCAAACGCTATTAAATACGCACATGAAGGCAAAATAATTGATATTAATATTAATAGTGAAAAAAATGATTATATTGTGTCTATTAAAGATTATGGCAAAGGGATACCCGATAAATATAAAGAAATAATATTTGAAAGGTTTGAAAGGCATATAAAAGACGGAATAGAAGGTACAGGATTAGGTTTAGCCATATGCAAACGAATTGTAGAATTTCATTATGGCAAAATATGGGTAGAAAATAACCCTAAAGGCGGGTCTATATTTAAAGTAAAAATACCTAAAACTCTTTAAAATAAATAATTATAATTTAAAATTAAATTTTGTACGTCTTTTTTCTTTAATTGCCAAAAGAGCTTCGGTAAAGTTTTCATCGAAAAAGTCAGAAAAAGTTTCAAGAGATTCATTATTATTTTCTTTTAGAAATTCAATATTACTCTTACGCAAATTATACTTTGTTTTTTGATAACTTTTATCTGGAAAAGTTAAAACCTTTTTCGCGAATTTTTTTGTTTTTTCGATAGCCTCATCTTTTGAAAAAATATCATCTATTAAACCCGCCGTTAAAGCCTCTGCTGGCTTATAGGCTTCAGCTAAAAGAGCTGTTTTTCTGATATTTATTGAACTGGCAATACTTTCAATTATTCTTAAAAAAGCTTCAGGAATACCCAAACCTATTTTTACTTCTGAAAAATTAAAACGATATGGCCCTTCGACAAAAAACCGAAAATCTGTCATGGCAGCCAATACCGCGCCGCCTGCCATGGTATGTCCGTTTAATAAAGAAATATTTAATTTCTTAAATTCATATACATGAGCTGATAAATCATAAAGCGCTTTAAATATTTTTAATTTTCCCTCTTTATCACTATTTAATAAATATTCAATATCAAGACCGTTACAAAAAAAACCATCAATATTTGAAGTAAGAATAACCGCCCTTATATTGTTCATATCTTCTATTTTTTTATAAGTTAAAGACAGTTCTTCCATCATCTCTATATTTAAAAGGTTTTCAGGATTTCTCGAGAGCCTTATTATCGCAATCTCATCATTTGTTTCAAAATTTATCATAAAAAATATATTATCTAACTACGCCCTCTTCATGAAAAATTGCTGTAATATTTTCTTTTGGCGTTACGTCAAAGCTGTAATTTAAAACCGGTATCTTCGCCGCGATAAGTTTTCCCTGGCACATACGCACCTCATCAGCTGATCTTTCTTCAATAGGTATTTCTGAACCTGATATTAAATTTTCATCAAACGTAGACAATGGTGCCGCAACAAAAAATGGAATTTTATGAGCCTTGGCCAAAACAGATAACGAGTACGTACCAATTTTATTGGCCACGTCATGCCGTCTTGTTATTCTATCTGCGCCTGTAACAATTAAATCAATTAATCCTTTTTGCATTAAAAATCCAGCCATTGAATCTGTAATTAATGTAGCCGGAATTTTTTCTTTTTGAAATTCAAAAGCAGTAAGACGTGCACCCTGCAGATAAGGACGTGTTTCATCACAATAAACATTTTCTACCTTACCTTCATTGTGTAGAAGTCTTATTACTCCCAAAGCAGTACCTATACCACCTGTCGCCAAAGAACCAGCGTTACAGTGAGTTAATATTCTATATTTTTTTTTCTTTATAGTATTTTTTATATAATCGAGGCCTGTTACTGACATATCATAACATCTCTTAGCGTCATCTTCATGAATAGAAAGAGCCTCGTTATACAATTCATTAAGCAAAGATTTGTCTTTTTCTTTCTCTGCATTTTTTTTTGATATATACTTTAGGAAATTTACCGCTTTACTATACATTTTTTCAGTAGCCCAAAAAAGATTAACTGCTGTAGGTCTGCTTTTATCTAAAGTATTTTTTATTTTATTAAGAGAAGCATCGGTTACTTTTTTCCCGTTTTGAACCAAACTATAAACACCTAGGTAAAAGCCATACGCGGCCGCAATGCCTATAGCGGGCGCTCCTCTTACATACATATCTTTAATGGCGGCGGCTGTTTCATTTTCATTTTTACATTCGAGCCAAAATATTTCATGAGGCAAGATTCTTTGATCTAATACATAAAGTTTGTCTTTTTGAATTTTTAAAGGGACAATTTTAGGCTTAATTATATTGTTAATATTTTTCATATATTTTTATCCTTTCTATTATTTTATAATTTTATTATAGTGCCGCCCTAAAAATCTTTACTAAATTAATATTTATTTTTCTAATTTTGGCCTTAAAAGAGGAAATAATATTACATCTTTAATTGAAGAAGCATTTGTAAAAAGCATAACCAGCCTGTCAATACCTATGCCTAGACCTCCCGCGGGGGGCATTCCCACCTTTAGAGCTTCAATATAATCTTCATCCATTTCTATTATTTCATGAGCACCCGCTTCTTTCATCTTAACCTGCTCTAAAAACCGTTTCTCTTGCTCAAAAGGATCATTTAATTCAGAAAAAGCATTACCCATTTCACGGCCTACAATATATGGTTCAAATCTTTCTACAATATGTTTATTATCCGGAATATTTTTAGCTAAAGGCGATACAGCTTTTGGGTAGTGAGTTATAAAAACAGGCTGAATTAAATAGGGCTCTACTTTTTCAGAAAATATTTCATCAACAACTTCCCAAAAAGTATTTAATTTTGATACATCTACGCCAATTTCTTTTGCTTTACTTTTGGCTTCTTCAACTGATGGATTTTCGTCTGCAAGATATGAATTAAAATCTATGCCTGTTTTTTCTTTAATTATACCTAGATATGTTTTCTGCTGCCATGGTTTTTTTAGTGAAATTGTATGCTCGCCATAAACAACTTCATCTTTTCCTGTTATCTTTTGAGCAAGATAAGAAAATAAATCTTCCACTAAGGCCATCATATCTTTATAATCTGCATAAGCCTGATAGACTTCCATCATTGTAAATTCAGGATTATGTTTTGTGCTGATACCTTCATTTCTAAAATTTCGATTTAATTCATATACTTTTTCTACCCCGCCTACTAGAAGTCTTTTTAAAAAAAGCTCAGGCGCTATTCTTAAATAAAGAGGAATATTTAACGCGTTATGATGCGTTTTAAAAGGCTGGGCCGCCGCCCCTGAGGCAATACTTTGCATCATAGGCGTTTCTACTTCTAAAAATTTTCTCTCATTCATGAAATTTCTAATTTCTGTAATAATTTTCGATCTTAAAATAAAATTTTTTCTAACCGAAGAATTTACAATTAAATCTAAGTACCTTTGACGGTATCTTGTTTCAACGTCAGAGAATGCGTCATATATTTTACCGTCTTTTTCTTTAACAACAGGTATCGGTGAAATATTTTTTGAAAGCATATCTATTACTTTAGCCCGTAAACTTGCCTCACCTGTTTTTGTGCGAAAAGGTTCTCCCTCGACACCTATAATATCACCAATATCAAGATTTAAGAATATTTCGTGTTCATCAGAAGATAGTGTTTTATCGTTAGCGTAAACTTGAATAATACCCTCTTCATCTTGAATATGCACAAAGCCCGCTTTACCCATTGGTCTTTTTGCAAAAATTCTGCCTGCTGTCTTGACCAACACAGATTGCTCTATTTCATCCGTTGAAAAATATTTTTCTTTTATTTCTTTTGTAGAATACTCTTTTTGGTAATTATTGGGGTAAGGATTTTTACCCAGTTCTTTTATTTTATTTAATTTTTGAAGACGCTGTTTATATATTTCTGATGGATTTTCTTCAGACATTTCATTTTTTTTATTTATCGATATATCTTCTGTCATTTAAGGATGATTTATAGTTTTTACACCCGATGTAAACAAGTTATGATGCGTTTTATATTATAACTAAATTAAAATATTTTTAGAGATGACAAGCCATCTTTTAGAAATTATATGGATAATAAATAGGGGTGGTAGTTCAGCTGGTTAGAGCACCTGCCTGTCACGCAGGAAGTCGCGGGTTCGAACCCCGTCCACCCCGAAAATTAAACTAATAAATAAACCCAATCAATTGAATGCTTCGTCAAAAAACAATATATCTGGCCAACCCGCGAGGATTTTGCGCGGGGGTAGATAGAGCGATTGAAACAGTAGAAACAGCATTAAAAATTTTTAATCCACCATTATATGTTAAGCATGAAATTGTACATAATAAAAATGTGGTAGAAAATTTAAAAAGTAAAGGTGTTATTTTTGTAGAAGATTTAGAAGAGATTCCATGTAATAATAATGTTATATTTAGCGCTCATGGTGTGTCACCAAAAGTATGGGAAATTGCTGAAAAAAGAAAATTAAACGTAATTGATGCTACATGTCCTTTGGTAACAAAGGTACATTTAGAAGCCAAAAGACTTGCAAAATCGGGATTTAGAATAATTTTTATTGGACATAAAAATCATGTAGAAACTATAGGTACTTTTGGCGAGGCTCCTGATAAGATTATTATAATTGAAAATGAAAAAGATATTGATGAATTACCGCCTATAAAAGAAAGTAAAATCGCTTATTTAACACAAACTACATTATCTGTACGTGAAACAGCAAATTTAATAAATAAATTAAAAGATAAATATACACAAATTATTGGCCCTAAAACAAGCGATATATGTTATGCAACTACCAACAGACAAGAAGCCGTTAGTAAAATAGCAAATAAAGTAGATTTATTGCTCGTGATAGGTTCAAAAAATTCATCTAATTCAAATAGATTAAGAGAGCTTGCTGAAAGCTGCGGTACAAAATCTAAGCTAATAGATAATTATTTTGATATAAAAAATGATTGGTTTTCAAATGAAATTTTATCAATAGGTTTAACAGCGGGGGCCTCGGCTCCTGAGAATATTATACTAGAAGTAATTCAATATTTAAAAGAAACACACGGATTTAGCAGAATAAAAGAAATTAGCGTAAAAGACGAAACACTTACATTTCAACTGCCTTTAAAATTAAAAAATATTCAAAAAGAACATTCCATATAAATAGAAAATCAAAAAAACAACTGACATCCTATTATTAATTACCTAAAAGGATTAAATTAAGAGTTTTAAAAAATGCAAAAAAAAATAATAAATATATTATTAATATTTTTAATAAATTTTGAAATAACTGAAGCCAAATTAGAAAAAGAAGAATATGATATTATTAAAAAAGAGGGATTAGAATATTACCATAGAAAAAGATTTGAAAACGCTCTTGAAATTTTTGAAGATTTGATAGAAGAAGACCCTGAAAACTCTGAAGCATTTTTTTATTATGATGAAATTTTAGCTTTAACAATAGAATGTGAAATATGGCTTGAACGAGCGGTAGACCTAATGAATCAAGCAAGATATAATCAAGCCATTGAATCGGTAAACAAAGCAGAAGAGATCTATCCATATCATCCTGATATAGACTCAATAAGAGACAATATTCTTGACATGATAAATTCATCAAAGCCGTTTAAGCACTTATCTGCTGAAGAACAGGATATTTTTTATAATACATTAAAATTAGGCTGGGATAATTTAGAAAAAGGAAAAAACGAAGAAGCCATAAATTTATTTGCTAAATGTTTAACATTAGCACCAAAATCACCGGAAGCCATAGAAGGCTACAATGAAGCACAAAAACGTTTTAAAGAAAAATTATATAGAGAAAAACTAGAAAATATGTTTGTTAAAGCATCTAATTTTGAAAATCAAAAGAGATACCCTCAGGCTGTCTCAGTTTATGATGAAATACTGCGAATAGATCCGGGTAATTCAGAAGCGCTAGAAAACCGTCAAAGACTTTCTGATTATATAAAAAACCAGCAAGAAAAAGCTCAGCAATTACAATTAGCAAAAGAACTATTAGAGTCTGGGCAAAAACACATAGCTGAAAAAAGATTTATTGAAGGTATTGAACAATTTGAACTTGCCAAAAGCGCTCTTCCAGATTACACAAATTGGGATAAACTTATAAGTGACGCAGAAAGACAAAAAAAACAATATGAAGAAAAAACTTTTGAAGCACAACTTAAAGAAATATCTAAAAATTTTGAAGAAGGATTATTTTTATTGGCTACAGAAAAATTTAAGCAGGCTATTTCATCTTTTGAAAAAGTGATTACAATATCTGAACAATACGATCAAATGAGCGAAACAAAAAAACAAGCAGAAGACCTTCTAAAAAAAGCGCAAGAAAATTTGCAACGTCAGGAAGAAGAAGAAGTGAGCACTGAATCGCCTTATTACAAATTAGTAAAAAGTTTAGAAGCTTTGGGTGAAAAAGAATATCAGAAAAAAAACTACAATACCGCACAAAAATATTTTTCTGGAATTTTAGAATTATTCCCTAAAAACAAAAACGCTTATTTATATTTTATTTTATGCAGTATAAAATTAAATCCACAAATAAAAGATAAAGTTATAAACGATCTAATAATTCAAATAGAAAATTCTTTAGTCACAGACCCTGCATCAGCTCGAAGAATAATCGATATTGCTTTACAAATAGATCCTAATCATCCAAAAATTAAAAGTTACGCGGAAAAAAAACCAAAAAAAGAGACCATAATCGCGAAACCTAAAGTACCGGCAGAGACATTAGAGAAATGGTATAAAGAAGCTTTGTCTATGGTACGTACAAATCAAAATAAAGCTTTAGAGTTGGCAAGAAAAATTGTTAATGCCGACCCAACACATTCAAAAGCAAGAAACCTTCTCACAAGATTGGAGGGTCGTATTTCATCTAGTAAAGAAACTATTGTTAAAGAGATAGACCCCAAAGCAAAAAAAGCGTATACCCAGGGCATTGTATTTTATAACAGCGGCAAGATTACCGAGGCGATAGAATCATTTACATACGCGTTAAAAATTGAACCAGATTTTATAAAAGCAAAAAACGCGTTATCTAAATGCAAGGCATATTTAAAATAATATATGAAATACGCGGTGTATTGTATTCAAAATCATAATGAAATAAAAACAATTAATCATAAAAAGTTAATTAAAGGAAGCGTTTATACATACTTTTCAAAAAGCAATGAAAAATTTTATTATATTTGCCATTCAAAGAAAGGTATTTTAAACTTAAACTGGAGAAGAGGCGCTGAAATTAAAAATATTCCCGAATTAAATTTTTTAAAGAATAATCCAGTAAACTCGTTTAAGCAAATTAGGCGAGAAGATTTTAAAAAAATTATTATCGCTTTAATGAAAATACAAAAAAAAGAATTTGAATTAATTCACTTAAATATTTCTGACGCAAATTTTACTTTATTATTTATAGAAAATGAAAACATATATTCTCAAAAATATTCAATTAGTAGTAAAAAGATACTATTATCTAAGTTTTCACATCTTATATTAAATTATTTTAATAATGATATAATAAAAAATAATCAAGAATTTACTGAAGTTAAAAAATATATAAAAAAACATTTAAAGGATTTTTCACATTTACTACAAATAAAAAATAAATTAAAACATTTTAATAAAGTTGTTCTATCATCAACTTCATATCATAATCTTGCTGCTTTATCAATAGCATTTTTTATTAATAACTTTATTTATTTAACTTTAACAAATAGAAAACATAAAAATAATTTTTTAAATTATAATAAAAGTATCAGAAGAATTTTAATTATAACTAATTTGAATGGCAAGCCTTTATCTAATTTACTAAACGCTGAAATATTTAAAACCTATGAAAACGCGAACTTTTCAATTAAGCATATTTCGGGCACATTTTCATATGATCGTTTTAGCCAGTTGTTTGATGAAAACTACAATCTTAAATATGATTTAATAATTTACAGAGGTCATGCGTATATAGAAAATAAAAAAATATGCTGGCCCGCGAAAGAAAAGAATTATATTTTAAAATCTCATATGGTTAATTATATGATTCACTTGGGATGTATACCAATTACAGAAAAAAATGAACTTTCAGAATTACCCTTTTACAGTGGTATTATGCCATACTCATTATTACCTGATAAAAATTATACAAATTTTATTTTACAAATATTAAAATATATCAAAAAAGGATTCACTTTTTCAATGTCATGTAAGAAGAGTTTTTTAAAATATAAAGAAGAAAATTTTTTATTTGGTTACTGGGTTTATTAAGTAAATAAAATGAATAATCTTATTTTACCGATACCTCCTTTGAAAAAAATATATATTCAAAAATCTGTTATAAAAACAATTATTGTGCGTAATATTAAAAAAAATATTAAAAAATTTGATGAATACAAAAATACTAAAATAATAATAATTGAAAGTATTAAAGTATTATTGCAATCTGAAGAATATATAAATGATAAAGAAAATAAAGATATTCTAGCCGTATTGGAACATAAAGGAAAATTTATTCATAACTGCCCCGGTTCCGATGGAGTTTTATGCTGTCATTATTTTATTATTAATACCGGTATAAACTGTAGTTATGATTGTGATTATTGTTTTTTACAAAACTATACAAATATATCTTTTTTAACTATTTTTGCGAATACTGATGATTTATTTAATGAATTAGAATCTAAAATCAAACGAATAAAAAATACTCATTTAAGAATTGGTACCGGTGAATTTACAGACTCTTTATCTTTGGACCATTTAACACAATACAGTGAAATACTAATATCTTATTTTGCCGATAAAAAAAATTCAACATTAGAATTAAAAACAAAATCTTCTAATATAAAAAACCTGTTAAATGTGAAAAATAAGGGTAATACTGTCATAAGTTGGTCATTAAATACAGAATATAATATTAAAAAAATTGAAAAACATACAGCATCATTAAAAAACCGCATTAAAGCCGCAAATATAATCGCACAATCAGGTTATTATATAGCGTTTCACTTTGATCCTTTAATTTATTATAAAAACTGGAAAAATGAATATTCAAGTTTAATAAGAGAATTATTTACGAATATACCTACAAATAAAATAAGATGGATTTCTTTAGGTACTTTTAGATATTCTTCTGGTTTTAAAGAAATTATTAAATTAAAAAAAATAAATGAAACTATAACAAAAGAAGAAATGTTTTTATCTTCAGATAATAAATTTAGATATCTGTCGCTAATAAGAAAAGAAATGTATATTTTTATAAAAGCATTAATTCATCAAATAAACCCCGATATTTTTGTATATTTATGTATGGAAACCAAAGAAATGTGGAAAAAGGTTTTTTCTGAAGAAATAAGAAGTCCCAAAATTCTTGACGAAAAATTTGAGAAAAGACGAAAGGAATTATTATAATTATGTCATTAGAAACAAAATGGTCCTTATTCACTTTATCTTTTTTAAGCGCTACTTTATTACCGGGAGGTTCAGAAGCATATGTTTTTTATTTAATAAAGAACGATGCTTATTTTTTACAGACAATTTTTATAGCTACAATTGGCAACACACTAGGAGGTTTTACAAATTATGTGATAGGTCGTTGGGGTAAACAACTTTTATATAGCAAATGGTTTGGATTTGATAGAAGAAAATTGAGAAAAGCAAGGTTTTTTTTTCATAAAAGAGGCCAATTTGCTTTATTTTTCGCTTTTTTACCTATCATTGGTGATCCTATTACAGCCGTTGCCGGAGTCTTAGAATATTCTATTTCAAAATTTTTTTTCTGGGTTTTTCTTGGCAAAATGTTTCGATATACTGTCATAGTATATTTAAGTTCATGGCAGATATAACTGAAATAGAAATAGATTTAACAGGTAATATACCTGCTTATTTATTACAGGCAGCAAATTACATACAAAAACGCTTAACTGAAAATAATTTTCAGTGCTATCTTGTTGGCGGCTCTGTTCGTAATCTTCTGATCAACAAAAAAATCTCAGATTTAGATTTCGCAACAGATGCTGTACCTGATGAAATAATAGGATTATTTAAACATTCAATACCTATAGGTATTGAATTTGGCACTGTGCTGGTTATTTATAAAAAAATTAGCATCGAAATAACAACATTTAGAACAGAAACAGATTATGAAGACGGTAGAAGACCATCAAAAGTTCATTTTGGTAAATCTTTACATGAAGATGTTATAAGACGCGATTTTACTGTTAATGGTATGGCTTATGATTTAAATAAATACATTCTTTATGATCATGTGGGTGGACTAAATGATTTAAAAAATGGAATCATAAAAACAATTGGTAATCCTATTGAAAGATTTCGCGAAGACGGCCTTAGACCAATACGGGGATGCCGATTTCTAGCTGCATTAGATTTTAAAATGGATATTAAAACTGAAAATGCGATAAAAAAATCCCTAGATGTTGTATCTTTAGTGGCCCCTGAAAGATTTTTTGAAGAATGGCGAAAAACAATTAAATTAAAAAATAAACATATTTTTTGGCAATCATTAAAAAATAATGGAATTTTTGAAATTTTTTTTCATGAATCAGTAAATTTAATAGAAAATGAAAATTTATGGATAGAATTATTAAACCTATTAAAAATTACTAAGCCCAAAAATATGGGCAATTACGCAGCATATTTTTTTTATTTTGAATTTTTTGCTATAACTAAAAATTTTATTATTAATCAAGAGAATAAAAAACAATTAAAGACTTTTTTCAATAGAATTCGGTTTCCTTCAAAACAAGAAACTATAACATTTGAATTATTACAAAGTCCGTTTTTTATTTTATTTCAAAATCAAAAACTTGTAAATATAAACCGAATTGAAATAAAAAAAATAATTTCAAATATTGAAATATCCAATTTATTTATTCATATTAGATTTATTCATGATATTCTTAAATTACATTTTAACAATAAAACACATTATAATTATTTTATTAAAATTATTTATATAATAAAACATATTTTAATTAGTAATGAACCGTTATATTTAAAAGATTTAGATATTAATGGTCATGATTTAATATGTATGGGATATAAGGGAAAAGAGGTAGGTAATATCTTAAAAAATTTATTAAATTTAACAATCGAAAAACCAGAATTTAATAATAACAATATTTTAAAAAATTATATAAAAAATAATTTTTAATGCATATTATACTTTACATAATATACCTATTTATTTAAGCTTTCGTTAAAGGTAATAAAATGAAAAATTTGATAATTTATATTTTTTTGATATTGTTTTTAAGTCTTCATTGTAAAGAATCAAAAGAATGGCTCTTAAATTGGCAAAAAAAAGAAATTGAAAGAAGGTATGGTAAATCAACAGAAACAGATTTAGATACAATTAAAGATTGGCAATCTGATATTAAAGAATATGAAGAAATAATTAATAAAAAAATTGAGGCAGGTGTTAATGCTGGTAAATTATATAGAAAAATTGGTGAATCTTATGCTGTTATGAATTCATTTGAACTTTGTATTGAGAACCTTAATAAATCTATATCTTTTGGATATAACGATCCAGAAATATATTTTTCTTTAGGTATCTGCTATGGTAATTTATCGCAAAAAAATAACTGGCAATATGAATACGCTAAAAACGCAGAAGAATCTTTTCTTAAAAGTTTAAATTTAGATTCAGAATTTGATAAAGCTAAGTTTGAATTAAGTTTAATATATTTTTATGCTTTTGGCAGTAATAATAAATACAGAGTACTTTCAGATTATTTAACAGTAACTCAAAAAGAATACCGTGAGAAAGCAATTATGCTCATGCAAGAATTTCAATTTCATAACGAAAAAAACATTAAATCTTATTTTGCTTTAGCTGGGATGTATAAAATCTTAAATAAACCTGATAAATCAATAGAACAAATGAAATTTTTAATATCTTTATTAGAAAAATTATACCCTAAAAATTACACAAATATGCCGGAATATAAAAAAGCTGCTGAAAATCTATCTTTATTAATAAAATCCCAATAATAATGACATGAATATATATTGTGATGAAAATATATCTCAACTTATTTTACATCTTAATAATATATATTTTACTGAAAAATATCAAAGAATTAAAAATAAATATAATTTATCATTTTATCAATTAAGTCTTAAATTATTTGGTAATAAATTTAAAGATTATAAAAATTATGCATCTGAAATTATTAAAAATCATAATAAGAAAAATATTAATATAATTACCTATACAAATGAATTATATCCTGATAATTTGCGGTATATTCAAACCCCTCCTTTTGTTCTTTTTGCAAAAGGAAATCTAAATTTACTTAAAAACGAAAGTAAAATTAGTATTGTTGGCACAAGACGCCCTTCACCTATAAGCTGTTTTTACTCGAAGTTTATCTCTAATTTTTTAAGTAAACATAATTATACAATAGTTTCAGGTATGGCCTCTGGTATTGATTCTATAAGTCATCGTGGCGCTATAATTGAGAAAGGAGGTACAATTGGTATAATTGCTCATGGTTTAGATCATGTGTATCCCCAAAAAAACCATGATTTATTTAATCTAGCGCTCAATAACAATATAAATGACGAGAAAAAAAATATTCTTCTTTTATCAGAATATCCTCTGGGTGTAAAACCTAAAAATTATCACTTTCCGAAAAGAAATAGAATTATTACAGGGCTATCTAAAATTCTTTTTTTTATCGAAGGAGGAATAAAAAGCGGGGCTTTAATTTCGGTTAAATATGCTTTAAATCAGGGTCGTGACGTTTATGTTTTAAGACATCCTTTTATGAAAAATAATGAGGGAGGTGAGAACACTCACCAAGAGGGAGCATTAGACTTATCTAATTATTTTAGGTCTGATATTATATCTGATTTTGAATTTAAAAATAATTTTTCAAATACGGCGAATAATACATTTTATATGGGTAATGGTTTATGGTGTAAATTCTATGAACCATCTTTTTCGGCACCTTTTTTCTTAGAGTAATATTTTAAAAAACCTTTTACCTGTTCTACAGGTTCTGGCTGTTGAACGGTTAATCTTTTTATTATAATTTCTTTTAATGAGTTTTCTGCCAAGCCATAATCTGTAGATACTTGTATTTTATAACCTGCCTTTTTTACATATTCATACATATCTTTCGTATATTTTCCATATGGCCATGCGAAAGAGACTACATCTCTTTTCGTTAAATATTCCAATTTTTTTTTTGATAAATATATTTCTTTATAAAATTTTGAAATGTCTGTTTCCCAATAACTAATTGCGTTATCATGACTAAGAGTATGGCTACCTATTTCAAATTTATCTTCTAAAAGTGTTAATTTTTTATAAAAACTTGATGTATCGTCATATCTGTTTAAATAAATAAAAAATGTAGCTCCATAATTATATTCTCTTAATAGTGGTATTATTGTGTCAAAGACAGAGGTAAATCCATCGTCAAAAGTTAGTATAACTGCAGGCTTATTATTTTTTTTATTTTTCTTGCTTAAATAAAAATCTTCTAGTGATAAAACCTGATAATCGTTTTTTAATAAATCTAAAATTTTGATAAATTCTTCTTTAGTTATAGAATATTTTCCTTCACCGTCGATATCATGAAGGCATAAAATCAAAGTTTTTTTTAAAGTTCTTTCTTCTTCTTTATTAGCATAAATTTTTAGTGTAACAAAAATAAATATAATTAATAAAAAAACAATTGACTTTCTTAAATAGAAGCACATATTATATACTTTCGTAAATTATGGATAAAATATACATAAGAAAATTAAGATTTCAAGAAGCGAAAGAAAAATTTCTTCGAGAAGTTGAAAAAGCTTTTATTAATGGTATTAAAGAAATCGAAGTTATTCATGGTATTGGCACTTATACATTAAGAAAAATGGTAATTGAAGAAGTTTCTAAACTAGATTATGCAGATATTGATAATTCTAATATCTTTTTTTCAAATCCTGGGTCGCTAAGACTTTTACTTTTTCCTCCTGAAAGTCATTTACTAAATAAATATATTGAAAAATAATATTTTCTCAGCTATTTCTGTAATTTTTAATATAATCAAAGGCTTTTATAATATAATCTGTTTCTATATTAACTGAATAGCCTTTACTCCAGTTAATTACGTTAGTTCGTTTGATAGTTTCAGGTATCAATTGTACTCTAAAAATATTCTTTTTAATTATTTCATGAATGGTTAGACTTATACCATCTAACGCTACTGAGCCTTTAGGAATTATATACTCAGATGAGTAATTAATTTCTACATCCCAATAATTTTCAAATTTTTCAACTTTATTAATTTCTCCAGTATTTTCGATATGCCCCTGTACTATATGACCTCCTATTTTTTTCTCTAAAGTCAAAGCCGTTTCTAAATTTACCAAATCTTTTTCTTTTAAGTTTTTTAGATTTGTAATTTTTAACGTTTCTGGAACAGAAAATACAGAAAAATTTTTTTTATTAATTTTTTCTATTGTTTGACAACACCCATTTACAGCTATACTGTCTCCGGGTTTTAATTTTAAGTCTTGGCTAGATACTATTTCAATCTCTATACCATTTACTTTTCTTGTTACCGCTTTTATCCTTCCCGTAGATTCGATAAGTCCCGTAAACATATATTTTAGCGGGCGATGGGACTCGAACCCACTCTAAAAGCTTGGAAGGCTTTTGTGCTACCGTTACACCACGCCCGCGCTTTTTTTTTAATAAGTCTGATGAAAATCCAGCGATTCTTTTAATTTAGGATCGCCTACCGGTAACTGATTTACTTTTGTATAAGAATTAAGAACTATAAATCCAAATATTCCTATAGCTCCAAAAAATATTCCAGCTTCCATCCAAGAAAATGGAAAACCTATCTTTTTTGAATCTAGAAATCCATACACTAACCAAATAACATCCACAAATCCCATAAACAATGTGAATGCCGCTACTCTTATTAATTTTTCTGGTTTTCTTTTTAACTCTCTTGATAATAAAAAAGCAAATGGTACAACAAAATGAAAAATCCATAACAATGGTGTAAAAAGCGCCCAGCCATCTCTAAGTCTTCTCTCTAAATACACTGTTTCTTCAACAAGGTTCGCATACCACGTTAGCATATGTTGTGAAAAAGTTATATAAGCCCAAAAAATAGTAAATGCTAACAAAAATCTTCCCATATCATGATAATGCTCTTCATTAACTTCTTTTAATGCTCCATTTTTTTGTACAATATAAACCAATATTATAAGAGCTGAAAAAGCAGTATAAGCTAACCCCGCAAAAACATAAATTACAAACATAGTTGTAAACCAATGCGGCTCTAATGACATTACTAAATCAATTGAGGCAAGAGAAAACGTATATGCAAATATTAATATATATGCTCCAGCTACTTTAACTAAAGTTTTCTTTGTACTTTCGTCTTTAGTAGAATCCATTTTTATGGATACGTTTTTCATCCATCTGCCCATAAATATCCATAAACCTAAAAATAACAAAATTCTTATGACAAACCCTGCTGTATTTAAAAACCAATGTTTTTGATGCAATATATGGTCATGCGCCGCTTCTGGATGCGACCATTCATATAAATTATGAATTCCTAAAAATATTACTATAATCAATCCACCTACTACGTACAATGTATTTACAGCTAATTCTGGAATTCTTCGTACTACCACAGACCATCCGGAACCTGAAATTAATTGCAATGAGGCAAAAAATCCACCGCCTAAAGCCAATACAATTAAAAAATAAGTCAATGCTAATGTTCCTGCCCATGCTCTTTGCGCATCAACAGTAAAACCCGCAACAATTGATCCTATACCTATTACAATAAAAGCTAATAATATATTTTTTATTTTTCCCGGTAATTCGTAACTTTTCATATTTAACCCCTTATTTCAATGCTTCTTCCTGAAGTTTTTTAACATAATGCGCTACTGACCATCTATCATTTCTATTGGGAATTTGTGAGGCATACCCTCCCATTGTGTTAATTCCCACTGTAAGCGCATGATATATTCTACCTGTAGGCCATGTTTCTGCTCTTGATGGTTTTTTCATATCAACTCGTACTAAAGGCAATACTTGCGGATAAACCGGCAGCGCTCCTGCCTTTAGTCCTGTTTTTACTAAACCGTCCCCTTTACCTGAAATGCCATGGCAAGGGGAACAATATATTCTATATTTTTCTTTACCTCTGGCCAATGTATCAGCATTAACCGGTATGGGAGATGTAAGGTTTTCAGCTTTTTTACTTCCTTCATTTAAATTCCAGTCATACATTTCACCATCTTCAACAAGCCAGCCATGCTCCATTGCTCCTTTAACATCTACAATATATTGATAATCTGCTTTATAAGGAATTGTTCCTTCAGGCGGTATAAAATTTCCAATTCTATTACCAAAAGTATCAATTCTTTGTGGTAATATAGCAGGTGAATATGCCATATCCATAAAATATTTTAACCTTCTGTATTCATTGCAATTTATTGATAACAAAGCAATTAATATAAATAATACACTTTTTTTCACAGTATCTCTCCTTATTTTATTCATAACCATTTTCTAATGGATGTGCGTCTAACTTATGTATTTTATGATTAATATTTCCCATTATTTTTTTAACTTCTTCTTTTGAAATATCATCACCTATCCATATAGAAAACATATCACAAGTAGCCAGTGGGCTTGGCGGTCTTCTATGTGTTTTAGATAACCCCAGTTTACCCATTTTTAATACTCCCCCAACAGTGGCAAATGCCGCAAACAATATTGTTAATTCAAATAAAATGGGAACATATGCTGGCCATGAAAAATACGGCTTTCCACCAAAGATTACTGGATAATCAATTACATCAATATAATATATAGCAGACAATCCAAAACTTGCACCAGTTATACCGGCTATTAATGTAATTAATGTTAACCATGATCGTTTAATGCCTAATACCTTTTCTAAGCCATGAACAGGAAAAGGTGAAAACGTATCAAATCTTTTTACACCGGCTTTTTTAACATTTTCAGCGCCCTTCAACATATCACCTGCTGAATCTACATCAACTATCCAGCCTTTATCAGGCTCGTCATATGAAAATAAACCTTCTTTTAATTCTTTAATGCTTACCATTTTATTCTCCTAATTAATGTCCCATACCTTTTGCTAATTGATCATGACCTTCATCCATTTTTACTTCAGCAATAGCTATTGAAGGTAATGTTCTAACAAATAATAAAAACCAGAAAAAGAAAAATCCGAAAGATCCTACTAACACACCCCAGTCTACCCATGTAGGTATAAACATTTCCCAGCTTGAAGGTATGTAATCTCTGTGTAGTGATGTAATTACAATTACAAATCTTTCAAACCACATACCAATGTTTACTACAATAGATATTATAAATAGGACTACAATATTTGTTCTTAATTTTTTTGACCACATAAAATGAGGTGAAACTACGTTACAAGCAAACATTGTCCAAAATGCCCACGCATAAGGGCCTTGTAATCGATTAATAAACACATATTGTTCTACTGCATTTGCGCTATATGCGGCAAAAACAAATTCCATTGTATAGGCAAATGATACCATCATACCTGTAACTAGAATTATAATACCCATATTCTCTAAATGCTTGATACTTATGTATGCTTCAAGTTTAAATGCTTTTCTTGTAATAATCATTAATGTCATTACCATAGCAAATCCTGAATAAATAGCTCCTGCAACAAAGTAAGGAGGGAATATAGTCGCATGCCACCCCGGAATTACTGATGTGGCGAAGTCAAATGATACAACCGTATGTACAGAAAGAACCAGTGGTGTTGCTAATGAGGCAAGCACCATCACCATTTTTTCATAATGAATCCATGTTTTTCCTGAACCTACCCAGCCAATGGATAAAATTCTAACAAAAGCGTATTTTAATTTTTTACCGAAACTACTTATTTTACCCTGTACATGTTCAAATTTCATTCTATCTCTCATATTTGCTAAGTCTGGCACTAAACCCATATACCAGAATATTAGAGACACAGAAAAATATGTACTTATCGCGAAAACGTCCCATAGTAGAGGTGATCTAAAATTTACCCATAGAGGTCCTCTTTCATTAGGATAGGGAAAGATAAAAAAAACCATCCACGGGCGGCCAACGTGAATAAGCGGAAATAAACCCGCCGTCATTACAGCAAAGATTGTCATGGCTTCTGCTGCTCTGTTAATTGTAGTTCGCCATCTTTGTCTAAACAGATATAATATCGCAGATATTAAAGTTCCAGCATGACCAATACCAACCCAAAATACAAAGTTAACAATATATAAACCCCAGCTAACTGGCGTATTTATGCCTAATAGTCCTAATCCTTCAACAAATGTCCAGCCTATTAAACCTAACATCATTAACATTAAACCCGCGTTAATAATAAATGTAAACCACCAAAGTTTACCCGGAAATTTCTCCATAGGAGATAAAATATCTCTTTCTATTTCTCTGTTAGTTTTGTTTAAACTATATATGCTCGTACTCGCGCTCATAATTTCCCCTTTACAATTTTATGCCTTATTTTTAACCTTTGACATAAAGGTTACCATTGGCATCGTATTTACTTCTTGTATGATTTTATATGATCTTGCATCCTTTTCTAACTGAGATACTTTTGTTTTTGCGTCATTTACATCACCAAAAGTAATCGCGTCGGCCGGACACCCCTGCTGGCATGCTGTTCTTAAGTCTTCTTCACTTATTTTTCTATTCTCTACACGCGCTTCTTGTCTTTTTTCAGCAATTCTCTGTATACAAAATGAACATTTCTCAATAACCCCTCTTGATCTTACAGTAACATCAGGATTTAACGCATATTGCTGCGGATCTTTTAATTTTTTACCCCAGTTTTCAAACCAGTTAAATCTTCTTACTTTATAAGGGCAGTTATTTGCGCAATATCTTGTTCCAATGCAACGATTATATGCCATCTCATTCAATCCGTCAGAGCTATGCTGCGTTGCCGCAACAGGGCATACATTTTCACAGGGTGCCTGTTCACAATGCTGGCATGTAAGAGGTTGAAAATGAACATTCGGCTCAAGCATATTAACATCTTTTTCTTTTTCTTTTTCACTTGAATAATCATAGTATCTATCTAATCTTATCCAACTCATTTCTCTTCCGCGCCAAATTTCTTCTCGTCCTACAGTTGGTATATTATTCTCAGAATAACAGCTTACCACACAGCCAGAACAGCCTGTACATTTATTAAGGTCAATATTTAATAACCATCTATTACCTGTATGAGGATGTCTAACATACATCCCTTTACCTTCTAATTTATGCTCAAAATGGCCTGACTTAGGGTCTTTTTTGTAATCTTTTAAATCGGCTACTCTCGCTAAATAACGGTTATGCTGGCTAAGTTCTTTTTGTGCCTCACCAAGCCTATATTCTTTATCTACTTTTGTAGCAGTAACAGAGATACCTGAATATAAATAACCGGTTGCCGCAACCTGAGCAAACAATCCAGCGTTAACACCTAGTTCACCTTTTTTCAGGCTGCCTTTTACTAGATGCTCACTAAAGTTACTCATATTATACTGTCCATAACCCATTGCCAATCCCATGCTTTCTTTTCGCAAGCCTGGTTGAATTACTAAAGGAACTTCAACTTTCGCATTTTGACCCTTTAGTTCAATTATATCACCAGTCTTCCAGCCTTGTTCTTTAGCCAATACCGGTGACACCATAAGCACGTTATCCCATGTTACTTTTGTAATTGGATCTGGCATCTCTTGACGATATGCATTATTACCATTAACCCCATCCATTATACCTACACTTGTAATTAAATTAAGTCTATAACCTTTAAGAGCAGCAGATGGCGCCTTTACCGAAGAGATAGAAGAAGGATTTATTCTTGAAAACCCCTGATTTGCTTCTTTCTGATAAACGAAATACCCGTCTGCCAAGAGTTTATCCCATGCTTTTGCCCCAGTAGAACCTAAATACTTTGATGCTGCCTGTTTTACAAAACTATGAAAATCTCCCTCTTCACCGGCAAGAGCAAGTAAAATATCTCCCGGTGATTTTGTGTCAAATAAGTTTCTAATTACCGGCTGACATACACTATAGACGCCCATTGTCTCTCCATCTGACCAGCTTTCTAAATAATGGCTAGATGAGAGTATCAAGTTTGCGGCAATTGAAGTATCATTATGTTTTTCACCAATAAAAATTACATTTTTTACTTTTTTAACTGCATCGCCAAAACCTGCCATTGATAAATCGTATACAGGGTTTGCTCTATTCACAACCAATGCATCAACCTGACCAGCTTTCATTTCAGCTATCAATGCCATAAGTTCTTCCTGTGAAGAAAAATCATTGGTTTCTTTAATAGCGGCAGAAGTAAATATTGTCTTACCGTTATTATCTAAAATATCGTTAATTAAATTAATAACTACCTGCAAAGCCCCGACAGATGAATCTCGAGATGTCGCGCCGCCGCCTACTACCATTGAACGACCTTTTGCTGCTTTTAATTCAGCGGCTAAAGATTGCAAGTTTGAGGCGGGAACTCCCGTTACTTTTTCAACTACATCGGGTGTATAAGCAGATACTACTTTATTTATATCCGTGCTTCCTGAAAGCATTGATCCCGGCAACAACTCTTTTGCTAATCCCAAAGCGAAAGTCACATGTGTTCCAGCAGCTATGGCCAGCCTGGTATCGGCGTTTGCGCCGGTTAGAGACATGATACTTTCAGCAACTACCAGCCTGTTCATATTTTTATCAGGATTTCTTCTTGATGAGAACTGCTTAGTAAATACATCTGGTCTAATCCATGTGCCCAGAAAATCTGCTTCTATAGAAACAATTAAATCAGCTTTGTCAAAAGCGTATCTGGGAATTAAGCCTTTACCATAACTTTTCTCGTTGCCAGTCGCTAATTCTTGCTGTGCTCCAATGGGATCATAAACAATATGTTTAGCGTTATATCTATTTAGGAATTTTTTTAATACCGAGCTTTCAGAAGGGCTGTAAGATGTTCTAGAAATAACCCTTACATTGCCGGTTAATAAAGACTTAGCTTGTGTAATCGCGTCATCCCACTTTGCCGCTGTATATGTACCGCCGCCTTTTTTTAAAGGAGTTTTAAATCTATCTGCGTCATACAAATCCCATATTGTAGCGTAAGTATCACCCATAACCGCGCCTTTAGAAAAAGGGTGATCATCTAAACCCTCTATTTTAATAGGCTTACCATCTCTCGTTTTAACCAAAACAGGATTGATACCTTCACTTTGTACTCTCGATGATGCATAATACGTGGGAATACCCGGCTGCACATGAGGAGGTCTTACAACATATGGTACAATTTTTTCAATAGGAGCTCTTACGCAATTTAAACTCGCGGAACCCGCTGTTATCCCCATTGCTGTTAAAAATTTTTTTCTATTAATAGAATTTTCTAATTTATTTAAAATAGTTTTATTAGTAACTAATTTTTTATTTTTAACCATTTGATTTTCCTTAAATTAATACCTTTTATAATTAATGATGACATGCACCGCAATTTGTTCGACCGCCATCTTTTTCATATTCACGATGACAGTTTAAACAAAAGCCCATATTTAAAGATTCAACCTGTGAAACAACTTCCATTTGCGCGACGTCACCATGACATCTTATGCAAGCGGTTTTACTTTCCTGACCGGGTTTCAATAAAGCTTTTATATGCGGAGCGTGTGAAAAACGTACATGGTCCGGCATATTATGAATTCTTACCCATTCTGGAGCTTTTTTCTTCTCCCAGTAATTTGAATATAAATCCATAATGCGTTTATTCGCGTCTTTTTTTGCTGTGCCACTAAGCCCTAAAACAGCTCTATGACAGTTCATGCAGACATTCACTCCAGGAATACCAGCACTCTTGCTATATGATACAGTTGAATGACAATACTGGCAATCAATTTGATATTTACCAGCATGTGTTAGATGACTGTAAGCAAAAGGCTGATCAGGAGCGTAACCAATTTGTTTAGCCGGACCAAAAAATAACCAGCCCAAACCTAAAACAACCAATACGGTAATTATTATTTTCGGGGCCTTTTTCATTATATACCTTTCTTTTTATTATTTTTATTGTACTGGTTTACCAGCAAGTTTTAATACATACTTAGCTACTGCATCAATTTGCTCAGGCGTTAATGTATTTTTAAATGGAACCATTGTTGGAGCCTTTGGCGAACCTTCTGCAATCGTTTTTGTAACAGCTGCTAAACTTTCACCATATTTAAATGGCTCAGTCTTAAAGTTTCTTGGTTTCGGATTAAGATTTTTTCCCGCAGGACCATCACCTTCTCCTGTTAACCCATGACAAGGCATACATGTTGTATCAAAAACAACCTTACCTGGTTCTTGTGGTGCGCCACCAGCCTCATCTTGTGCCTGTTCTTTTTCGCCGCAAAATGCCATAAAGGCTATTATAGCTACCAGACTTATTATTTTTTTCATATTTTATCTCCTTAAATCTATTAAAAAAATTTAAAACATTTTTCTTTTGCAGACTTCGCTTAAACAAAATCCGAGAGACAGGAATTAAACTTAAGTTAAACTGTCCATAAAAAAAGCAAATTATTTTAAATCTTATCTATTTTTTTACTTAATTATTGATATATTTTAAGATGTATTCAATTAAAAAGAGTTTTCACTTTGGCTGTTCAGTTTTTAAAAAACCGTCTTTTTCATCTTTTCTATAATAGAACCTAGAAGTATTATAAGCGAACTCTATATTTGAATTTTTAAAAAACTGACTTAATATTTCTTCCCATATTAAAAGTTCACTATCACGTCTTTGTCTTGCGGGAACAAGATAGCGCATAATAATTTCAATACCGTTATTTACAACTCTAAGATAAACCTTAGAGGTAATATTACCATAAAATATTAGATATTTTTTTTGAGCCTCTTCAAATTCTTTTTGGGCGCCTTCAGCAAAAGGTTCAGCTATTTTTTCCAGTGTTTGCTCTGTTATTTTTTTAGCCTCGCGAAAATCACTTTCAAAGGTAATTACGGTTGAAATTTCATTCCATATAAACTTAAAGCCCTGCGTGTAATTTGCCTGCGGCTCCGTAAGCACTTTTCCGTTCGGTATATGAATTAAGCGACCGGTACTTTGATCTGATTCAATCCAATTTCTTATTTCAAGCACTGTAAATTGAAAAATACGAATATCAATTACATCGCCGTGAATTTCGCCAATTTGAACCCTATCGCCTACATGAAAAGGATGTCTTGAAACAATAAAAATCCATCCGGCAATATTTGCTACAAGATCTTTTAACGCAATAGCCAGCCCAGCTGAAACAATGCCTAAAAATGTTAAAAGACTTTCAAAACCTTCGAACCATACGCGTAAAACCCAAATTGTTCCCAAAAAGACAACAATATATCGGGATGTTTTTTCCCATTCATGTCTTTTGCCTATATCTTTTACTTTATTTTTTAAAAGTTTAACAATTATTTTTTGAACTAACGTGAATAAAATTATGACAATAATTGAAGAAAATACCTTGGCCAGCAAAGGTCCTGAAAGAAATTCATACTGCTTTAGCCATGTATTAATATTGTTCACAATAAAATTATCGGCCTGCGGCGGTATTTAAAATATGTAAAATATTTTGGACTTTTACTGGTTTTAAAATGATATTAAAGATAGATTAGTGGTTAAACGAAAGTCAATAATTACCGATTAATTAATATCACAGCATATGCCAGCAAATGAATATAAATACCGTCCTGATGTAAACTATGTTTTAATCGCCGAGGGAAATTCTGACAAAGTTATAAAACATCTAGATGTTTTTAAAAAAGGATACTTATTTCCTTTAGAATCTCATATTCTAAACGCAGATGGATTAAGAAAATATTTAAATTCAGCCGCTGTAACACCTGATATTAGAGCAGATTTTAGATTTCAAGTAAAAGAAATAGAAAACTCTTTGTTAAATATTGTACGTTTTTATTCTTCTATCGAATCTTCTTTGCAGGAAAAAAGTATTGATGATTTGGCCCATAAAGATTATTATACATACTTTAATAACCAGCCAATTGAAAATAATAAAATAGAATTTGTAAAAATGCTTAAGATTTATGAAATATTAAAAACTTTTAATAATAATATAATTAACGAATGGAATTTTTGCAAAGGAATATTTGAAGCAATAAAAATTAACTCATTAAACAAATTATTTTTAGAACAGGTTTTAGTTTTTAAAATATATCCGCGTATTGAGCTATGCGAACAAACAGATTTTTTACTTCGCCGTATGGCTTATATTTTAAAAATAAAAAGTGAAGAAATAAAAAACGATAAGGTAACAGCAGAAGGCGAATATACTTCTCTAATTAAATATGGCATTTCATCTCTTTATAGAACAGATTTAACTGAATTAATTGATGAAAGTCATTTAAAAATAAAAAAAGAAACTGAAAAGCCAAAAGTAGAGGAAAAAGAAACATGCATTGTAGACCCCTTTCTACTCGACAGCAGAGGAGAAATGAGCTTTAACACAAGCTATTTATATATATTAAATATTGACAAAGAGCGCTATGAATTAGAAGAAGAAAAAATAAAAAAAACAGTATATATTGAAACACATCTTGGGGCAGAAGAAACAGCTCTTAGAAAAGATTTAATAAGAAATTTTATTTCACACAAAAAAAAACAAAATAAACCAATGGAATATATAAACTTCTTAAATAAATTTTTTGAATTTACTAAAAACAGTATGCTGATACACTTACATGAATTTTCAGAAAAAGAAAAACTAACCTACATGTACCACTTTGGGCCCATTTATTTTTTAAAACTTACAATGTTTTTTATGAGAGAAGGCAAAACAGGATTTATACATCGAACTTTGAAAAAACAAAAAATGGTAAGAGAGCTACCCTTTGAGTTTTTGAAATATAATTTAAAAACATGGTGGGATGATGAAATATATTCTCACACGAAATCGTCTGAAAGAAATTCTGTCGACTTTTTTAATAAAATTACAAATCTTAGTAAAAAAATGTGGTTTGAAGATCAGGTTAAAGTTATATCTAAAATAAAAAATGATCCTGTATTATTAAGAGCTTTTCATACCAGAGATCATAAACTACTTAAGCCGATTATAGAAACTCAAATTTCTTATTTGTTTTATATTATATTACTTAGATTTTTAGGGCAGGACTTCATTTATTTAAAAAATTCTTCTCAATCAGAAAGAAATGTTATTTATTCTTGAGATTAACGCACGTATTTTTTTAATTCTTCTACCGCTTCTTCTCTGCTGATATTTTTTTCTAAAACAATACCATATACGACAATAATGATATCGGGCAAATCTTCTTCTTTAACCCCTTCTTGAAATTTAAAATGCCATCTGGTAATATCTTCTGATATTAATCGGTCTATTTCACTTATACCTGATGATCTCAAGAATCTAAGTCTGGCAAGCTTTCCTGTTTTTGAATAAAGTTCTATTTTTAATACCGCTCTGCCAAAATAATCAACTTTATTGTATTGTTCTAACTCTTCTGAGGTCATTTGATTACCCGCGGGATCATCCTTAACATATAATATATCTTCATAAGCAGTCTGTCTTATTTCATAAAATTCAGAAGATAATAAAACACGAAAAACCTCATCAGGTTCATTTGGTTTACTATAAAATTCATTATATTTATCAACAATAGCATCAGGTACTTCTGTTTTTTCTGAAACTACCTGCGCAGATTTACAGCTTACAAAAAGAAGCAAAAAAAAAGTAATTGCTGAGTATTTTTTATTTTTTATCATATACAACATATATTTAGTAATTATTTAGATATTGTCAATTATTTTCTTAAATTATTTTATTTTTATTTAACTTGAAATTGTTTAAAACTTGACCATAGACTCAATTAAAAAAACAAAGACAATAAAAATTAAACAATGAATATACTTTCATCGGATATAATTCAATATAAAATAAATGCGAAAGTCAAATTTGCTTCTGACTTTATTGACGACAATAGAGGAAAACCTTTATTTTTAATATGTTTTAACTCAATTGAAAACATAAGTTTGTCAGATTTTATAGATTTAGTAGTAAAAACAATTGAAAAAGAAATCTACCAGAATAGCTTTCCTTATAAACTTTACATTATTGGCGATGAACACAATTTACTTATGGGTATTTGCCCTAAAAATAATTCTGAGTTTGGCGTATTGCCCAATATAGATAATATTATGGGTAACTTATTTCACCATGTAAACAAACAAAAATTCTGCAGGTTTGATTTTGGAATAGGCAGAACACAGTGCAATTTTGTATCTGATACAGAAGAAATACTAAACGAGCTTACACATACTGCCAATCAAAACCTTAAAGACAATGTTACAAGATGGAACTGGACTTTCTTTAATAAAACTCATGATTTTTTCGCGGATGAAGCATCCAATACCGTAATTCAACCGATTATTTTTTATGATTACAAAAGTGAAACTTTTAATATAAAAGGCGGCGAAGTATTTATAGGAAGCAGCTATTATCCTACTTACGCTGAATTAATAGCTCATATTCCTGAAGATAAAGACATAAATAGGGTAGAACTTTTAATTTTAGAAAAACTAATTTCTTCATGCCAAAATGCCGCAGGACTCTTAAAATTTAATATTTCGCCTCAAACTCTTATAGACACTTTTTCTTCATGGGAGAAGGTAAGAAAATTCATAGACCTTCTGGAAAAAGAAAAAATAAGCACAAAAAGTTTTAGATTTGAATTAATTGAGAAACCTTACGAAGAAAAAGGCATTACTCTCAAAGAAGTTTGTGAGAAATTTTATAAATTTGATGTTACTTTTGCCGCAGATGATTTTGGCGTAAAAAATCAAAGTCATCAAATTGTGCTAGAACTTGGTAAAATGATTAGAGAATTTAAGCTTGATCCTATTAGCTTTAAATTTAAGGCCGAAGAAGACCATACCAAATTTTTAGATAATCTGGCTTTTATTGAATACTGCAAGCGCCTTGCTGATAATAGAGAAGCTATAATAACTGCAGAAGCGGTTGAAGATTATGATACTCTAACTTTTCTTATTACGCATCATATTCATTATTTTCAAACCAATATACTTTGCAATAAAATTACAATTGATGAATATAAAAAATTATTTAATAAAATGCAAGAACTGCCAGAAAGCGCGGTGCGACATATTTTAACCGATGATAATCTGTTTGAAGAATTACAAAAAAAAGGAAATATATTCAAGCTTGCCAAAGAGCTTCAACTATATTAAAAATGACAGAAACTAAAAAAAATAGACCTGCTCTTCTCTTATTAGAAGATAAAAAATATTTTAAGGGAATATTTATTGATGATCCGCCGCAAAAGGATCATATAGGTGAAATTGTTTTTAATACCAGCATGGCGGGTTATCAGGAAATTATAACAGACCCTTCTTATAAAAAGCAGATTGTAGTTTTCACATATCCATCTATTGGCAACTACGGGTACAATAAAGAAGATTATGAATCAGATAAGCCATACTTAGAGGGAATTATATTAAAAGATTATTGTGAAATGCCCTCTAACTTTCGTTCACAAGGAACACTGAAAAGTTTTTTAAAGCAGTATAGTCTACCAGCTGTAGCAGGCATAGACACAAGAGCTCTGGTGCGTTATATTCGTGAAAAAGGAGCAATGAGAGCCGGTATTTTTGAGTGGCCGGCTGGCGAGAATACAATTTCAGAAAAAAACTTAGATAAATATATAAACAAAGTACTATCTCATTCAAAAATGGAAGGACAAAATCTCACTGAAGATTTTAACGGCACCTTAGTAAATGAATATATTGAAAAAAGAATTAAAGAAAACAAAATTAATATAAAAAACTATACAAAAGTAGCGGTTTTAGATTTTGGTATAAAATATTCAATTATAAACAATTTTTTAGAAGCAGGAATATTGCCTATTGTTTTTAAAGGTTCATCTTCCTATAATACATGGGAAAACTTTAATTCAAATGACTATAAAGGCTTTTTCTTATCAAATGGGCCGGGAGATCCTGCCAGTGTTACAACCGGCATTAAAAATATTGAATATCTTTTAACATTAAAAAAACCTATTTTTGGTATATGTCTTGGCCACCAAATGCTTTCTATTGCCTTAGGGGGCAAGACATATAAATTAAAATTTGGACATCACGGCGGCAATCAACCCGTTAAAACTAAGTCTGTAGAAAAATCAAAAGTATTAATAACGGCCCAAAATCATGGCTTTGCTTCAGATATTGAATCAATAAAAAAAATAATAGATAAAACCCAAAATGAATTAAAAGAAGAAATAAATCCAAATGACAATACGTTTGAAGGATTTTTTATTAACAATGAAAATTACCGCTTACTTAGTGTTCAATACCATCCTGAAGCAGGTCCCGGACCTCATGACGCTCTCTATCTTTTTAAAACATATAAAGATTTATTAGATAAAACTTAAAATAATCTTTTCAGGTACCATATTCCATCTACTTTATGATAAACCGGATTGCCTAAAATACCTAAAGAAGGGCGGTTTTTAAAATTTAAGTAAATTTCACACTCTTCAGTTGAATAAAAAAACAAATCTAAATAAATAATTTTTACTTTAGAGAAAATCTCCTGAAAACTTAGAATTTCTATATCGGGATTCATTTGTTTTAATCTACTGGTATCCCAAAAAGTTATATATAACAATCCCATGGGATTTTCAATTTCATTTACAATCTCTTTATATCCCATTGGAGATTTAATATCTGCGTAAGCTCCTATTTCTGAATGTATTTGAGAAATAATTGTTTCAATATTGTGGTTTAATAAAGCATGTATTAAACTAATAATTTTTTCTCTTATTAATTCACCTTCATTACTAAAATACTTTTTATCAACAATACTATCGGTAAAAATATTTGCGGTTATAACCTGTAGTGTTTCTGGCTCAGTCTCAATTTTTTCAGGTGTTTTACAGGCAAACGCTAGTATTAAAAAAATAGATATAAGTTCTTTTTTATAAATTAGATTTAGTATTTGTAATTTTAGTATTTTCATCTACAGATTTTTCTTTATTGTTTTTCTCACTATTTTTTAATTCATCTTCATAAATTATAAAATTGTTTATATTTTCACCTTGTAAATTAAAATGGGCATACTTATGTGCGAATAGCAGTCTATAAGCTAATTTTTTATGAATTGAATTTTCATTGCTGTTTGTATTATCAGAAAAAAAATAAAAATCTGCCTTTTTAATACCCAGTCTCGCTAAATAGGCTGCTTCTTTTTCATAATGAGAATAATTTGAAGCATATTCAAATGATTTATCCGTTGAATTTGACTCCGTTTTTTTTTCATAATTGATTAACCCAAAAGAAAACATACCCCGCAATAAATTTTCAGATAATACTCCTGATGTTTGCCATCTAATATTATTTCTATGTTCAGAATATACAGATAAAAAACTTTTTGTCTTCTGCTGCAATATCTTACCAAATAACGATTTAATATATTTTTCAATAGGTGCAGCTGAAAAAAATCCAGTAACAGGAAATACTGGTTTTAACAGTGAAACAATATCTTTTTTCTGGATCCTGCTTAATACAAGCATTATATCTTGAAATGATGAATTTAACGATGCTAAAAATCCTGAGATTGACGAAAGCCCTTGAAAAACAAAGAGGTTATTATGCAATATCTCGTTCATTGTGCTTTCACGCGCTTGATTTTTTTCAAAAAAATAATTTATAAGTTTTGTCATGCCTTTAGGATTATAAAATGACTCGCTTACTATAACGGCCTTTTGAGCATCAAGCAAATGTCCTGAAATATCTGATAACCACTTCCAATAAATATTTTCTGATGGTATCTTATCAGGTAAAATATTATCCATATTTTCAATCTTATTTTTTTCAAGATTTATGGGATAGCGGTAAAATGATTCTTCTGTTGAAATCTTTACTTTATTAGAAAAAAGTTCTATAACAGGCGGTAGATTTATTTTTTCATGAATATACTGATAAATTGATTTTTTTTCAGAAGAGGTAAAAAAATAAAATATGACATCGCTGTTTTCATATAAATAATCTATTTTTTTTGAGCCAGTATGAATTATTATTTCATCATAATTTTCTTTTAGCTGCCAGCATAAAGCTGCCCACTGTAAATTTTCTAGCTCCCATATAGATAAAAAGTTGATATTTAACGCGTCTACCCGATTATCTAATTCAATTATTCTTTTTTTAATTAATTCATTTAACGAATTTTCTATTTCATTTTCATTATACTGAACAATCGCAACAGGCGCCGGTTTATTAACTGCCTGAAAAACAGATATACCTTCGCTTTGGCACTCTAAATAAATAGATTTTTTTTGATTCTTTTGAGCCTGCCGATGTGCCAAAGACATTGCCAGATGAATGGATTCCCAGCAAGTTTCTTCTGAAGTAACTAATCTTATTCTGGGAAACTGTTGCCATTCTGGCAGAATTTTATCGGCTTTATTTTCTCTAAAAAAAAGAAAAGACTGTAAAGCTTTAATATTTAATAAGAAAAATTCTGCCAGCAATTCGGTTTCTATATAACATATTTTATGAGATTTTGTGAAAGTATATTTTTCTTCTCTTTGAGAGATAAAAGGAACAACACCTAAAAAAGCAGAACTCTGACTATAAATATTTCCCTTTGAATCACTTATTTGACCTTCTATAACAAAAAACGCGTACGGCTTTCCGTTAACCTCATTAATACTGCCATAGCGCCATGGTAACGATAAAAATTGATTTCTTTCTGAAAATGTTAATCCATGAACTTCTGAAGGAAAAATCCATGATTGCATTACATAAAACTCCGCAAGGTTTGAATCATAAACGATCTCTCTTTTAGTTCGATAGGACGCGATTGGCAAAATTCCTGCGCCTGAACAGAAAACTCACTGGTAGTTAAGCAGACGCCGCGCGTGGCTCCTTTCTGCCGCATATTCTCATGCATCTGACGTACAGACTTTTCAGAAATTGGATCCGTTGTTCTAAAAATATAAATCAAGCGGTTTGACCGTTTAGTGTTTCGCCATTTGCCTTCCATTTCTGTAGCTAAAATATAAACTTCTGAATCATTTAATACCTGAACATCTATAATACTTAACTCCATTGATTCTACAATCTGTCTGCATATCATTTCAAACTTACCCGGTGACGCAATCATAAAATCTTTAATAGCGTCATCTGTTCTAAATTCATCATACGTTCTTAATTTTTCTTTAACATCCTTGAAATTAGAGTTAACGTCACTAATTCTCTCCCAGTTTTGAATTGCCACATGAAAATCTCTCATCCTTTCTGCCGCTACGGCTAAATAATATCTTATATTTAATTCAATTTCTGATGATTTTTGCGCCAAGCTTAAACCTCTCTCAAATTCGGTAATGGCTTTAGGATATTGCTCTTTCTCAATATAACACATACCTTTAGCCATGTGTACTTTAGGTCTAATTAAATTATCTTTTAACGCTAAATCAAATTCTTTTAACGCCCACTCAAAATCTTTTTGATTTTTTAAACACATACCAAGATAATAATGAGCCTGATAATTAGCGGGATTTAATTTTACCGTTTCTGTTAAACTTAATTTAGCGTCTTGAAAACTGCCTACTGTATATTCTAAAGCGCCCATGTGAAAAAAAGCCTTTTCATGCTTGCCGTCTATTTTTACTGCCTGCTTATAATAAGGTAATGCCTTTTCGCCAAAACCCGCGTTTTCAAAAAGAGAACCCACCTGAAAAAAATTTTCAGCGTTTGAAGGCTCTAATTTTGTTAAAATCAAAAATTCTTTTTTGGCCTCTTCAAGATTTTTATTTTCTAAATAAAGTTTTGCCAGGCGGCTTCTTACCTGCTCTTCTTTAACTTTATTGCCAAGGGAACCAATTTTTAATACCTGTTTGTATTCCATCATCGCTTGCTGCATACTGCCTTGTTTATAATAGGCTTCTGCTAATAAAAAATGAACCAGAGGATCTCGGCTGTTTTCTTCTAATAATGTTTTTAATTTTTTTATAGCCAGTTGAACCTGACCGCTTTTTATCATCTCTCCCAATTCATCAATTTTTTTAGGCATTATATAAGTTTTGAATATATAAAATATAAAAAGAGCCGCCAGCCCTACTATACCAATAATCAATATAAGTGTTATTGCTTCATCCATCTTTATGATGTCTCTTAATTAAGAAAAGATATCCTTGTCACAAATTAATTTATAATTATGGATGAAAAAGTTTCAGTAAGTCATATTGTCAAGGTCTTAAAAATTAGCAATATACCAAAGAGCAAGTCCGGTACCTATAGACGAACCCAGCTGCGGCAGAAAGAAAACACCAAAAATCTTAATTACCTTGTTCTTAAAAAAAGTTTTAAAATGACTGGTGTCTTCTGTTATATTTTCAAAATCTGAAACCGTAGGCTTATGAAATTTTGCTTCAATTAAAGCCGCCACCCAGCCCGGCTTTAACACAGGGTTAAAGTTACTTATAGGCGCCGTGGCGGCAGCCGCTAAAATTGAAAGAGGATGCGCCCATAAAACTAATGTAAAAAATCCTGCGCAGGCAGATTTAATAACTGTCCATGCTAAAATATTTTTTAATATATCTTCTGTACTATTAGTGTTTGAAAAAAAATAAAATAAAAACATAATAATAAAAATGGGCGTAAAAAATTTTAATGCCGCCCAAAATTTTGATTTTGGCTGCACATATTCCAGAGGTTTAATATCAATTTCTTTATCCAGATATTTTTTTATACCCGCGAGATGTCCGGCGCCTACAATCGCAAGAGCTGTTTTAGACTTTGGATATTCTTTTACGGCGTCTTTTATTTTTTGTGAAAGATATTTGTCTCTCTCGGTAATTAAAATTTGTTTTATTTTATTGTATCTTGCCGGTAAATTTTCAAAAAGACCCTCAAGAATATCTTTACTTTTCATTTCTTCAATCTGTTCAGCTGAAGTCTCTGGCGATACTATTAAAGAAGCTGCCAGTTCTGAGATTAAAAAAACTTTACTAAAATAGCCCGTACTCTGCCATGCTCTTCTAAGCGTTATTTGAACATCTCTGTCAACCAAAGCAAACGGAATGTTATTTTTTTGGGCCAACGCAATACCCGTTAAAATTTCTTCACCCGGTTTTACTTTCGTGGTTTCACCTATTTTTTTTTGAAAAGAAGATAATATTAAGTTAGACATTAATAAATACATCTTCTTTTGTTTAATTACCTGAACAATATCAAGTTTTTGCCATCTGTTCTTATCTACAATAGATTTGTATCTGGCGTCGCAAAGTTCTACGCATACTAAATCGGGCTTATCTTTTAAGAAAGATACTTGAACATCGCGAACACTTTCAGGACTTATATGGGCCGTACCTAAAACTATTACCTTAGTTTTACCTAAATTTTTAATAAAATGAGGACCGGTTATTTTATTTTCTTTTGAGGCTGATTTTTTTACCATTGTTTTTTTAACGGGTTTGCTTTTCAATACAGATGGTTTTGTGTTTTTTTTATTTTGTGTTAAACTTTTCTTTTCAGATTTTTTTTTCTCTTTAGCCAATTAAATTTCCTTCTTAAAAAAATACTATGCGCAAATTTCAAGTTAAATACGCTCCGTAAATAGAATATTTTTTATCAGGCTTGAATTTTATCAAGGCGGGTAAAAATAATTTCAATTTGAAGTATTAATTCATTTACATCAAAAGGTTTTTCAAGATAATAGCAGACCCCTTGCTTTAGAGATTTTATTTTATTTATATGTTCGGGATAGGCCGTATGAATAATAACTTCTACATGATTGTATTTATCATTCATTTCATACATTTGTTTTATTGTTTCTAAGCCGCTTATGCCCTTCATCACAGAATCCATTAACACAAGATCTACCTTGCCGCCTTTTTCTAAGTATACTAGAAACTCTTCACCCGACGCAAAAGAATGAAAATTATTAAATTCTTCAGATTCAAGAGTCATTTCTATAGCTTTTAAATTATGATCATTATCATCAACAATCGCGATAATCTTGTTTTTATTAAATGAACTTATTCTTTGGGGTTTCATATTCTTACAGTATTTTTTTCTAATAATTTTATTTTTTCTACCGGGATCATTAAATTTACTGAGAATGTATTATTTTTATTGTCAATGCCATACATACACTTTAATTCTAATTCTTTACAAGCAGAACGAATTATATTTAACCCTAAACCATGGCTTTCTTTTCTTTTTGCGTTTAATAATATTTTATTTAAAAATGTTAAAACAAAATAATTTTTATTTATATCGCAGTAATCAATCTCAACCTGTTTTTCAGCGGCGTATTTATATACATTAAAAAATATGTTGCCTAAAATTTGATTTGAAAATTTTTCAATATCAAATTCAACAATAATATTTTTAAGTTTATTTGCTGAATTATTATAATTTATTTTTACTGGCCTTGATAGATTACTTAAACTGTTTTCAATTAATTTTAATATTGAAATACTTTTTATATTCGAACTTCCTTCTGTATTTTTTAGCGCTAATTCTGAATCTAATAAATTATGAACATATTTCTTTAGTAAATTCATATTTGAATTAATGGTTTGCAGATGTTCTCTTGATTTTTTATCTTTAATATTTTTTTCTAAAAGCTGAAGATTTAGACCCATCGCAAACAAAGGTGTTTTAAGTTCATGATTTACTGAAGCAAAAAAGTTTTCTTTAGATTCTTTCGCGGCTTTTAATTCGTCATACTGTTCGCAAATTGTCTTTATATTTGAAATATTGCTAATACTAACAATTATAAAAATAATTCCACAAGCAATTATGCCGGTAAAAATATAATGCTCCGAATCAGATATTTTACCATCTGATACAAGCGAAAGCCAATAGATAAAAATAATTATAAAAAAAGCAAGAAAAATTTCCTTAAATGTTTTTGTTACAAAAAACATAGAGCCTATTAATAGTTGCATTATACCAAAATGATATGCTAACTCGGGATCAGCTGCTATAATTTGCAAATAAGAAGTAGATATGGCATTAGATAGAACTAAAATTACTTGAAATAAAACTCTATTTTTAACAATAAGTACGCTAAAATTATTTGTAACTACTATAACAAAGATTAACAAAAGTATATTTACTGTCCTAAGGGTGAGAGGGGTTCTAAAGTTTGAACTAAAAATAAAATATTCTTCAACCAAACCAAATAAGTTGGCAATTATACCTACTACAGCTACATACTTCCAATTTTTTAAAATTCTTCTATTAAAATAATTATTTTCTGTTGTATTATTTTGTTTCATTAAACCCGGCTATGCATATAAAAATTATAATAAAGAGGAAATCTTTTTTTTAATTCTATTCTTCCTTCTTTTACGGTATTGGCACAAGGCACGCAATCTATGCCCATATATTCTTTTGGTTCCGCTAATTCAATAAAAACTAAGCCCATTGATTTTAATATTCTTTTATATAAAACTGAAGGTTCACCAACCATGATGTTATTATCATTACTCCTTACTTCAACCACAAATTGTTTCACAAGGTGTGAAAGTATATGTTTTGCGTCCCCCCTTTTATTTCTTTCTTCTAATAGTTTTTTATCAATAGCGCTTCTACCAGCGTCAAAAATATCACCTTCAAGAGGGTGTACGTCAAATTTATAATATAAATCTTCTTTTCGAATACCATATTCTTTTGTAATAGGAAGTTCTGTTTTATCCATTAAGTTAGAGCGAATAACCCTGCTTGTGCCTACAATTTGTCCGTCATTATTTAACACGGCATAAATTCTAGAAATTGGAAAATATTCTTCCTCTTCTTCTTTCATTTTAATTTTTTCTTTTTTATCATATGGCCACTTTTTTTTATATTTTTCTTCATATGATTCTATGTATACCTTCCAAACGAAATCAATAAACTCATCAAATTTATCTTTACCTAATTCCCATAAAGAAAAATCGGTATCTGGATTATATAGGCAAATAGATGTTTCTTTGCCTCTCTCTTTTATATCATAAGCGTTTGCTAAAGCATTACCGTATGAATCTTGAAAAATTACTCTGGGAAAGTTCTTTAGTTTTTGCTGACGGCTAATTGCCACACATGAGGCCGTCACCATAGAAGCCACATTTAAAGTCGCTGGAATCATTTGAGGATCATATTCCCGCTTTCTTCTCATATAATTTGTATATGCTGACAAAAGCCAGTCGGGCACAGATTCTCTATCGGTCAGTTCTTTTAGTGTATGTGTAATTAAAGCTTCTTTTATGTCGGCTGCTTTTTTCTTTTGAAAAAAATCTTTTAAATTAGGTGATTCAGGGTAAAAGATATAATTTACTCCGGCGAAGCCTAAATTCAAGGGGAAAATTACAATTCTGCCTGTTTGCGCCGCAATTTCATTGCATAGCAAAAATTCCTTAGTATCAAAATCAATAGTATTTATGACAATATCAGCAGAAATTATCCATTTATACAAAGATTCTTTTTTAAGATAAAAAGGGATAAATGCAATATGATTATTTTCATCAATTCGTTTTATTCTTTTTCTAAGAGCTAAAGCTTTGTTTTTTGTTATGTCTTCGTTCTCATAATTTTGCCGGTTTAGGTTGCTTTCTTCTACGCAATCACCATCTGCTATTATAATGTTTTCAAAACCAATTCTAAGAAGAGCTTCGGCAATGTATGAACCTAGTCCCGCGCCAATGATTAAAATATTTTTTTTCGCGATTTTTTTTTGTAAATCGGACTCTATGTATAAATAATTTCGCGAGATATCAATCATATTAATTTTCAATTAAAATTTTTATTGTTTTATTTTCTATATTTAATTTAGCCGTCAAGATTTATATATAAAAATTATACCGAGAATATTTTGAATTTTTTCTTAAAATATTATATACTATTTTTTATAAAATAAAGATCCATGAAAATACCGCAGTATTTCTTTTTTTTAATATTTATTATTCTTGTTTTAGGTTCAGGATATACATATCTTAAAAAAAGGCTGGTTGAGAAATTCAATATTTCGAAAACAAAGCATAAAATTTTCAGCAGGCTTATTCTGGCTTTGTTCATTATGGTTATTTTATCTTTTCCCTTTCGAATAATATTTGGCGCACTTCTCGATTGGTACGACAGAATAGCTTTCGCTAGTCTGGGAATTATAAGCTTTTTATTTACATACACTCTTATTCGCGATTTAGGCGAGCTTTTATTTTTTTTTTATAAAAAAATACCAAAATCCGCAAATCAAAAAAAACCTGAAGATTCACAAGAATTTATCAAAAGAAAAGAATTTATCTACAAATCAATAAATTATTCAATTTTAGGTTTAAGCGGCCTTAGTTTTTCATACGGATTTATTAAATCGCAAATAAATCCGAAAGTTGTACAGGTTAATGTACCCATACAAAATTTACCTGTAGAGTTTGATAATTTTAAAATATGTCAAATAAGCGATTTACACATTGGCGCTTTACTAAAAGGCGATTTTACTGAAAATGTTGTAAGTATAATTAATTCATTAAATGCCGATATTGTTGCTTTAACAGGTGACGCTGTGGATGGTTCTGTGGCCGCGTTAAAAAAAGATACCGAACCTTTAAGCGATATTAAAACCAAATATGGTAAATTTTTTGCCACGGGCAACCATGAATATTATTCAGGTGTTGACGAATGGATGAAAGAATTTGACCGCCTTAAATTCACGGTTCTTTTAAATGAAAATAGAGCCATTCAAAAAAATAATTCTAAAATTTTCATCGCGGGAGTAGCCGACCCGCATGGCGAGCGCTTTTCTAAATTTCATAAATCGTCACCTTTAAAAGCCGCCAAAGGTATTAAAGAAAATGATATTTCAATTTTACTGGCCCACCAGCCTAAATCTATTTATGAAGCCTCAAAAGCCAATTTTAATCTTCAGTTAACAGGTCACACTCACGGCGGCCAGTTTTTCCCATGGATTTATATTGCTCAAATGGTACATCCGTACATAGCGGGCCTTCATAAACATGAGAATACTTTTATTTACGTAAACAGCGGCACCGGTTATTGGGGCCCGCCGGTTCGCATGGGTACCGATTCTGAAATTACGTTATTGACGTTAAAACGAGTGGTTTGATTTTCTTACTCAGGTATTTCTAAAGAAACAATATTTTTAAGCCACGGAATATCTTTATGTTTGCTTTTATCAGCAAATAAATTTTCAGGACCAACGATAACCAAAAAGAAATTTTCAGGATTATAATATTTTTGAGCAAGCTTTAATATATCTTCGTTTGTCACTTTTTCTATTTTTTGTATAAAGTTTTTTAAATAATCATCTGAAAGTCCGTCCCACATTAAAGAAAGCTGTGTATTTAAAAGACTCTCAGGTGTTTCATATAAAAAAACAAATTTATTTTCTAAAGATTTTTTTGCTTCCATTATTTTATCTTTACCCGCGAAACTATCGGGATTCAGCAATATTGTATTTACCTCTCTTAACAAGTCGAATAAATTTTCATTAGCGGTCTGCGCGAAAATACGAATGTCTCCAAAATAAAGTCCCGCGCTGTAATGAGAATAAACTGAATAGGCCCAGCCTTTTTTCACTCGAATTTTTTGCGTAAGCTCTGAGTTAAAAGAGCTGCCGCCTAATAAAAAATCATATATTTTTAACGGGTAATAATCTTCATCTGAATGCTTCATTCCATTTGTCATTAATAGAACAGTAGCCTGCGGCAGATCTTTTTTAATATGAAAAGTTGTAAATTTTATATTGTTAGGTTTTACTTTTAATGCGTCATCCAAAATTTTGTTTTTTTCATCAATAACCAAAGAACCTAAAGTATCATTTAAAATCGGCTTAATCTTTTCTTCATCATAATCGCCTGCTAATAACAGAGTAAAACGTTCCGCTTTGTACATTTCTTGCTGCCATTTTTTTAAATCTTCAATAGAAATTGAGTTAATAGTTTCTTTTGTAGTTATTTTACCGCGGATTGAGTTTTCCCAGAACTTTAGGTTTGAACCTATATATGCTAAACTACCGGGATTCTCTTTTCTTTTCTCTATGCCTTTTAATGTCTGCTGTTTTAATATTTCAAAATCTTCATTAAGAAACTGTGGATTTTTTATAACGCTTAATATTAGTTTAAGATCATCTTCAAAAAAATGAGAAAGGCTTGAAAGAGAAAAGCTTGACCTTTCTGTGCCGCCTGAATATGAAAAACTGGAAGCTCTTTGTTCTAAATATTCAGCAAGCTTTTCACGCGGATACTCTTTAGAGCCTGAAAATGTAACCATACTGCCCCATAAAGAATTTAATCCTGTTTGTTTGTCAGGCTCATCAAAACCTGTACCGTAAACATAAAGGCTGAAAAAAGATCGTGGCAACAGTTTATGGTTTACAAAGTATACTTTTATGCCATTTTTTAAGGTAAAAAACTTTAAATCAGGAATTTTTAACTGCAAAGATTCATTGGTTATAAACTTTTTCCATGGTCTTTCTTTATTTTCTTGAGCGGGTAAAGAATAATTTATAATCAATAGGACGGTAAAAAAAACTGCTGAAAAGAAAATTATCTTCTTATTTAGTTTTGTATTTATAAAATTTTTCATGACAGAAGAAGAATAGAAATACTTATATACTGTCAATCAGGTTTTTTTAATGTACGGGTGTTGGGGCTGTGTAATAAGTAAGATTTTTAACGCAGAGGCGCAAAGAACGCAAAGGAAAAGTGTTGAATTTACGGATTTCTCTGCGTCCTCCGCGTCTTTGCGTTTAATCTTTTCTTTGTTTTTACACGTCCCC
>Ga0224501_10000232_pt1 | contig 50886 bp, 46 predicted proteins | sample SF_Oct11_sed_USG_4_FD_169105 | JGI IMG/M metagenome (GOLD analysis project Ga0224501, IMG submission 169105) | Sediment microbial communities from San Francisco Bay, California, United States - SF_Oct11_sed_USGS_8_1 | ecosystem: Environmental > Aquatic > Marine > Sediment | place: USA... | reverse complement strand
GGTGGTCATCGCCATTCTTGATACAGGAGTAGACTTTAACCATCCGGACCTGGACGACAAGCTTCTGTCGACCGGTTACGATTTTGTCAACGATGACACCGACCCTACCGATGACCACGGGCACGGAACGTTTGTGGCTGGGATCGCAGCAGCTGAGACCAACAACGGGGAAGGCATCGCTGGAGTCGCCTGGAACTGTATGGTACTGCCGATAAAAATCGCTGACAGCGCGGGAGACATTGCTATCGCTGCGGAAATCGCAGGAATAAATTATGCGGTTGAGCAGCGCGCCCATGTCATCAACCTCAGTCTGGGCGGGCCTGGGTCAGACCCGTTTGAGCAAACCGCTGTCGCCTACGCCTATGAGCACGATGTAGTCGTGGTCGCAGCCGCAGGAAATAGCGGAGGCGCAACAGAATACCCAGCAGCCTATGATGAGTGTCTGGCTGTAGCGGCGACCGATTATGACGATTTGAGACCGACCTGGTCAAATTTTGGACCTGAAATTGACGTGGCAGCTCCCGGAGAAACTGTATTCAGTCTCTATCCGACTGATCTCGTAGTCCCTCCTTTTCTGCCTTATGCCTGGGGTCAGGGCACTTCAGCCTCAGCGCCACATGTCGCAGGGCTGGCAGCTCTGATCAGAAGCATCAAACCCGATCTTTCGGCTGAAGACATCATGAACGTCATCCGCTACACCGCAGACGACGTTAACTCAGCAAGCTACGAAGGACGGGATAACTTCATCGGCTACGGCCGTATCAGTCTGGAAAGGGCCCTCGTCCCGATTATAATCAGCGCCCTGTACCGAAAAAGATGATCCGCTCCCTCCATATCAAGAACCTGGCTACCATCGAGGATATTGAGCTCTCTCTAAAGGAAGGGTTCATCATCCTCACCGGAGAGACGGGCGCGGGAAAATCCATCATCATCGACGGGATAAGACTCATCATGGGCGAGAAGAGCTCTGCGGATATGGTCCGTACCGGAGAAAAAGAGACATCGGTCGAGGCGGTCTTCCCCTATCATCAAATGATGGCGGATTTTAAAGACATCTTCCCTGAAGCAGGAGAAGAGATGCTCGTGCAAAGAAGAGTCTCGGAACAGGGAACGGGAAAAGCCTACATAAACGGGATTCTCTTTCCGAATAAAAAACTCAAAGAAATGGGAGGGAACCTGATCGATATCTATGGCCAGAATGACCATGTCTTCCTCCTCAATCTTGTTTACCAGTTGAACTATCTCGATGATTATGCGGCCGCAAATCCTCTTAAAAAAGACGTTGCTCGAACCGCTCAAGAGCTCAAGAAGCTCACCAAGGAGAAGAAAGAGCTCGAGACCAAGGAAAGAGAAAGGGAACAGCGCCTGGATTTCCTGGAGTTCCAGATAAAAGAGATCGAAAAAGCAAAGCTCGTGCGGGGAGAAGAGGAAGACCTCGGCCAAACCCGGAACATCCTCAAAAATGCCGAAAAAATCGGAACGCTCGTGGACAGAGCTCTGGATATTTCCTACGATCAGGAGAATTCCATCTCTACCCTTCTCGCTCAACTCCAGAGCGCCCTGAGCGGCCTTGTGGATTTTGACAAAACGTTCAAAGAGGCGGATGAAGCCATCAGCCAATTTTCGATCACCATCGGTGAACTCTCCGATTTTCTGATCAAGTTCAAGGAAAAACAGGAAACAGCTCCCGAAAAATTAGAAGAGATAGAGGAGCGGTTAAGCCAGATCGAGAAACTCAAAAGAAAGTACGGAAACAGCATCGACGAGATACTCGCCTATCTTGAGAAGGCAAAAAAGGAATATGAGGACCTCAGCACCAGCCAGGAAAAACTGGCAGGTCTGGAAGAAGAGATCGAAGAGAAATTCAAAGAATACACGACCCGGGCAGAAAAGCTTTCTTCGTTGAGGAAAAAGAGCGCTGCCCGGCTCGAAAAAGAGACAGAAAAGGAAATAAGCCTCCTGGGCATGAAAAAGGCAAGGTTCAAGATAAAAATCGACTCCATCCTGCCCAGTCCGGATACGATGGACAGAGTGAAAGAGACCGGTACAGAAGAAGTGGAATTCCTCATCAGCCCCAATCCGGGTGAGGAGATGAGGCCTCTGAGAAAAATCGCTTCAGGTGGCGAGCTGTCCAGGGTCATGCTCGCACTCAAAACCATAGGCAGAGAGGAAGAGGCACTGAAGACTTTGATCTTCGACGAGATCGACTCGGGCATCGGGGGAAAGACCGCGGAATTCGTCGCTCAGAAGCTCAGGAAACTGTCCGGCCATCATCAGGTTATCTGCATCACCCACCTTCCTCAAATCGCTTCTTTTGCTGTCCATCACTACAAAATCGACAAAAAGGTCGAAAAAGAGCGCACCTTCACCACTGTTAAGAAGCTTTCCTTTGAAGAGAGGGTGACGGAGATCGCCCGCCTCCTGGCCGGCAGCCGGATCACCGAAACCACGCTCAAGAGCGCAAGAGAAATGCTCAGCCATAACCTCGGGCAGGATCCCGGCAGATAAAAATCGGTTTTCAACGAATCAAATAAAATTCCACCTTTTCATCCCTAAAAGATTGGTATATATTGACTTGTCCGAGAGTCAATCACTCCAGATCACGATGAAAGAGAACAGCAAGAGCCTGGCCAGCATGAAATTCTACATCCGAACCTTCGGCTGCCAGATGAACGAGAATGACTCGGAGCGCATCGCGGGGATTTTGACCGCCGGGGGCGCGAAAATGTCAGATTCCCCTGAAGACAGCGACCTGATCATCATCAACACCTGCGCTGTGAGGGAAAAATCAGAAGAGAAGCTCTATTCTTGCCTGGGGAGGTTGGCTCCGCTCAAAAAAAGAAAGAGGGTTGTTATCGGAGTTGGGGGATGTGTGGCCCAGCTCTACAGGTCTGAGATCATGGAAAGGACTCCTTTTGTCGATTTTATCATCGGCCCGGACAACTACAGCCAGCTCGCTGATATCGTCCACAGCAGCCAGGAAGAAAAGGTTGTCTCGACGAGCTGGAGTGAGGACTTTCATGAATTCCCCTCAGAAATGACTCTTCGAGAATCCGATGTCAGCGCTTATGTGACCATCATGGAGGGCTGCAACAATTTCTGTTCCTACTGCATCGTTCCTTTCACCCGGGGAAGGGAGAAATTCCGCGCAAAAGAGAATATCCTCCAGGAAATTCAATCCCTGGCCGATAACGGATACTTAGAGGTCCAGCTGCTGGGCCAGAACGTCAATTCCTACACAGACCCTGAGAGTGGAAAGGACTTTGCTTTTTTATTGCGGGAATTGAACCGTGTGGACGGAATCGAATGGGTTCGCTTTATCACCTCTCATCCGAAGAATCTCAATCGGGACATTGCAGAGGCCATGAAGGAGTCGGAGAAGGTCTGCCGCCAGCTCCACCTCCCCATCCAGTCCGGCTCAACCTCAGTCCTCAAGAGGATGAACAGAGGCTACACCCGGGAAGAATATCTTGAAAAAATCGCCATGCTCCGCCAGCTCATGCCTGATATCAGCCTGAGCACGGACATCATCGTCGGCTTCCCCGGAGAAACAGAGGACGAGTTTCAGGATACCCTGAGCATGCTGGCAGAAGTCCGGTTCACCAATATCTTTTCTTTCCGCTACTCCCCTCGCCCGAAGACAGCAGCCTCCCGGGAAAAAGACTCAATCCCGTTTGAAGAGAAAAAAAAGAGGCTCATCCAGGTCCAGGAGCTCCAGAAAAAAATGCAGGTCGAGTTCAACAGGTCGCTCATTGGCCGGACTATGAAAGTCCTCTGCTTGGGAAAGAGCAAAAAAGACCCCGCGGTCTATGCGGGACGGAATCAAGGCTATCAGGTCGTGAATTTCAGGTCACAAAAGGATGTAACGGGCCAGTTCGTGGAGGTGCACATCGCCTCCTGCGGCCCTTACAGCCTCGTCGGGGAAACTGTCTAGAGCCGGATCATTCTGGCTGCTCTTCAACTCGCTCTTGATATTCCTCTTCTAGGATATAATTGTAAAACTGACGATCGATAATCTCTCCGCTGAACAGGTCGACCTCGATCCTGGCAATGTTCATCAAGCCATCCTCTCCATCCAGAGCAAGCCGAATCTTTTCGATTATCTCTACAATCCAAAAGAAGAGGTGATCCCTCCTGGATAAATTCTTCCTGGATAAGATGCGCGGTTTTTGCCCTGGATGGGAAAAATTCACTCTGATGAAATGACTTGTCTGTTTATCCTCGAACACAATCCTTAATGCTTTGGACTCAGTTATGGGGGAGGCTTTATCCCTTCGTTTAAGGTCTCTTTTCTTTTCTCCCAAATTTTTCCTTTCTCTTTAATAGAAAAGACTCTACGAGGTTACTTGTGCTTCTTTGAGTTCGTATTTCTATGGACGCAGAAAGAGGCTCTTTAATCTCAATTTCCGCTATCAGGCAGGATTTTGTTTTATTTCTCTTCTTTGTTCGCCTTTTCCCAGGCTCTGTAGCGGGCTATGTAGTCAGCAGCAGCCTTTTGTGAGTCAAGCAGAAGATAGTTCGCATAATTGATGATATGTCCCTTGAGATACACTTCAGGAGGCAGGTCGTCAAACCTCTCTTGTTCGATATTCTCAAGAAGCTCCACACGAATCTTGGTGTCGAGTGAGACCTCGAACAATTCTATTCCCATTTTCTCCCTTATCTGTCTTAACACCTGACCGCTGTAGGAAATACTCGCTTCCTCCCCTTCCATGGTATTGTGACCCGCTGCAAAGGGTCTTTCATGATGGACCAAACGATCTTGGCTCTCTTTGACCTGCTCCATCAGTTTTGTGTAGGCATCCTCGATCTGCTCGAGTATTTTCTGTCTCTCCTCTATCGAAAATTCATCCTCAATGGGTGATATCACGACCGAGTCAGTGGAATAGAGCTTCTTGAGACGGGAATAGGCGCTCCTTATCTCCATGAGCGTGGCTTCAGGTGATATCTCAAGAATATCAAAATATTTTTTAAGCTCTTTTTTTGTCATGATCAGATTCTTGAAATTTTCATCTCCCGTTCATACAGAAGATTTTCGGTGAATACCCCTATCTCTTTGGCCACCCGCGATAAAGAATAATTCAGCATCAGCGGCCGCCTCTCCCGGATAGACCTCCAAACAACATCATCATACTCGATATAACCAACGAACTTGGCATCTATGCCCAGATACTTATTGAATATGCTTTTCATCGAGGAACCGATGAGGATATCCTGGCTGCTCCTTATCTTGTTCAAGACTAAATATATCCTGAAATCGGCCAATTCCCGGTCAAGAATATCGCCAATATAGGAGAAGCTGTCTTTGAGACTATCAATAAGCTCTTTAAGGCTTTTGATTTGATATTTTTCCCGCTGCTCCCACATGTGCTCGACGATCTCTTTGAAACCATATGACCTCAAAGACATTCTGATTTTCCTGAACAAAGCGTTCTTGACAAAATGATACATGTTTTCGATGGCGATTATCTCTGGCTCCAAGACAGCAATCTTCTTGTCAGCCATGAGGAATGTATCGATGGTGTTATTGTGACTTCCCCCGCCTAAATCGATGATGACATATTGCTTATTCAGCTTCATGATATGCCTGAACAGTTTGAGCTTCTGCGTAAACCTGATGTTGTCTGAAGCAAGGGAATGAACATCCCCCGTAATCAAAGACATGTTTTCTATACCGGTTTTCACAGCTAATCGAGAGAGTGAAGTCCCCGTCTCAAAGAAATTCGTCAGGCATTTCTTGGGCCGGCTTATACCGAGTAAGGAATGAAGGTTGGCGCCTCCGATATCAACATCGATCAAGATGACTCTTTTTTCGCTTTTCGCCAGATAGATGCCGATGCTGCTGGCAAGAAATGTCTTGCCCGTTCCTCCCTTACCACCGCCAACAGCCCAGATCTTCCCTTCCTTTTCAGCTATCACACTGCTCACTTTTCTAATTTCCGTATGTTTCTCTAAACAATATAATAAAAAAGACTCAGGCGTCAACACTGCATTTCATACCCAAGCGCCATCTCAGCCGGATACACTTTCTTTGCTTTCGGAAGCATCACAAATTCGGTTAGAGTGAAAGGCTCAGGTTGGGTGGTGAAAAAACCGGACGCTCATTTCCCTGTTCAAGTCATTGCAATTTGACCTTTTTTATGCTATACATCGGTTTAAATTTTTTTAAGGTAGACCTCCCATGTCAATAATGAATTTGATTCCCTATTCTTTCGTCCTCGGCCTCCTGGGCCTCATGTTCGCTATATCCCTCTACTTCCTGGTAAAAAGATACCCCCGCGGCACTGAAATCATGAATGGGATCGCAGAAGCGGTCCATTCAGGAGCCATGACTTTCCTGAAAAGAGAATACAGCTACATATCCATTTTCGTAATCATCCTTTTCACAGTCCTGTGGAAGCTTTTCTCCATCTACACCGGCCTGGCCTTCTTGACAGGAGCCTTTTGCTCCTTACTCGCGGGCTTCATCGGGATGAAGGGATCGACACGCTCTGCAGTGCGGGCGACGCAGGGTGCCATACAGGGAGGAACTCCCCGGGCGCTCTCGATCGCTTTTCATGGAGGTGCTGTCATGGGAATCTCCGTAGCATCGCTGGGCGTGGCTGGAATCGGGCTTTTCTATTTTTTCACCAAGGATTCAATGATCATCAACGGTTTTGCCATGGGCGCCAGCTCAGTCGCTTTATTCGCCCGAGTGGGAGGTGGAATCTATACCAAAAGTGCTGATGTGGGCGCAGACCTGGTGGGCAAGGTCGAAGCCGGCATCCCTGAGGATGACCCCAGAAATCCAGGGGTCATCGCAGACAATGTCGGCGACAATGTGGGAGACACAGCAGGAATGGGTGCTGACCTTTTTGAGTCCTACGTCGGTTCTGTTGTCGCTTCTATGGCCATAGGCTCCACGCTGGCCCCAGCTTTGAACCACATGTCCCTTCCGCTGCTTTTGATCGTGGTCGGGCTGGTCAGCTCAGTAATCGGCGTCTTCTCGATCAACATTCTCAAGAACATCAGCCCCCAATCCGCTCTGAGGAACGCCTACTACATCAGCGGCATCTTATTTTTAGCAGGAGCTTTTTTTTCTGTGAAAATCATGCTTGGGGATCTGAACGTATTCTGGGCGGTATTGAGCGGTATGCTTTGCGGTGTTCTAATCGGGCTGGAAAGCGAGTACTTCACCTCTGGCCCACCGATAAAAACGATTGCCCGGACCGCTCAGACCGGAAGCGCACCCACCATCATCACCGGTTTAGCTATCGGTTTCCAGAGTGCGATATTCCCTCTCCTCACTATCGCTGCTGCCATCTTTATCTCCTACAGGCTGGCCGGACTCTACGGCATAGCTCTCTCCGCAGTGGGAATGCTGGCCACCATCGGTATCGTCATGTCCACTGACTCCTACGGGCCCATCGCTGACAATGCGGGAGGAATCGCGGAGATGTCCGGGGCGGGCGCAGATATAAGAAAGATAACGGATAAGCTCGACTCTCTGGGAAACACCACGGCGGCTATCGGAAAAGGATTTGCCATCGGCTCTGCCGCTTTGACCGCTCTGGCTCTTTTCTCTGCCTACCAGAATACGGTGAACTCCCTCTTGGATAAGGCAGGGAAAGACTTAATGCAAATCAGCCTGACAAACGTGGAAACAGTCATCGGCTTACTCCTCGGCGCCCTGATGCCGTTCATCATCGCCTCCCTGACTTTAAAGGCAGTGGGAAGAAACGGCGATAAAATGGTCATTGAGATAAGAAGACAGTTCAAAGAAATAAAAGGTTTGATGGAAGGGAAGGCCAAACCTGATTCAGACCGCTGTATCGATATCGTGACGCGTGGTGCACTGGCAGATATGATCCTTCCAGGCCTTCTGGCCGTGATTGCACCTCTGCTTGTAGGCTTTATCATCGGGCCTGAATCCTTGGGTGGATTCCTGGCAGGAGCAACAGCCACTGGAGTTTTGATGGGAATCTTCATGGCCAACGCTGGCGCGTCCTGGGATAACGCCAAAAAATGGATTGAGGAAGGCAACCTGGGAGGTAAGGGGACAGAGGTTCATGCTGCCTCTGTCATCGGGGACACTGTTGGCGATCCCTTAAAAGACACTGCTGGCCCCTCAATGAACATATTGATCAAGCTCATGGCTGTGGTGAGCCTTGTTTTCGCTCCCTTGATCATGTGAAGTTCTTCCCTATCAAAAACCTTTTATCAGCACTCTGCTCCTTATTTTCCCTGAACTTTCGCGCATTTATTTCCTCGTACAGCGTTTGATATTCTTTTCTATTTCAGTTATAATTCTCGCCTCTCTAGGTTCCTCATTGGCAAAACTGAGGCACAGAAATGAAAGTGAACGTGTGGAATACTATTCGCCAGCTCAGCAAAGAACGGGGCGTGGAGATCGGTGTCATCGTCAGTGCTATTGAGGAATCTCTCAGAGTCGCTTCTGCCAAGTATTTCACCCGCAAGGAAAAAGTCAATATTTCCTTTCAGCCAGAAAAGGGGGAGCTCAGAGTCTACGCCGTCAAGAAAGTCAGCAAAGCCCCTCAGGACGCAGCTACAGAAATCTCCTTGGAGGAGGCCAAGAAAGTTGACCCTGAAGCGTCTTTCGGAAAAGACATCGAAATCGACTTGCCCTCCGATACTCTGGGCCGTATCGCTGCCCAGGCAGCGAAACAGGTTATCCTTCAAAAGGTCAGGGACGCAGAACAAGAAAAGATTTATGAATCCTTTGCACCCCGCTTAGGGGAAATCGTGACCGGTGTCCTGAGAAGGTTCGAGTCGAATAAAAACATGATCCTTGAAGTGAACAAAACCGATGTCCTATTTCCGCATCGAGAAAAGTTAACGAATGAAGAATTCGAAAGAGGAGACAGGATAAAAGCTGTGGTCATTCAGGTCAGAAAAGAAAATAAAGGCCCTCAGGTTGTCGTCTCCAGGGCGGACCCAAAATTCTTGTCAAAGCTATTGGAGTTGGAGGTCCCTGAAATCGCTAACGGGGATATAGAAATAAAGGATGCCGTCCGTCAGCCCGGAGAAAGAGCAAAAGTGGCTGTCTTCTCTGAGGAAAAGGACATAGACCCTATCGGAGCCTGTATAGGAGTCAAGGGGAATAGGATCATGGCCATCAGCAAAGAGCTGGCTGGAGAGAAGATTGACATCATAGAGTGGTCCGATAATCCCCTGACCTATACGAAAGCATCTCTCAGCCCCGCTAAAGTAGAAAAAGTCTTCATCCTGAACAAAAGCGAGAAAACCATGCAGGCCATAGTTTCTAAAGACCAGCTTTCCCTGGCAATAGGAAAGAAAGGGATCAATGTCAGGCTGGCTTCAAGACTCATCGGCTGGAAAATAGAGATCAAGGAAGAATAGCATTTAGTCAATAACCTGGAGAAATAAGAAATCATGGACACACAAAAAAACACAAAAAAGACCAAGCCAAAAGTAGAAGCTGGGGATAGCTCTGCAAAAAAAATCATATTGAGGGAAGGGCAAACTATAAAAGAACTCTCTGAAAAAGCAGGGATCAAGACCAAAGATATGTTCAAGAAGCTCGAAGCAAAAGGATATACCGTCAGTGTGAATGATGTCGTCAATGAATCCTTGGCTTCGGCGATCTCTGAGGAATTTAAGCTCGAGCTGGAATTGGTTTCGATAGAGAAGGAGGTTCGTATTCAAGCCGGGAGCAATCCAGAAGAGATGATATTGAGACCTCCCGTGGTCACCATAATGGGCCACGTCGACCATGGAAAGACAACTCTTTTGGACGCCATCAGAAAATCCAACCTGGTCGGAAAGGAATCTGGCGGCATTACCCAGCATATCGGTGCCTACAGAGTCTTACATGCTAAGAGACCCATTACGTTCATTGACACTCCGGGCCACGAAGCATTCACTCAACTGAGAGCCCGTGGAGCCCATTTAACAGACATCGTCGTCCTGGTGGTAGCCGCAGACGACGGAGTCATGCCGCAAACCCGGGAAGCCATCAGCCATGCCAAAGATGCTGGCGTCCCGATAATGGTAGCCATCAACAAAATCGACAAGCCTGAAGCGGACGTAGACAAAGTCAAACAGCAGCTCTCAAAGGAAGGCCTCCTGGTAGAGGACTGGGGAGGAAAAACCATCAGTGTGGAAGTCTCAGCCAAAGAAAAAACAAACCTGGAAGAGCTTTTAGAGATGATTCTTCTTTTGGGGGATGTCATTGAGATCAAGGCCAATCCCAAGGTAAAAGCTCAAGGAGCTGTTCTGGAGGCGCGCCTTGACGCAAAAAAGGGAGCAGTGGCCACTGTAATCGTCCAGCATGGAATCCTCAGTCAGGGTGAAGCCTTTATCTGCGGGACAACCTATGGAAAAGCGAGAGCTCTTTTTGACGAAAAAGGCAAAACCTTGAAAAAAGCTGAATCATCCATGCCAGTTGAAGTCCTCGGATTCTCTGATGTGCCCGTCGCGGGAAACATTTTTCAGGTTGTTTCAGACCTCGAAACAGCCAAACAGTTCGTTCAGTACCGCCTCTCTCAGGTGAAAAAGACTGACACCCAAAGGCCCGAACATCTGACTTTGGATGAGCTTTTTAAAAAAATGGAGAAAGGCCAGGTCAAGGAGCTTTCTTTGATCATCAAGACCGATGTCCATGGCTCTGCTGAAGTCCTTGCCGACGTTCTTCCCAACCTGAGCACTGAGCAGATCAAAGTAAAAATCGTTCATTCAGCGACTGGGAAGATCACAGAATCCGATGTTCTTTTGGCATCAGCGTCAAACGCTATCATCATCGGATACAACATAAAACCAGACCAAAAAATCCTAGATATGGCCAAGGAGGAAGATGTAGAGATCCGGATTTACAAAGTCATATATGAACTGACACACGATGTAAAGAAAGCCATATCCGGCTTGTTGGAGCCAACCATAAAAGAAGCTTATCTGGGAAAGGCTGAAATCAGGAGGGTCTTTAACATCTCAAGGATCGGTGTAATCGCTGGCTGCTACGTAACAGACGGAAAAATAACCAGAAACGCGGAAATCCGAGTCATCAGGAATAAGGAAGTCGTCCATCAGGGTCGCGTTGCATCTCTTAAACATCTGAAGAACAACGTCACAGAGGTTAAGAAAGAATACGAATGCGGTATCCGCCTTGAGAAATATAAAGACTTCCAGGAAGGAGATATCATAGAAGCCTTCATCATGGAGAAAGAAACCCCTAAGTAAAGCCTGTTGAGTGCTTCCCGATGGTTATCGGTTTTTTATCCATAGAGATTTACCTCCCTTATTCTCACTCTCTGAAAGATAAACGAAAGAGACTTTCAGGATTAAGGAGCCGTTTAACAAAAAAATACAATGTCGCCATTTCTGAGCTCGAATACCAGAATAAATGGCAAAGAACAAAGATCGGGATGGTGAGTCTCAACAGCCAAAAGAGACCCGTTGAAAGCCTGTTCAGCAAAATCATCGAAGACGTTGAAAAAAACATAGATGGCCAGATCCTTGACTATGAGACTCATTACTTTTAATTTGAATAATATCCTGAAGAAGCATTCTCCTGGTCATCAGACTCTACTTCCTTACCAGAGGAGGTAACTGAAATGAGCATAACAAGGCGTCAGAAAAGAGTGTCGAGCCTGATCAAAGAGGAACTCAGCCGTCTGCTCATAGAGGAATTTCAGGATTCTTTTTCTGGTTTGATCACCGTCACGAGAGTTGAAATGACCGCGGACCTGAAAACAGCTCATGTCTATTTGAGTATTTATGGAGCTGAGCAGCAGGACTCGGTATTTTCTCTTTTGGATGAAAAAAAAGGACATCTGAGAAAATCTATTGCCTCAAAAGTTAAATTAAAGTATAATCCCATGCTCATTTTTTCTAAGGATTTGGGTCCAGAATATGAAGCGAGAATTGACTCGATCCTCGAAGACATCAAGAAAAATGGAAAATAATCCGGCGAGCTTAATCGTTCAAAAAATTCTCGAAAGCCAGCGCATTGCCATCACTTCCCATCTCAGACCTGATGGTGACTCCATTTGCACCAGCCTGGCTCTGGCCTTCATGGGAGAGCTGCTGGCCAAGGAAGTCGAAATCATCAATAAAGATAAAACTCCTTTCCCTATTAACAATGTCCCTGACATCGATAAGATCAAGATGGGTCAAATCCCTGCCCAAGGCTTTGACCTGGTCATACTTCTTGAATGCGCCAATGTCTCGCGCTCCGGGCAGGACAACCTGGATGACTATTTCAAAATCAATATTGACCATCATCATTCGAACGATTACTACGCGGACATAAATTGGGTGGATCAAGAAGCATCAGCTGTGGGAGAAATGGTCTACACGCTGGGAGAAAAGCTCAACATCGAGTTCACGCCTCGGATTACCAATCATCTCTACTGCGCCATTGTCTCTGATACAGGTTCTTTTCAATTCTCCAATACCAGCGCCAGAAGTTTCGATGTCTGCCATAAATTGATCGAACACGGCGCCAGTTCAATACAAACCGCTGAGCTTCTGTTCAACAACAACTCGCCTGAGAAAATCAAACTCTTGGGCAATGTTCTTTCGACCCTCCAGATGAATCCCAGGGGCAACATCGCCACCATCACCATGTTTAAGAAATTCCAGGATTCCCTCCAGCTTAAAGAAGTCGATACAGAAGACATCACCACTTTAGCCCGCTCGATCAAGGGAGTCCGGATGGTCCTGTTCTTCAAAGAGATCGAAAACAACACCTTTAGGGTAAGTCTCAGGTCCAAGGGCAGAGCGAATGCGGCTTTTGTTGCCGAGCATTTTGGAGGAGGCGGGCACATCCATGCTGCGGGTTTCACAGTCAAAGGAAAATATGAAGAACTACTAAAGGAAATCCCGGAAAAAGTCGACCAGCTTCTGAAAAAACAACCTAAAGGGAAGATCCCGGATAAGTATAAAGAACCCTACCCCTTTTGAATCTTAAAGTCATGGACGGGCTTATCCTCGTCAATAAACCGCAAAACATCACTTCTCATGACGTGGTCGCCGAAATCCGGAACATTCTAAAAATCCAAAAGGTTGGCCATTACGGAACCCTGGACCCTCTGGCCACGGGCCTTGTTGTGGTGGCTGTGGGAAAAGCAACCCGGCTTTTCCCCTTCTATTCCAAAAAGGATAAAGTTTACACCGGCCGAATCAGGTTGGGTTTCTCTACAGATACCTATGACTCCGCAGGTAAACCCACCTCAAAAGAAAGCCCAGACTTTCCTCCGAGAGAAACGCTCCTGAACACCATGAAAAAATTCGAAGGGAAGATTCAACAGGTCGTTCCTCCTTATTCCGCAAAAAAATACAAAGGAAAACCGCTTTATGCCCTGGCTAGAGGAAATAAGGAGTTTGAATTGAAGCCGTGCCAGGTGACTATCCTTTCTTTTGAGCTTAATAAGTACACTCCTCCCTATCTCGAATTCAAAGTCGGTTGTTCCTCCGGTACTTACATCCGCTCCCTTGCGCACGACTTGGGACAGGCTTTGAGCTGCGGTGCTCACCTCTCAGGGCTCTTTCGCACAGAAGTGGGGGATTTTCGGATCGAGCAAAGTTTCAGCCTGGAAAAGATCAACATTCTGGCGAAAGAGGGAAAAACAGAGGATTTTCTCATCCCTATCGAACTCCTCCTCCCCGAGTTCCCCAAGGTTATCCTTGAAGATAGAGGCGCTGTCTTGGCCAGGAACGGAAATATGGTCCCTGATGCAAACATCAAGAAAATCATTCACCACAAATCCCTTGTGAACCACTATCAAAAGGAAGAAGAATTGGTCTTCAGGATGTTCAGCCTTGAAGGAAAATTCCTGGCTCTGGCGAAGAGGGATCCTGAGAAGAATTATTTTCATCCTTTCCTGGTTATTGACACCGCAGATGGATGAGAATAAATTAGCAAAAATGGCAAAAAAGGAAATGTTCGCTTCCCGCTGGGGGATAATCTTTGCCGGTCTGGGTATGGCTGTTGGCACCGGGAACATATGGCGTTTTCCCCGGATTGTCAGCCAGCAGGGCGGAGGGGCATTCATCATCGCCTGGATTATCTTCCTTTTGCTCTGGTCTATACCTCTTCTCATTATCGAAATATCCATGGGGAAGAAAACCCGGTTGGGTGTGATTGGTTCCTTCGGGAAAATGGCTGGAAGAAACTGCGCCTGGATGGGGACTTTTGTCGCCTTTGTGACCACGGCCATAATGTTCTATTACTCAGTCGTCACCGGCTGGTGCATCAAGTACTTTATCGCCACCACTTTCCAGGGCTTATTGAAGAGGAATTCTCTCGAACTCTGGCATTCATTCACCTCTTCTTGGGAGCCAATCCTCTTTCACTTTTTGGCCATGGGCATCGGTGCTTTCATAATCTACGCGGGAGTCGTCAAAGGGATTGAAAGGGCCAACAAGATCCTTATTCCCTCTCTTTTCCTTCTGCTCATCATCGCCTGTGTGCGCTCTTTGACCCTGCCCTCCGCCTTTCAGGGACTAAACTTCCTCTTCTCTCCTAACCTGTCCCGCCTAGCTGACTATAAGGTCTGGTTGAACGCCTTGAGTCAGTCCGCCTGGTCAACCGGCGCGGGTTGGGGACTGATACTCACTTACGCGGTCTATTCTCATAAAAGGGAAAATCCTGTTTTGACCTCAGCCACCTTAGGCTTTGGTAACAACCTGGCTTCCCTGCTGGCAGCCGTGGCGGTTATCCCCACAGTTTTCTCTTACTTCTCGACTCAGGATTTCTCACAACAGAAGGTCCTTGAAGTGATGAAAACCGACAATCAAGGCCTAACTTTCATCTGGATTCCTAACCTGTTCTCAAAGATCCCCGGAGGCAATTTTTTCCTCGCCCTCTTCTTTCTTGCGTTGACTTTCGCAGCCTTCTCCTCCCTCATCTCGATGATTGAACTCGACACCCGGATCCTGATGGATTCGGGGCTGTCCAGGAGAAAAGCTGTGACTATTGTTGGCCTCTGCGGGTTCTGCCTAGGGCTTCCTTCGGCCATCAGCATGGGATTCTTCAACAACCAGGACTGGGTCTGGAGTTTGGGCCTGATGGTGAGCGGATTTTTCTTCACGTTCACTGTCCTCAAAATAGGCCCAAAAAACTTCCGTTTGAATATCATTTCCGACCCTGAGCACAAAATCAAAATCGGAAAATGGTTTGACATCCTGGTCATTGCCCTCCTTCCCCTCCAATTTTTGGCCATGCTGGGATGGTGGTTCTGGCAAAGCTATTCCGATGATCCTCAAAATTGGTTCAAACTGTTCGCTCCATCGACCGTAGGAACCGTTCTTTTTCAGTGGATCATCGCCATCGTGCTGTTCATCCTCTTGAATAAAATCATCATCAACAAAATATTAGCGAGATCCAATGACTCTTGAAGCCATTCTTTTTATGATCTTTATCTTTGCCGTCTGTCTGGGTGGATTTGCCTACAGCCTCTTCTTATCCAGCAAGGACAAATAGAAACCATCAACTCCAGATTTTTCTCATGGAATCTCTTTTTTTGGAGAAATTGTAGATTTTATGCAAAATTTTGCGCCAAAATCCCTGCGAATAGCCGATAAATGTCCAATTTCTTAGCTTTCAAGAAGACATCTTCAAACAATCCTTGAATTTTAAGGCAAGTTATTGTATTTTATACGGGAAATGAGGCTAAACAAGAATCAAATAGAGCATCTGGCCTCTTTGGCCGTGCGAAATCTTGTTAAAGACGGAAAAATAATCGCCGAGGACAGGAATAAGCTTATCGTGGAGCTTATCGACCTTATCACCGAAGAGTTCCAAAAGGAAGATAAGCTCGACCAAGAAGTGAGAGAAATCCTCAGCAAGCACATGGAAAAAATCCGAAGAGAAAACATCGAATACCAGACGATGTTCAGGATGATTAAAACAAAACTGGCAAGGGAAAGGAATATAGTCCTGTGACACTAAGGCTTTCTCGAGAAAAAATAAACTTTTTATCCCGCATCATGCTCGACTTTCTTTTTGGGAACGACCAGGTTGAATTCCTGGATGACTCGAATGAAATAAGGCTGTCGATAGTGAAAAGCATCGAAGAAGAGATTAAGCTTTATAACATGATCGATAAGAAGGCCATAGAAAAGATTCAATCTCAGAAGAAAGCCATTGAAGAAGGAAGCAGAGAGTGGGAAATTCTTTACCGAAAATACTACAATGATGAAATCTCGAAACTCGGAAAGCTTGTCGAATAAAGCTGCTTTGACTCAAGGGGGGAAAAAATACATCGAATTCGAAGTGAGGGTTCGCTATTCAGAAATTGACCGAATGGGAGTGGCCCACAACAAAAGTTATTTTGAGTGGTTTGAGATAGGGAGAACGGAATTCTGCCGCCAGAAGAATATTCCCTATAAAAGTATCGAGGAGCAGGGCTATTACCTGGTCGTTGTCGAAGCCTTCTGCAAATACAAAAGGCCGCTGAGATACGACGACAAATTCCTCATCCGTGTCTTCCTGAAAGAGGTCACCCCGAAAAAAGTGGTCTTTGCTTATGAACTCGTGACCAGAAAAGAGAAAAAGTCCATCGCCAGTGGCTACACCGTGCACCTCTCAACGAACGCCAAGGCTGAAGTCAGCTCTCTTCCCAGGGAAATTTTAAATAAACTGAAAAGTTAATACCAGGCGAGATAACTGGAAAACTCACTCAACCCGATTTCTTTTTCTTTTTTATTCTCTAAGACGGAATAAGGAGGTCGAAGAGTCCGAGCTCCCTAGGTTTTCGAGTCGAACTTGGATCCTTCATTTTGTTATTTAAGCTCTTTATCGGTACCCCCCTGCACTCAAAAAGCATTCTGTAATCTGCTTGATGAGCCCTGAGTCTTTTGGCCTTGAATTTAAAGCTTTCTCAAAGATGGATGTATTATTCAGTTTAAGCGCGATCAAGTTTTTTAAAAGTGTTCGAGCGTTTTGAATGTTGATCTCAGGGTGAATCTGAAAACCCCAGATCGGCCTGTCCTTTACCTGAAAAGCTTGGACCAGGCAGCGCTCAGTGGAAGCCAAAATATGGAAATCCTCATTCAAATTCACGACCTCATCAAAATGAACTGAGAAGGAAAAAGCCTGCCTTTTCTTGCCGAGAATCCTGCTTTCTCTGACAATCTGGACAGGAATCCACCCCACTTCAGGCCGAGGAGACCGGCGAACAGAAGAAGAGCCCAGAAGGGCATAAGCGAGAAGCTGATGGCCGTAGCAGCTTCCGAGAACCGCTAATCCCCTCTCCACTGCTTCCTGGATAACCTCGGCTTCCTCTTCAGCCCATTTATCTCTGGTCACAATCGAAGCTTCTGAACCTGTCAAGAGTAAATGGGTGTACTTGACTTTCTTGAAATCTGGGAATTGATGTTTGGTCGCTTTGAATGAATCCCACTCGACCTCAAGATATGGCTTCCAATGTTCCTCTGGATTGTAGACTGAAGAATCGATGGAATTATCGATAAAGGCCAATCGCCCTTTCTCTTTGCTCACCATGCCATCCATCTCTTGATGCGCTTTGCCCTCAAATTATATGCATGCCAATGCAAAAAACAATATCTTTCTTGATTTGTGATATTTTCTTTGTTTTTAAAGCACTGATTTTGGTATAATTCACTTTCAACAAAGGAGGAGAAAAATTGCACAATGTAAAGGAAGAAACAGAACTCCACGTCATCACCCCCAATGAACCCGGCATATTAGGACGTGTGCTGGGGACTTTAGCCAACGCCGGCGTGAACCTGAGAGCCCTCCGCGCTCATTCAGAAGGCAAGAAGGGAATTTTTCTGCTTATCACATCAGATAATAAAAAAGCTGAGAAAGCTCTGAAAGTATTAAGATATAAAGTAAAGACAAACAAAGTTGTCACAGTCGAAATCGAGGACCGAATAGGGGCCGGAGCAGAGATAGGCGCTCTTTTGGGGAATGCTGCGATCGATATAGATTACTGCTACGGGACATCTATCGGATCAGGAAGAGCTCTTCTGATATTCCAAACAAACAATAATAAAAAGGCTGCCGAAACCCTGGGTTAGTCGCTTAAAGACAGACTTGCCCCAAAGTGAGGTGGCGTCTCATCAATAAACTCACCCATTTTAAACTCTCTTCATCCCTTGCGGATACGATACCTCAATTTGTCCAATCAATGCAAAACAGGATAGAATGATGGCCAGAATTTCTGTTAGAAAAAACATGCATTATATGTTAGACTGCAAAAAACTTGATGCCAAGGAAAGGAACTGAAGATGGAAGAACACAAACCTTATGTGCCCGACCAAACTCCGTATAAAGATTTCACCCTCAAGGCTGTCATCATCGGAGCCATCTTCGGTATCGTCTTCGGTGCAGCCAATGCCTACATAGGCTTGAGAGTGGGGTTGACAATCTCAACAGCCATTCCTCTGGCTGTGATTTCTGTGGCTGTGTTCAGAGTCCTTACTCCAATATTGGGAAAAAGCACCATCTTGGACTGCAACATCGCTCAAACCACAGGATCAGCCAGTTCTTCCTTGGCCTCGGGGATCATCTTCACCATCCCGGCTCTTTTTCTCTGGGGATTCAATCCGAGTATCTTCAAAATAGGAACGTTGGCCCTCTTCGGCGGCATCCTGGGAGTTCTCTTCATGATCCCGCTGAGAAAAGCTCTTATCGTCAAGGAACACGGGGTTCTTCCCTATCCTGAAGGAGTCGCAGCCTCTCAGGTTTTAATCTCGGCAGAAGAAGGCGGAGCCAAAGCCAAGAACGTATTCCTAGGTCTGGGGATCGGGGCGGTCTACAAAGCCATTATTGCCATCTTTAAACTCTGGCCGGATAAGATCCACCTCAAACTCCCTGTACTGAAAAAAGCCGAACTTGGTTTGGACGCCACACCCGCCCTTCTTGGAGTTGGCTTTATCCTGGGTCCCCGAATCGCCGGAATCATGGTCGCCGGCGGCATTCTTTCCTGGGTAGGCCTGATTCCTTTGATCGCTTATTTCGGAGAGAACCTTAATATCCCGCTGTTCCCTGAAACAAACCTTCCTATAGCTCAGATGGCAGCCGAGGATATCTGGTATAAATACATAAGGGTCATCGGCGCTGGAGCTGTGGCCGTTGGAGGGATCATCACGGTCGTCAAGTCCTTGCCGACAATGCTCGGTGCACTGAAGACGGGACTTAAAGATTTCAGGTTGAGCAAGCAAAACGATCAAAGCAAAAAGATAAGAACAGATACTGACCTGCCTTTCCCGGTCCTGGGCCTTGGAATTCTCATAGTCACAGTCCTGATCATATTGGCCCCCCAGGTCCTTGGCATCCAAACCTCTCTCTTGATCCGCTTATTAGGAGCTGTATGTATCGTCGTCTTCGCCTTTTGTTTTGTGACCGTCTCCTCGAGAATAGTGGGAATGGTGGGGGTGACTTCCAATCCCACTTCTGGCATGACAATAGTGGCCCTTCTCGGAACAAGCTTAGTCTTTTTAGCCCTGGGGTGGACAGACCTTTTGGGCATGGCCACAGCCTTGACTGTCGGGACCGTGGTCGCCATCAGTGCCTCTATTGCTGGTGACATTTCACAGGACCTCAAAGCCGGCTACATTATCGGAGCCACTCCCAGGAAACAGCAGATGTCTGAATTGATAGGAGTTTTGGCCTCTGCTTATGCCATAGCTTGGACAGTGTGGCTTCTGGGGAAAACTTTTGAATTTGGTAGCCAGGAATTATCTGCGCCTCAAGCCACCTTGATGAAAACGGTCATCGAAGGAGTGCTCGGCGGTAACCTCCCTTGGGGACTCGTCCTGGTCGGAGGTGCCTTTGCCCTGGTAGCAGAGCTTGTCGGGATTCCTTCCCTTCCTTTTGCTGTCGGGATTTATCTTCCTCTCTCTACAATGACCCCGATCTTCGTCGGAGGATTGATCAGGAATATCATCGAGAGGAGATCCGTCAAAGATGATAAACTGAAAACTCACAGAAAAGAAAAAGGGATTCTCTTAGGTTCAGGATTCATCGCCGGAGAGGGAATCACCATGGTTGGAGTCGCGTTATATGCCTATATCACAGCCCATAAGCCGCAGGGAATAGGTGTCGATCTTGGTGATTATGTTGCATTAGCTGCATTTCTTATCTTAGCCGCTTTCCTGTATTGGAAGAGCTCTCAAAAATAAAAAAGTCGTCCCGATCATCGTCAACAGTGCCCAGGTTAGTCTCTCAAATCCATCTGCCTTGCAAATTCGGAAATTATCCAATATATTTTAAGATCGCGACTCTGAAAAAGAAGAGATGAACACTCTTATCATTGCCTTCATTCTTATAACCTGGCTCATCCTAGGCTACAAAATATACGGGAGCTTCATCGAAAAACACGTGGTTCAGGCAAGCAAAGACCGTCCTACTCCTGCTCAGCAGCTGAAAGATGGGATCGACTATTCCCCGGCCAAAAAGCCTCTCCTCTTCGGACATCATTTCTCATCGATCGCGGGAGCTGGACCGATCCTTGGCCCTTTGCTGGGAGTTCTCTATTTCGGCTGGCTGGGTGCCCTTCTCTGGGTGGCTCTGGGCAGTATCTTCCTGGGAGCAGTGCACGATTACACCTCGCTGATGACATCTGTCCGGAATCGAGGAACATCACTGGCAGACATATCCAATAAAACGCTTGGATATCGGACGAAAATCATCTTTTCTGTGTTCATCTGGATGACCCTGGCTCTGGTCATCGCGGTTTTTGCTGTGGTTGCCTCACAAACTCTTGTCTCCCAGCCTGAAATCGTCATCCCCACTTTTAGCCTGGTCTTTATTGCAATGTTATTTGGCTGGCTGGTCTATAAAAAGGGCTTCAACGTTGTCATCGGAACCCTCCTTTCTCTCCTCCTCCTTTTCTTACTGATTTACATTGGAAACCTGGTACCGATCACGCTCCCTGCTCAAATACTGGGAATGTCAGCCCAGAAATTCTGGTTTTTTCTGCTGATCATTTACAGCTTCTTTGCTTCCTCGCTACCGGTATGGTTTCTTCTCCAGCCGAGAGATTATATCAGCACCTGGATTCTGTTCTTAGGGCTTGGCCTTGGTTATCTTGGGCTGATCATTGCTCACCCCTCACTTAACGCACCGGCTTTTATCTCTTTTACAAGCAAAGGAGGACCTCTCTGGCCCATGCTCTTTGTCATCATTGCCTGCGGGGCCATCTCAGGATTCCATTCCCTTGTGGCCGGGGGAACAACAGCCAAACAACTCCCTGACGAGCTGAGCGGAAAACTGATCGGATACGGTGGGATGGTCACTGAAGCGGCCCTGGCCGGCCTGGTAATATTCATCGCAGCCAGTGCGCTTATCTGGGATCCTTCTGGGATAGAGAGCCCATTCGGCTTTCAGTATCTGATGACCACTTTAGGAGACCCGATCCGGGCCTTTGCCACGGGGTACGGAAAGCTCCTCTCAGCCCTTCCTGGATTGACCTTAGTCATCGGAACTTTTTTCGGCATGATCATGCTCAACGCTTTTGTCCTGACCACCCTTGACACCGCGACCAGGATTGGCCGATTTATCACCACCGAGCTCCTGGGGAGAGCCGTTCCTCCTCTTAAAAACAGGTGGCTTGCGTCTCTTTTTGTCCTGGTTTTTGCGGGAATCATGGGAGGGACAGAGGGCTACAAGGCTATATGGCCTGTTTTTGGTGCTTCAAACCAGCTCGTGGCTGCCCTGGCTTTGATCGTTGTCTCCTCCTATCTTGTGGGAATCAAAAGGCCTAAAAAATACACGGTCTATCCGGCCATCTTCATGCTCTTGACGACGCTTGGCGCCCTCGTCTACCAAGGCTATAATTTCTTCAAGACAAAAAGCTACCTTTTGGGATGTGTCAGTGTCATCTTGATTTTCCTGGCAGCTATCATCGTCTTTGAAGCTCGGGCCATACTCTTCTCCCGTCAAAAAGGATTCACGTCTTAATACAGGTCTCAATACACAACATCTCCTGGTTAAATTTTGAGTAAGTATTCATGTCCTTATGAGCGATGAACCCTATCAAAATGAATAAAAAAAGATGTTTAAGGTGAAGCTTCAGCTCACTTTCAAGAAAGAGGAGTGATCTTGAACACGACCCCTTTCGGGTCCGGACAGCAAAGTGTCTCAGTCTCAGCGACCCAATCATCATGAGGAAGCTCATCTTCCCTCTGCTTGGAGGTCAAGAAAGGGAAGAGGCTGTTGAGAGCATAGATGCATACTTTTTTCTTCTCTGGAATCTCGATAGTCCCTTCTCCTCTGATGAAGAAGTAATCTCCAACCTTATGTTTGGCCCCACACCGTTCTTTGACTCCCACCACCTCTATCTTTAACTCTTTCATGTCGCCTCCTTTTTTATTTCAAATATATATGCCCATGCGAAAAAAATCAACAACACGTTGACAAAACAGAAACACCTATCGTAAAATTAACTATCAGTCACTACCCGTAAAGAGGAGGAGAGCATGGCGGCAAAAGCTGAACCTAACGTCGTTCCTCTGTGTGATGTCCTCTTGGTTCTTCTCATCATTTTTATGGTTATCACACCATCAGTTCAAAGAGGAATGGATGCAAAACTTCCTGAGACAACTGCAGACTCCGCTTCAGCCCCGGACGTTATCGTTTTGACTCTGCATAAAGATGGAAAAGTAGACATCAACAGGACCTTCTACGAACGCGACCTTCTTGAAAGTCAATTGATGAACATCTATGGTCCCCGCCAGCATAAAACCATGTTGATCAGGGCTGACGCGAGAGTTCTTTTTGGCCAAGTCATCGAAATGATGGATGTGGCAAGAGGAGCTGGAGTCGAAGAAATCGGAATCGTCCTTGAATATATCGAGGAAGAAGACGAAGGAGGACGCTAGCTCTCCAATAATACTGCCTCTCCTTCTTTTGACATTCCTTCATGGATAAAAAATTTCTTTCCTTATTCTTTCTTATCCTTTTTCTTTTTCACTTTTCATATGCAGATGTCGAATTAGTGGGAAAATTATCCAGAGAAAGGATTCTGGAGAAGTGCCCTGGCTGGGAGGGTGAAATCACCTCTTATTCACCCGACCAGGAAGTCATTGAAAAACTGCAATCCATCGATCAGGAAGTCATTATTGAAGTCTTTCTCGGAACTTGGTGCCCTGATAGCATGAGAAATGTCAGCGCCTATTTCAAGATCATGGATTTGGTTGACAACTCCCACCTGATAACGAAATATGTCGGGCTTCCGAGAGACAAGGATGCCCGCAAGCCCTACATCAAGGGTAAAAATATCATAAGAATCCCAACCTTCATAGTCTTTATCAATAACCAGGAAAAAGGAAGAATAATCGAGAATCCGACACAATCAGTCGAAGAAGACCTCTTCGAAATAATCAATCACTGATCTTTTTTTGCTGCCTTTAGAGCGACTGTTATTTTCCCACTTTTTTCTTTGTGTTTCGTTCTTTTTAAAATAGACTGCAGGCTCTTTTTTTATGGAAATGAATATTCTTGCCGCTGTTATCGTCTATGGCTTAGGTAATAGGTCCGATGATCTCTCTTGAGATGATCAATCGCTGGATTTCGTTCGTTCCCTCGTAGATCTGAAGAAGCTTTGCATCACGCATCAACTTTTCCATCGGATAATCCTTCATGTATCCGTAGCCACCTAAGATCTGGACACATTCCGTGGTGACCTTCATGGCGACATCCGAACCAAAAGCTTTAGCCATGGCCGATTCTTTGCCGCAGGGCTTGCCTTCATCCATGAGCCAAGCTGCATGCCAGACAAGATGTCGCGCAGCGTTTATTTCCATGGCCAACTGAGCGATCTTGAAAGCTGTGTTCTGAAAAAGAGCAATGGGTTTGCCAAACTGTTTTCTATTCTTCGCGTATTCAACCGCGTATTCCAGGGCTGCTCTGGCCACACCGACTCCTGCCGCTCCAACAGGAGCTCTTGTTTTGTCCAGGGTCTTCATAGCTATGATGAAGCCTATCCCCTCTTTTCCTAAAAGATTTTTTGCGGGAATTTTCACATCTTCGAAGGTAAGCTCCACAGTATTCGATGCCCTGTGTCCCATCTTATCCTCTTCTCTGCCGATGATGACTCCGGGAGTCTCCCGGGGGACGACAAAAGCACTGATTCCCCGCATCCCCTTTTCGGGGTTCGAGTTGGCGAACACGACATAAAAATTGGCAATACCACCGTTGGAAATAAAACATTTGGAACCGTTGATAACATATTCATCGCCGACTTTTTTCGCTTTTGTCTTCATGGAGCCTGCGTCGGAACCAGCCTCTCTTTCAGTCAGGCAAAATGAGGCAAAAGACATCTTTTCAGTCTGAGGTGTGAGGAACTTCTTTTTCTGCTCATCAGTGCCAAAAATAATGACCGGTGTGTAGGCTAAGGCATTGACCATCATCGTGGTGTACATCCCCGCACACCCGGCTGCAAGCTCTTCGCTGATGATCACAGTATCTATGTCGCTCAATCCACCGCCTCCGTATTCCTTAGGGACCGTGCAGGTGAGAAACCCGACTTCGAACGCTTTCTTCATAACGTCTTCAGCAAATTCATCTCCCTTATCATATTTAGCGGCGTTGGGCTTCATCTCTTTTTCGGCGAACTCCCGAGCCATTTCCTGTAAAGCCAGCTGCTCTTCTGATAGGCTAAAACTAATCACTCTTTCCTCCTTGCTTTATCATTTCATCCATTTTATTGCATGATACCAATAATCATCGAGTTTTATACTGGAAACCTCTTGTTATGTCAATTTTTCATGCTTGTGGAACACTATTTTTTCCCGTGACATGATAAAAGAAGAGTTTTTTATCCCAAAAATCTTCTCAGTGAACTCCTGAGCCCGAAAGGCCTTTTGCAGGTTGTGTCTTATGTAAAGATAGATTCTTCCTTTCTCCTTATCAACAAGAGTTTTGTCGATTAAATCATTCGGATTCTCTGCCAAGAAACCGCCAAGCCGTTCTTCGATCTTTTTATAATACTCGGAGGATGGGATTTCCTTATCTTCATCGCCCTTTACAGCCTTTTGCACCTCCGGATTTTTCAAGTCTATGGAATAGATCAGAGTTTCGATCTCCTCGCCCAGGGAAGATGGGAATGTTCCTCGTCTCTCTAAATTCAGGATTTTGATCCCTGGGGGGAGGCATGCATTCAGCCGCGAAATAAACTCGTCTTCTTGAAATAAAAAATGGGATTTAAACTCAAAGCACTCGGACTTCCCCTCCATACCCAGGGGAAGAGCAGGAGGATGGGAAATCATCATCTTGGGATGAAATCCTTGGGTATAATCCACCGCTATGCCAGCCCTTCTGAATCCCCTCTGGATGACGTTATTCAAATCATTATGAGATATGAACCGGGCTGTCCCATGTTTGGAGAAAAAAACGCGATAACAATGAACCTTCTCTGTTTTTTTGCCCAATCTGGTAGACAGAACTGGAGAAACTTTGACATCTTCTGGAAATTCCCTCTCCAACAAAGTAGGAAAAGAGCAGCCCTGACACGATCCGCATTTATCCTCCAGACAGGAATGTGTGTATTCCTCTCGCCATGCCTTGTCCAGTTCTCTCAGCAGGTAGGATTTATTGATGCCCGTGTCAATATGCTCCCATGGAAGTCGGACATCCTTATTGATAGCGGATAAATACAGATGGTAGTCAAGTTTTTCCTGGATGAATGCCTGTTCCCAAGTTTGAAAAGAAAAAGAGTTACTCCAGGAATCAAAACGGGCTCCTATTTTCCAGGCTTTAAGCAAGACGTTGTTCAATCTTCTGTCCCCACGGGAAAACACAGCTTCCAGCAAAGAATTTTTCAGTGGCTGCTTCTTGATCTTGAGATGTCGATGCTTTCTCAGACGAGACATTAAAAACCTGTATTTCTCTTGGAGACTCTGCTCCTCTTCCATCTCCAGCCATTGAAAGGGAGTATGGGGCTTGGGAATAAAGGAGGACAGACTGAGGTTGATCTGAGGCGTCGACTTCATGATCTGGCAGCCTATCCGGGAGATCCCCTGGACTATATCCACGATACCCTCCAGGTCTTCCTCTCTTTCCGTAGGAAGCCCTACCATAAAATAGAGCTTGAGCAACCGCCATCCTTGAGAAAAGGCATTCCGTGATGCCTCAAAGATATCTTCATCCTCCAGTTTTTTATTGATCACCCGTCGCAACCTCTCGGTTCCTGCTTCCGGGACCAGTGTGAACCCTGTCTTTCTCACCTTGATGATGCTTCGGGCGAGATCTGAAGACAGACCCTTAGGCCGTAAGGATGGAAGCGAAAGGGATACTTTCTGCTTGGCCAGTTCCTTCATCAATATCTCAACCGTCCTATCCAGGTAAGGATAATCACTTACGGAAAGAGCAGCCAGAGAAGAACCTTCATATCCTGTCATCTGCAAGCTGTTCATGATGTTTTCTATGACGAATGAAGGGCTTTTTACTCTGGGGGGGAGATAAATACTCGATGCCTGGCAAAATCTGCATTTCTGTGGACAACCTCTGGCTACTTCAACAGAAACTCTATCAAAAATGATCTTGACATTCGGTACCACGATCTCTTCTGGAAAAGGGGCCTCATGGAAAGGAAAGAGAACCCTTTTTTTTATCTTTGCCTCTGCTCCCTTTTCCGACCTTACGGCAAGAAGATGGGAATTCGAAGGCAAGTAGGCCGGGTACAGGGATGGGACATAGACGCCCTCAATTTGAGACAGATCATTCAAGAGAGCGGCTTTTTCCCGGAATTCTTTTTTCAGGATCAAGAACCTATCGATGATCTCCAGGAAAGCCTCCTCCCCATCTCCGATCAGGAAAAGGTCGAAAATATCAGCCACAGGCTCGGGGTTGAAAGCTGCCGGCCCCCCGGCAATGACTAAAGGATGGTCCAAATTCCGCCCGGCTGAATGCAGAGGGATACCGCCCAAATCAAGTGTGGTCAGGATGTTGGAGTAATTGAGTTCATAGAGCAGAGAGAAACCCAGAATGTCAAATTGGTCAAGAGGAATCTTGTTTTCAAGTGAATAAAGAGGAATCTTCTCGGCGCGGAGTTTTTGCTCAAAGTCAGCCCAGGGTGTAAATACCCTCTCCGCAAGAATGTCTGTCCTTCCATTCAAGAGAAAATAGAGGATTTTTTGACCCAGATAGGACATCCCAATATCATAGAGGTCAGGAAAAGCAAGGGCGACTTTAATTTTGACACGAGCCGGGTCCTTCCTGACCTCGTTCCATTCGCCGCCAAGATAGCGTCCAGGCTTCTCTATATCCTTGAGGATTTCTGATAACTTTTTAACTGAAACCAATCCCATTCACTCCAAAATATTCAAGGACTGTTGTTTTATGGACTCATTCATTCTATTGATATTGAGCGAATTGTTCAATCGGCAAGGAACAGGGAACATCCCTGTTTTCAGACAAACACGAATCTTCTCATTTTAACATTGAGGACAAGGGATACTCCCAAGTAATTCGTCAGGAGAGAAGATCCTCCGTAGCTAAACATAGGCAGGGGAGTTCCTGTGATGGGTAAAATGCCGATGACCATTAAGACGTTGATGAAAAACTGGAAAGTGATCATCACTGTGACCAGAAAGACGATGTAGACTCCCGCCCTGTCCCTCGCCAGCCCGACAGATTTAAAGAGCCTGTTGAGAAACATAAAATAGCACATCAAAGCCACAACAACGCCTATAAATCCGAATTCTTCTCCGATGACCGAAAAAATAAAATCTGTATGCCGAGCAGGCAAGAATCTTAACTGGCTTTGAGTCCCCTTTCTAAAACCCTTTCCCAAAAATCCTCCTGAGCCGATGGCAATTTTCGATTGCAGAATATGATAACCTGAGCCGAGGGGGTCCTGACTGGGAGAAATGAGGGTGGTCAATCTGTTTTTCTGGTAATCTTTAAGAGCAAAATTCCATCCAACCACACCCAGGACTAAAGCCGCGATCATGATGTAGATAAACACCTTTTTATTCATACCAGCGAGAATGAGGGCAGCGAGAAAAAGAGGAATGTAGGTCAAAGCTGTACCCAGATCTGGCTGCAAGGCCACAAAAAAGACAGGCACAGCAGTGACAGCTCCGCTTAAGAGCCCTTTCTTCCAAGAAACATAGTCCCTCCTAAATTTAGAGAATACAGAAGCCAAAAGAAGAATAAGAGCTAATTTCGTCAGTTCAGAAGGTTGAAACTGGAGAAACGAGAATTTGAGCCAGCTTTTAGCCCCAGCAACCAGCCGGCCAAAGAGCAAAACGCCACCGAGTGTGGCCACAGCGATGATGTAAAAGTATGGAGAAAAAGAGACAAGGATCTTATAATCAACTGTAAGAAACAGAAAAAGAGCTATCGAGCCGATAAAGATCCATAAAATCTGTTTTAGAAAATAATTCCCTGGTAAATAATGAGAGCTACTGTAGATGAAAGCCGCTCCGATGAAAGAGTTCAACAGCAAAAGTCCGACCAGAATCCAGTCGATATGCCTGAGTAAACTTCTATCTATCATGTTTCCTCATGTAGATGTTAAATAATCTTCTAGCAAGCGGAGCTGCTGTCACACCGCCCATGCCGCCGTATTCGACGATGACGGTGACAACAATCTCTGGATTTTCTCTCGGTGCGAACCCGGTAAACCAGGAATGAGTCTTCACTTCCTCTTCTTCCTCTTCTGATTCTTTCTTTTTAGGCTTCTCCGACTTATCCTCACTGATGACTTGAGTCGATCCGGTCTTCCCGCAGACATCGTATCCCAGGATCTTTGCAGCCCGACCCGTGCCTTCGTTATTGACTGCTTCCCACATTCCTTGGATGACCTGCTCAAAAACAGCGGGATCGATATCCACGATTTCATGGTTCAGAAATTGATTCTTGCCCTCCTTCCTTTTCCCATCTGCAGACAGATATTTGAACAGATGGGGAGTCACTCTTGCTCCTCTGTTGGCTATCAGAGCCGTATGAGCCGCGATCTGGATGGGAGTGACAAGCATGAAACTCTGACCTATGGAGACGGAAATCGTCTCGCCTTTTTGCCAGGGTTCGCCCCTGGCCTTTATTTTCCACTGGGCGTCAGGGACCAATCCCGTTTTTTCACCTGGCAAATCGATTCCTGTCTTCATCCCAAACCCGAGCATTCTGGCATAGCGGGAAATGTTTTCGATTCCCAACTCTTTTCCCAGATTGTAAAAATAAATATTGCAGGAATGTCTGATAGCGTCATAAAATCCCACTTTCCCATGACCTCCTTCTCTCCAACAAGAAAAAGGCTGGTTGTAGATCGTCGTTTCGCCCCGACAGACAAAGGTCGTCTCATCGGTCGCGATCTCCGAGTCCAGAGCTCCTAAAGCCACCGTCAGCTTGAACACTGAGCCAGGTGAATACAGGCCTCGGATAGCCCTGTTCTCCAACGGGAATTCCGGGCTGTTGACCAGGTTGAGCCACTCCTCAGACGTAAAGCGGTTGATAAACTTATTCGGGTCAAAATTGGGATAGCTGGCTAAAGCCAGCAGTTCCCCTGTCCTGGCATCCATGGCAATTATCGCTCCTTCCCTTCCTCCCAAAAGCTCTTCTGCTTCTTTCTGAATGTCGAAATCCAGGCTGATCGTTAAATCCTGGCCTCTAGCGGATTCACGCCGGTCTATCTCTTCCCTCCCTCTTCCCAAGCTATCCACAACTTCAACGAGCTGTCCATAGACACCGGCCAAGGCGGTTTCATACTGCTTCTCTATTCCGATCTTGCCCACAAGCTCGCCCAGACGCCTCTCTCCGTAGAGACTCTTTTTCATCTCTTCGGGAGAAAGCTCCTGCAGGTAGCCGATGACATGGGCAGCCAGACTCTCAAAGGGATAAAACCTCTTTGGCTCTGATTGAAGCACCAGCTCGGGAAGCTCCAATTTTCTGGCTTCAATCATGGCCACCTCTTCGAGCGTTAAATCTTCCTTGACCACGATGGGCTTGAAAAGAGGCATGGATTCATATTTTTTAATCCTCTCCTTCAAGATGCTTTCCTCAATATTCAACAGTCGAGCTATCTTCCGGCAGGATTTGTCATAATCCTCGCAATTCTCTCTGATGAGCGAAACTCTGAAAGATGCCCTGTTGTTGGCCAGAATGGTTCCATCTCTATCCATTATCAGGCCCCGCTGATAAGGGAGAGCAATTTCCCTCATCCTGTTTGCCTCTGATTTCTCCCAGTATCTCTCATGATCGAGAACCTGGACTTTCCAAAAATTCATGATCAAGAAGATGAATAGGGCCACGACCAAAACAAAAATAATCCTGGCCCTCCTCAGAAGAGGAAAAAGGTCTTCATAGATCTTTTCTTGTTTTATCATCGAGTCAATATTTATTTTTTGTCGTCAATTTTCTTATGAAAAAAAATACCACACTTCCTAAAAAAGCAGTAGACAGGGGCTGAATAAAAATCAAGCCTTTCCCGGTGTTTATGCTTTCAGGAACGATGAAAAAATAGAGGAGTGCCCAGAGGATGAGCTCAAAGATAATCAAAACGGCAAGAAAAAAGAAATTACGGAGGGGAGGTCCGATGTCGATCTTTTTGGACAGATAACCGGCAAGGTATCCAGTCGCTGTCTTGGCTAAGCCTCCAACTCCATAGACACCAAAAGAAAAATAATCATGAATCAGGCCGCAGGCTGCTCCCAGGCAGGAGCCGAAGACTTCTCCTTTCTCTACAGCGAAGTAGATCACAACCAAACTCAAAACGTTGAAGAGGAGAAGAACAGGAGGAGAGACCCTGCTGAAGATTGTATAAAAAAGAAAGGCAATTATGATTCCGATAGCAACTTTTATAAAATCTCTCATCCTGACTAATCTTTGAATATTTCTACCGGACTTTTCATGATCACAGCCACCTGATCCAGGTAGTGAAAATCAAAATAAGGATCGACTACAATATGTTTGTGCAGGGATGAATCACTGGTAATGGATACAATTTTCCCCGCTTTTATTCCTGGAGGATAAATGCGGTCGTAACCTGAGGTGATGATATCTTCCCCTTCTGAGATCTCGTCCGACCTGGCCGTAGCCAGGACATACTTCAGAAGACACTGCCCTTCGCCATCTCCGGTTAGAATGCCCGGTACACTTTTTTTCTGAGAAAACACGCCTATTCCACTGGCATCATCGGTAATCAATTGAACCCTGGCTTCCTTCAGCGATATAGGTTCAATAATCCGTCCTACCAGATTACCGTTCTTATCCAGGACGATCATATTTTTTTTTATCCCATCCAAGGTCCCTCTGTTGATGATGACCGTCTTATAATAACTGTCTGTATCCAAGCCTATGACATGGGCGGAAAGGATATTCTCATGCATCTCCAGAAGCTTCTCCTGAAGCTCCCTCTCGGATTGGAACCTTTGAATAGCGTTCCGGAGGAGGTTGTTTTCCTGCCTTAGAAAAAAAATCTCTTCTTCCATTTTTTTGTTTTGGCTCTTCACGTTCCGCAGGTAGAAATAATTTGTCCAAACATTTCCAATCCCTTTAAAAAAGGAGAGAATGCCATGCCGAAGCGGAGAAAACACAGAAAAGACCGTTTTTTCGAAAAGACTCGCCTTTTCTCCAAGCGGGACCTGCATGGAGATTAAAAGAAAATGGAATAATATTAGGGCTATAAGGATTGTGAAATTCTTTCTCTCTTTCAGGAAAAGGGGCATAAAACTTTAAACAGGCTTAAATCAGAGAAATCTTTTTCAACAGATCCAGATCATCGAGCAGCTTGCCGGCACCGAGGACGACGGTGGTGAGAGGGTCCTCTGTGATGAAAACCGGCAGCTTTGTTTCCTCTCTGATACGCTTATCCAGATTCCTGAGAAGAGCGCCTCCTCCCGTCAAAATAATTCCTCGGTCAATGATGTCCGCTGAAAGCTCGGGAGGTGTCTTTTCAAGTGAAACCCGGATGGCATCGATAATCGCCGAGACGACATCCTCGAGTGCTTCTCTGATTTCTTGGTCATCTATGATCAGAGTTTTTGGAATTCCCTCGCCTAAATCCCTTCCCTTTATCTCCATGGACATCGGTTCGTCCAGAGGATAAGCGGAGCCTATCTGTATTTTGAGATGCTCAGCACTCCTCTCTCCAATAAGCAGATTATATTTTCGCTTGAGGTACTGAATGATGGCTTCATCCATCTCATTGCCGGCTATGCGAATGGAATGATTGAAGACGATGCCATTCATGGAGATGACAGCGATGTCGGTCGTTCCTCCTCCAACATCCACGATCATGTTTCCGGTCGGTTCTGAGATGGGAAGGTCTGCTCCGACGGAAGCGGCCACAGGCTGCAGCACCAAAAAGACTTCTGAAGCCTTGGCCCTCATGGCGACATCCTTGACAGCGCGCCTCTCCACTTGAGTGATCCCAGTGGGAATCCCGATGACTATTCTTGGCCTCACCAGAAACATGCGGTTGTTCGTGGACTGCTTGATAAAATAATCAAGCATCTTCTCCGCCATTTCAAAATCGGCGATGACTCCATCTCTCATAGGCTTGATCGTAAGCACATCAGCCGGGGTTTTTCCCAACATCTCCTTAGCCCGGGTACCGACAGCCTCCACTTTTCCACTCTGCTTATTAACAACCACGATCGAAGGTTCCTGGACGACTATGCCTTTTCCTTTCAGGTAAACCAGGGTATTGGCGGTTCCAAGGTCTATGGCGAGATCACAAAGCAACCTGCCTTTAAGAGAATTCAGCAAACTCATCTCATGCCACTCTTGATACAGGAATTATTTAACACAATTTTCCCTTTCACGCAATAGAAAAGAAAAAGCAGGGAGCATCTCCAATTCCGGGATTATAGAAAGTGTTGAAGATCAGACTGCGTTTATTGATAACACGCAGGCCTTGTCCTATTGAAACACCTGATCTTATTATGCGAAGGCTAGCGGGGGAAAAAACCGTATGGAAGGCTGAGCGGGCATAGTTCCTCAACCAAAGGGAGAGGAGAGCGAAGCCTGTAATCGAGCAGCTTTTGACTGATTTGTGGCCTTCTCCTGGAACACAAATCAGTGAGGATTCCAAGGGAGTATGATCCCTTGGTCACAGGGCGGGATTTAATATCCCGCCCGAGAAGGGGAGGCAGGGAGTCTCGACAAAGTTGAGGCTCCCGTCGGAAGGGGGAAAGCGAAGCTGTTCCCCCTCCGAGGTCTCGTTGGGTCAAAAGTAGCGTGTTTTTGACCCCGCTGGCCTGAGCATCCTTGATTTTATTTTCTCTTGACTTTTCCCCCGATAGAAAATATATAATCAAAAAACATCGAGTCCCAACATGAGGAGGTTGTCATGAGCAATGGAGCCTATAAGCCTTATGTACCCCCAGAGCAATCCATGAAGGAGATATCCTTCAAAGCAATTTTACTGGGGATTTTTCTAGCAATTATCCTGGGTGCGGCAAACGCCTATATCGGTCTTTTGGTCGGGATGACAGTCGCCGCCACCTTTCCAGCCGCAGTCATTGCTATGGCCTTTCTTCGTCCGTTTAAAGGAACAATCCTCGAGGAAAACCTGGCAAGGACGACCGGAGCGGTCGGAGAAGCTTTAGCCGCAGGGGCCATTTTCACCATTCCCGCTTTTCTCCTCACGCGTCCCCCAATCTGGCAGAAATTTGATATCTTAAAATCCTCCATGCTTATGCTCATTGGAGGAATTCTCGGAGTTCTCCTCATCATCCTCGTCCGGCGCACTTTGGTTGAAGATGCCGAGCTTCCCTTCCCTGAAAGCACGGCTTGTGCGGAAATGGTCAAGACCGGTCAGAAAGGCGGGTCGAGTGCTGCTTACATGTTCTGGGCTATGGGTCTGGGAGGGCTTGTCGAATTCTTCACCAACTCAAGCGGCCTCCAATTCATCAAACCTTACTACCAGAAAGTCTTTCAAATTCCAGGTCTCTCCCGAATCACGTATCTTGATAAAGACAACGTTGAAATGGCGAAAACGGGCTCGATCAAAGGCAGGATGTTCATCGAAACACCCGCAGCAAACGCAGCCATGACAGGAGTCGGGTACATCATCGGGCCCAAACTGGCAGCACTCACGTTTTCCGGCGGAGTGCTGGGATGGCTTTTTCTGATGCCGATTCTTCTTTTTATCAGCGGAGACCTGGGTGAAATCGTCACAAACTTTGACGGTAACTGGACAGCTGTGGCCGTATCCGCTTACAACTCCCAGATCAAACCGATCGCAGTCGGAGCCATGCTGGTCGGCGCTTTTTACACGCTCTTCAAGATGAGAAAAAACCTGACAACCGGAATCGGCCGATCCTTTGCTGATGTCAAGGCAGTCAAATCAGGAGGTCGACCCGAGACGATTCGAACGGATAAAGACCTGCCTTTCCCTTCGATCATAATCGCCGTCATAGCTCTGATCATCCCTATGGTCTTTCTTTACAACGTCTTCACCAAAAACATTGGCTCTTCTCTTGTGGCAGCCCTGGTCATGATCGTCATGTCCCTTCTCTTCGCAGCCGTGGCCGGTTACCTTGTGGGTATCATCGGCTCCTCTTCCAACCCGATTTCCGGTCTCACCCTGACCTCTTTGCTCATCGCTTCCTTGATGATGGTGCTCATGGGGCAGAAAGGAGCTCCGGGAATCGCCGCTGTGATAGGAGTAGCAGCGATCGTCTGCTGTGTGGCTGGCGTAGCCGGAGATATGATCCAGGACTGGAAGGTCGGACATATTCTTGGCGGGACTCCCTGGCGTATGCAGATAGGCGGGATGATCGGTGTCGTCGCTGCAGCCCTCACATTAACTTTCGCCCTCCAGCTTTTTCACAGCACTAAAGGCATCGGGAGTGACGCTCTTCCAGCTCCCCAGGCTAATTTGATGGCCATGATGGCTCAGGGGATAGTCGGAGGAGAGATGGCCTGGCCGTTGGTCGTTGCAGGAATGCTCATGGGCATTGGTCTCATCCTTATTGGGTCGCCATCCCCGATGATCATCGCAGTGGGAATGTATCTCCCCTTTCGAGCCACTGCCTGCATTTTCTTCGGAGGCGTCATAAAATATTTTCTGGATAGAGCTGTTACCAAGAAAAAGACAACGGCCAAAGGAAAAGAGATAGTGGAGAACATAGGACTTCTTCTGGCTTCAGGATTGATTGCGGGACAGGCGCTCATGGGTATCGTCACCTCAGGTATAGAAGCCTTAAAAGAGAAAATAAGGCTCCCGGAGGTCTGGGGCATTGCTTGGCTAGGTCTTTTGATCTTCTTGTTGCTCGGGTTCATTCTGATATATTTCCCTTACAGGAAAATGGTCGCTGCTGGCGAATATGGCACCTCATCTGAAGAGTAGTTAAGCCAGGCAGAACTTTAAATACACACTGAATTCACTCGATTGTGAAAAAGCAAGGAGTCAAAAAAACCGAGATCAACCTTCTGGACCTTGTTCCTGTAAAAAATATCCGATGGGAAAAAACGGAAGACGGATTGGTCGTCCTCCTTAAGCCCAAATTCCAGCACCCTTTTTTTAAGAAACGCCTGCTTCCCCGTCTGAAAAGGCCGTATTTCAAAGTCAAGCTCGATGCCGTGGGCAGCTTCGTCTGGGAGCAGTGCGACGGAAAGCAGACAGTTCAAGAAGTCGCTCAGAATTTAAAGGAAAGATTCGGTAAGGAAGTCGAGCCTCTTTATGACCGGATAGCCCTGTTTCTCCAGAGCCTTGAAAAAAACCGTTTCATTTATTATGAAGGATTCAAAACCTGAATCGAGAAGAGCGATCGCAATTCCTCTCTTCACCGGGAAGGCTCAATCAACTCAATTTTTGCGATTGAATAAAAGGATCATTTCTTTTAGAATAAAAACTCAGGAAATCAGAGAAAAATGCCGGTGCTCGAAATTATCAGATACGGCAACCCCATCCTCACCAAGAGGGCCAAAGAAATAAAGAATATCGATGAAGATATCGATGAGCTCGCCCGAAACATGGTCCTCACCATGCATTCGGCTCCTGGGATAGGGCTTGCAGCGCCTCAAATCAACCAGAGCAAAAGACTCATAACCGTCGACATATCAGTCGGCGAGAAAATCGAAGACCTGATCATCCTCGTCAACCCGGAGCTTATCAGTCAGGAAGGAGAGGTCATTCTCGAAGAAGGATGCCTGTCAGTGCCGGAAATCAATGAAAAAGTCGCTCGACCTGCTCGAGTTGTCATTAAGGGATACGATTTGAAAGGAAATGAAAAAGTCATTGAAGCAGAAGGCACTCTTGCCAGGGTTTTCTGTCACGAAATCGACCATATCAACGGCAAGCTGTTCATAGACAGACTGTCCCCGCTCAAAAAAAACCTGATCAAAAAGAAACTCAAGAAAAGGATTCAAACAGGCATGATTTGATGAAGGTCGTCTTTTTTGGCAGCCCCTCCTCAGCTCTTCTTTCCTTGAAAAAAATACTGGAATCAGGTCACAGTGTCGAGCTGATCATCACTCAACCGGATAAGCCGACAGGAAGAGGGAAAAAGCTCCTTCCCTGCCCGGTCAAACAGATGGCTCTTGATCTGAATATCCCCGTCTCCCAACCCTTAAAGATCAGGAAGGATGACGCCACGCTTGAAAAATTAATAAAAATCCAACCTGACCTTATTGTGGTTGTGGCTTATGGTCAGATCATTCCTGCCTCGATCATCTATCTGCCCAAGCATAATTCATTGAACGTCCACTTCTCTCTCCTTCCCCGATACAGAGGAGCCTCACCAGTCCAGCGGGCACTCTTAAACGGCGAAGAAAGAACCGGGATAACCATTTTTGAGCTCAACGAAAAAATGGACGAGGGAGATGTACTTGCTCAGGAGGAGACGGAAATCTTGCCTGAAGAAAACGCAGCTGAGCTGGAAGACAGGCTGGCGCAGCTGGGCGCGGATCTCCTGATCAACACCATTGACCGGATCGAGAGCCAGAAGCCCCAGAAGCAAGACCATTCCCAGGCCTCCTATGCCCCTAAACTCAAAAAAGAAGACGGAAAGATCGACTGGGGAAAAGATTCACTGGACATCCAGAGGCAGGTCAGGGCATTCACTCCCTGGCCTTCAGCTTATGCTTTTATAAGGGAAAAACGGGTAAAAATCCACAAAGGCAAAAAATCTGAAGGCCGGGCTGTTCCATCCTCATCTCCGGGAGAGATCTTAAATATAGGCAAGGAAGGAATCGAAACCTGCTGCGGGCAGAGAAGCGTGTTCCTTATCCAACGGATTCAGCCCGAAAACAGGAAAGAGATGGATGCTTTTGCTTTTTCTTTAGGGATGAGGATAAAACCAGGGGATAAGTTCGATTAGACCGAGCTCAGAATCTATTCTTCCAGGATGTAATGGTCAGGGTTAACAGCCTTTCCGTTTATGCGGACTTCATAGTGGACATGAGGACCTAGGGCTTTTCCTGTCTGTCCGACAAACCCGATAACGTCCCATCTCTTGACTCTCTGGCCGACCTTGACGTTGAACTTGCTCAAATGGCAGTAGACCGTGGTCATCCCTCCTCCGTGGTTGAGGATGATCACATTACCACCGGTTTTTTCGTTCTTGATTTTAAACACCCAGCCGTCCGCGGTGGCATAGATGGGGCTTCCGAAGCTGGCTGCTATATCAATCCCGTAATGGTATTCTTCTTTTCCGGTGAATGGGTCGATTCTATTCCCCATATCAGAGGTCATCCAGCCGTTCGTGGGCCAGATAGAGGGAGTCGTGGCCATTGTCAGAGATTTATCCTCGAAAAAATGCACCAGAGTGTTCAGGTTCTTATCAATGCCCTTGGCTTTCTGGGAGATACTCTCCGCGTTTCTCAAGCCCGGGTCTTGAGGAAAATTCGGCGGACTGACCTGCTGACCCTCTTCTCTCGCGCCTCCTCCGACGCCAAGCTCTCTTAAGACTTCGGGTGATTGAAGGCCGGCCCAGATGTTGATCTTCTTGGCATATTCTTCAAAATTATTGATGTCGCTCCTCAACTTGTTCAGGGCGATCTTGTACTGGGCTATGGTCTGCTTCTGGGCTGCATTCTCGTCAGAGAGCGCCCTGTACTTCTGCCTGGTGACGTTCATGGTGAAGTAATCGATGAGAAAAACCGTAAGGAGGAGAAAAAGGAAAGAGAAGACTCCTACCAGGATTTTAACCCTTTTCTCGGTGAGAGTTATTTTTTTAGAGCTCCCTTTATGGTGGGGAACGATGATGATGGAATAATGCTTTTTAGCCATAGAACGTGTCCTTTATTATCATAATTAAAAAAATTAAAGTCAAGTGGTTTATTCCATTCATTTTATCTATCTTGAAGAGGTTCCTTTACGTTTTTGTCGATCCAGGTCACGATATCCTCAGTGGAAGAGCCCGGGAGAAAGACCTTGGCTATTCCAATTTTTTCTAAGTTCGGGATGTCTTTATCAGGGATGATGCCTCCGGCAATCACGGTGATGTCCCCGGCTTGCTTGTCCTGGAGAAGGTCCATGATCTTGGGGAAGAGCACGTTGTGGGCACCTGAAAGAATGCTCAAGCCGATAACGTCCACATCTTCCTGGATGGCGGCGTTGACGATCTCTTCAGGGGTACGCCTTAATCCAGTATAGATCACTTCATAGCCCGCGTCCCGCAGAGAACGGCAGATCACTTTCGCGCCGCGGTCATGACCATCCAGCCCAGGCTTGGCCACCAAGACACGAAGCTTCTTCTCAGCCATAGAATCCTCCGCAACAACCTAATATGTTATGGGTTCTTTGTACTCGCCGTAGACCTCTTTGAGGGCATCCATGACCTCCCCCAGAGTGGCATAGGCCCTCACACATTTCAGCAGAAAGGGCATTAAATTCTGGTTGTCTTCGGCAGCCTTTTTCAGGTCAATTAGCTTCGCTTTGACTTCGGTATTGTTTCGGGTCTGTTTAACCCTTTTCAACCGCTCCAGCTGCTGCCGAGCCACCTGATCCTCTATCTTCAAAGTGGGAATGGGCGAATGTTCTATCTCAAAAGCATTTACCCCAACGATAATCTTTTCTTTTCTCTCCACTGCCTTCTGATACCAGTAAGCACTGTCTGCAATCTCTCTTTGAGGGAAGCCCAGTTCGATAGCCTTGACCATTCCTCCCATATCATCGATTTTTTTGATGTAATCCTTTGCTTCTTTCTCCATCTGGGCTGTTAAGGCCTCCACAAAATAGGAGCCACCCAATGGATCAGCGGAGTTGATGACTCCGCTTTCATGAGCGATGATCTGTTGAGTCCGCAGCGCAATCGTGACTGCCTCTTCCGACGGCAGGGCGTAAGTCTCATCCAAGGAGTTGGTGTGAAGAGACTGTGTTCCACCCAGGACTGCGGTCATAGCTTGCAGGGCGACTCTCACCACGTTGTTATAAGGCTGCTGGGCCATCAGGGAGACTCCTGAGGTCTGGGTGTGAAACCGCAACCACCAGGACCTCGGATCTTTTGCCTTGAATCTCTCTTTCATCACTTCAGCCCAGATCTTTCGGGCTGCCCTGAACTTGGCAATCTCTTCAAAAAAATCATTGTGAGCGTTGAAAAAGAATGAAAGGCGAGGCACGAATTCATCGATATCCAGACCTCTTCTTACTGCCCATTCGACATACTCGATCCCATCCCTGAGAGTGAAGGCCAGTTCCTGAACGGCTGTGGACCCTGCTTCTCTGATGTGATAACCGGAAATGGAAATCGTATTCCACCTGGGAACTTCTTGGGAACCGTACTCGAAAGTGTCCACGATCAGCTTCATCGAGGGCTCTGGAGGAAAAACAAAAGTCTTTTGAGCTATGTATTCTTTGAGTATGTCATTTTGAATCGTACCCGATATTATTTTAGGAGAGACGCCTTGTTTCTCAGCTACGGCGATATACATGGCCCATAAAACGGCAGCTGGAGGATTTATGGTCATCGAAGTGGATATCTTATCCAGAGGGATCCCGTCAAAAAGAATCTCCATGTCAGCCAGAGAATCTATGGCTACGCCGCACTTCCCGATCTCTCCTTCTGCCAGAGGATGATCAGAATCGATTCCCATCAGAGTCGGAAGGTGAAAGGCGACACTCAACCCCGTCTGGCCATTAGCAAGAAGGTACTTGTAGCGTGAGTTGGTGTCTTCGGCTGTACCGAAACCTGAAAACTGCCGCATGGTCCACAACCGGCCACGGTACATTGAAGGATGGATTCCCCTTGTGAAAGGATATTCCCCTGGAAAACCCAGCTCCTTCGAATAATCGAAGCCATCAAGGTCAGCTGGAGTGTAGAGCTCCTTGATTTTCTTCCCCGAAATGGTGGTGAATTTATCTTGTTCGAATGGGAGGTTGCTCATGGCTTTATCAAATTTTTCCTTTTTCCAGCGAGAATAAATTTGTTTCAATTCATATTTAGGGGGAGAATTCTTTTTCAAACGTGCTTCACCTCTTTTGTGAAAACTATTCCGCTGGCGAAGTTTTTATCTTATCCTGCCAGAGGAGTTTCTAACTGTCAATAGCCCGTAAGGGTGATATGAGGGGGTGATTTTTCACCTCGGCTTTTCACCTTCAGCGAGCATGTCCCATTCGAGTGTCGTCCACTCGTTTTTTCATTCATCTGTAATTGAAATGTATCGTTCAGCATTAAACTGGCTTTTTTGAGAAGCGGGTGAATCAATCCTCTGTGACTTTATAAACCGCATCATTTTCCCGGACCGGGCTCTCCACCTTTATTCCCACTGGCTCCCCCTTTTTGGCGACATCAACCGGACTATGTTCCACCTGCATGGATTCAACCTTCTGATAGAAATCTGTGGTATGGCCTTTAATGTGTATTGTATCGCCTATACGGAGCTCGCCTGCGGATAACTCCAGAACACCAACGTTTATCTTAGAAAAATAATGAGTGATTATTCCAATCTCTTCCTCCATCAAGGCCTCCTTCAGGTTGCTTAACTAAAAATTATCAAAATAGTTTGAATTTCGCAAGAGATTTTACGCACAGAGAACAGAGCCGCCGTTGACATTAAGAACTTCGCCTGTGATGTGCCTCGCCAGGTCTGATGCCAGGAACAGAATAGGGCCAGCAATATCTTCAGGCGGAGGTATTCTCCTCAAAGGAATGGACTCCTGGACTTCTCTCCGAAAAGCGGGATCACTAAAAACTTCAGCACACATCTCTGTATCCACCCAGCCCGGGGCAACACAATTGACTCGAATAGCATAAGGACCCAGCTCTGAAGCCAAGGATTTCGTCAAGGAAACAAGGGCTCCTTTGCTGGCCGCATAATGGGAGTGAAAGGCTTCACCCCTGATTGCAGCCGTGGACGAGACATTGATGATACAGCCTTGCCCTTTTTCTTTCATAAAGGGGACAGCAGCATTACAGGCATAGAATACTCCATCCAGGTTTATCTTCATCGTCTCTGCCCAAACATCTTCCGGCATGCTCCCCATTTCTCCGTATGTCCAGATCCCTGCGTTGTTGACCAGGATGTCTATTTTTCCCCACTTCTCCACAACTCCTCTGACCACCGCCTCAACATCAGACCTCACCGAAATATCGGCCCTGAATATCAAGCATTCTCTACCTGCTTTCTCGATCTCAGACCTGACATTCTCAGCATCTTTTTTGCGGGATAAGAAATTTATGGCCACATCACTCCCGGCTTGAGCAAAAAGAAGGGCAGTCGCTCGTCCAATCCCTCTTGACCCTCCTGTTATCAAAGCTTTTTTTCCCTTTAAGTGAATCATCGGACATCCTCCGTCTGTTGATCCGTTTCACTCATTCTGAGTTTGAGGCTGATCCTTCTTGCTCTAAAGATAAAATGCCTGCTCAATGTTGATCAAAATCCGTATTCGAGCGACAGGTCGACCCACTTATCGAACTGAAGGTAGCGGTAGATTTCTTTTTCCCCGGGCTGGATTTTATTTTTATGGACTGCAAAATACTCTTCAGGGCTGGGAAGCTTGCCTGAAAGCGCGGCTACAGCCGCCAACTCTGCTGAACCGAGATAAACGCGGACTCTATCTCCCATCCGGTTATCAAAATTACGGGTTGAGGTCGAGATGACTGTTGATTCAGGCCGGACCCTGGCCTGATTTCCCATACACAGAGAACAGCCTGGTATTTCGGTCCTGGCCCCGACACTTGAATAGATCGAATAATAACCTTCCCTCATCAGCTGCGCCCTGTCCATTTTTGTCGGGGGAGTCAACCAGACTCTTGGCTTCAAGTAGCCGGCACCTTCAAAAACTTTTCCTGCGGCTCTGAAATGCCCAATATTGGTCATACAGGATCCGATGAAAACCTCGTCAATCATGTCTCCTGCCACCTCGGATAGAGGTTTCACATCATCCGGATCATTCGGACAGGAAACTATCGGCTCTTTGATATCAGCGAGGTCTATCTCCAGGACTGCAGCGTACTCTGCCTTTTCATCCCTCCTGAGAAGCACGGGGTTCTCAAGCCATTTTTTACAGGCCTCCACTCTCCTCCTCAGCGTATCCGCATCCTGGTATCCATCCTCTACCAGCTTTTCCATCAAGGCAATATTGCTCTGGAGATATCTCACCACACTCTCTTCGCTCAGGGCGATGGTTCCTCCGGCGGCAGACCGTTCAGCAGTGGCATCAGTCAGTTCAAAAGCCTGCTCCACCTCAAGCTCAGGCAGTCCTTCCATCTCCAGCAGGCGTCCGTTGAACACATTCTTTTTCCCCTCCTTTTCCACGGTCAGCAGTCCTTCTTGAATAGCAAAATAAGGAATGGCGTTAACGGCGTCTCTCAATGTTATTCCCGGATTCAGCTTTCCTTTGAATCTCACCAGAACCGATTCAGGCATGTCCAAAGGCATGAAGCCAAGAGTTCCGGCAAAGGCCACAAGACCAGAACCAGCAGGAAAGCTGAGCCCGATGGGGAAGCGGGTATGAGAATCTCCGGCCGTCCCCATGGTATCCGGTACCAGTAAGCGATTCAACCAAGAATGGATAACACCATCACCGGGCTTGAGGGCGATTCCTTTTCGCGCGATTATAAACTCAGCCAGGGATTTATGCATCTTCACGTCCGCGGGTTTCGGATAAGCCGCAGTATGACAAAAAGACTGCATGAACAGGTCCGATTGAAACTCCATACAGGCCAACTCCTTCAATTCATCAGCCGTCATCGGACCAGTTGTATCCTGCGAACCCACTGTGGTCATTTTCGGTTCAACAGCAGAGCCAGGAAGCACGCCTCCTGTTCTGCATGCTTTTCCCACGATCTTTTGAGCCAGAGAATATCCCTGGCCTTTTCTGGGAGCAGGGTTTTCTATTTTAGAAAAGAAGTCTGCCTCCGACATGCCGAGTGCTTTTCGTGCCTCAGCCGTCAGGGAACGACCGATGATCAAGGCCAGACGTCCGCCGGCTCTGTACTCATCCTTGAGAGTTGAGGGCTGAAATCGAAAAGAGGCGAGAGTCTCTCCAGCTTCATTTTTAATGGTCCCCGAGTCTGTTTCAATGGTAATCAGATCGCCTGACTGCATTTTGGCGACATCGCACATTACCGGAAGCCCACCCGAGTCCTCCACGGTGTTGAAAAAAATTGGAGCGATCAAGCCTCCCAGAACGATTCCTCCCCTTCTCTTATTCGGCACGTAAGGGATCTCTTCACCGATATGCCAGAGCAAGGAATTTGTCGCGGATTTCCTCGAAGAACCAGTCCCCACAACATCGGCCGCAAATGCCACTCGATAGCCTTCATCCCGTAATCCTCTTATCGTGTCTATTCCTCCGGGAAACCTCGTCTCCCCCATCGAGAGAGCATGAAGGGGGATGTCTGGCCTGCTCCAGGCGTACTTGGCAGGCGATAGGTCATCGGTGTTCACTTCTCCCTCGACTTTGAAAATTCTCGCTGACACTCGCTCAGGCATCTCCGGCTTGGAAAGGAACCATTCACCGTTAGCCCACGACAGAAGGACTTCTTTAGCATGAGGATTTTTCTTCGATAACTCAACGACTCTGTCGAATGCGTTGTAGACAAGGATTATCTGCTTCAAGGCCTTAGCGGCATCACCGGCAAGTTCTTCATCAGCTAAAAAATCGACCAATGGCTCGACGTTGTAACCGCCCAGCATCGTTCCCAGAATAAATATTGCCTTTTTCCGGGACAATAAAGGGGAGGAAACCTTTCCCAGCGCAACCCTGGCCAACCATTCGGCCTTGACCGCAGCAGCCGGGTCAACACCAGGGGAAATCCGGTCCTCCAACAGACTGAGAAAAACCTCCGCCTTATCTTTGGGAGGGTTTTCCAGAAGTTTACAGACTTCTTCTGTCTGACTTGGGCTCATAGGCAGCGGCGGGATCCCCTGTTCTCGTCTCTCCGACTCATGTTCAAAATATGACTCCAGCATTGGCATGACTCCGTTTTGAATTTATATTTATCTATACTGTATAGAATGTTTGAAAATTTTTGTCAAAGCCAATTTAAAAAGGCAATTTCTTGTCTATTTGATGAAGCATCTATTTCCGTGATGAGTAAAATATCTGATTTTATGTAAACACAGTAAATAAGGTTACAATATCTGTGCGGCCTGGATGCCGCCCTTAGCCCCCGGCCCCCGAGGGAACCAGTCCCGTCGGTTCCCCCCGTCGGATAAGCCGACGGGCCCCCCCCGCTACGAGGGCTCGAGGGCGGTATCCTGGTCCGCTCAATAGAGAGTGTAAAATGAATTATTGCGTTAATATGAGTTGAGAAGCGCGGCGAAGGTTCCTCTCTATCCGAAGCCCATGGTGGAGGGGGAGAGGGTCTTGGCTAGGATGGAGGGGAGCCGGCGCTGTGATAGATTACAGCTCCATAATTAATTGTCACGGAAATAGGGATGCTTTTTTTTAAGATTAAGTTGATTTTCATAGTGAAAAATTATAATATTTCTAGACTGTTTTATTCTTTTTTTCATCAATCTATTTATAGAATGGAGGAATAATTATGGATAGTGCAGCTATCGAGAAGGCCAAAGAATATTTTGGCCAGATTGTCGAAGAGCAGCTCAAGCGCGTAGAAGAGTTAAAAAAAGCTCAAGACTGGATCGATTATTCGCAGGTGAAGCCCATTATCATCGGCATCATCGGCGGCGACGGGATCGGCCCCTTCATCGCCAAAGAATCCAAACGCGTCTTGGAATTCATGCTCCAGGAAGAGGTAAAAAGCGGGAAAGTCGTTATGCGCGACATCGAAGGGCTGACAATCGAAAACCGCTCCGAGCACAATAAATCTATCCCGGACGACGTCCAGGAAGAGATTAAAAAATGCCATGTCACTCTGAAGGGACCGACCACCACACCCCGGAAAGGAGACCCGTGGCCCAATATTGAAAGCTGTAATGTGGCTATGCGCCGCTACCTGGACCTCTTCGCTAATGTCCGGCCTATCAAAGTTCCCAAGGATGGGATTGACTGGATGTTCTTTCGAGAGAACACTGAGGGTGCCTATATCATGGGGAGCAAGGGAATCAATGTCACCGATGATTTAGCCATGGATTTTAAAGTCATCAGCACCCAGGGAGCAGAGAGGATAATCCGTCTGGCTTTCGAATATGCCAAGAAAAATAACATCAACCGCGTGACCATCGTCACCAAAGCGAATGTCATTAAGACATCTGATGGAAAATTCCTTGATATGGGCTATAAGATTGCCAAAGAATACCCTGAGATCGAAGCCGACGATTGGTACATCGATATCATGACCGCCAAGCTCGTCGATCCCAAACGCAGAACCCAGTTCAAAGTCGTTGTTCTCCCCAACCTCTACGGAGACATCCTGACCGATGAAGCGGCCGAGTTCCAGGGAGGAGTGGGCACGGCCGGAAGTGCCAACATCGGAAAACGCTATGCCATGTTCGAAGCCATCCACGGCTCAGCGCCGCGCATGGTAAAAGAGGGGCGGGCCAAGTATGCAGACCCCTGCAGCATGATCCGGGCTGCTTCCATGTTGATCAACCATATCGGATATCCTGAAAGAGCAAAGAACCTGGAGATGGCTCTCGATATTTGCGGTCAGTATGAAAAAAAGCTGGTCATAACCGGTCGGGATACGGGTGTGACCGGAGCGGAATTTGCTGATTATCTCATGGAAACCCTTCATGATCCCAACCTGAAGAAGAAATGGGAGAGCTATACCAAACAGGCTAGCTAAAAATAACTACCTGGGCGGCTTTTTTTGCGATAAAAAGGCGCTCCTCCCGTGATTAGAAAAAATTGGAAAAATGAGACAGCGCACCGTGGGAAAGGTACCTTAATCTTTTTTTTGAAAAAAAAGAGGACAGGCCATAACTTCTTCTTGACTGCAAAAATCATATGAATTATATTCAGATGTTAATTGAACCAGGTTCTCTTTTAAAGCAAGCCAAAGTTACGATTCAAAAACAAAACGAGGTGAAATAGCACACCCTGAGAGCGAAAAAATCGGAACGAAATGATTTTCGTTCTCTGAATAATCAAATAATACAGGAGGTTCAATAATGAGAAAAAAGATAACAGTCATCGGAGCTGGTCACGTTGGAGAAGCCACAGCCTTTAAGATCGCTGAGAGGGAATTGGGAGATGTGGTCCTTCTGGATGTCATCGAAGACATGCCCATCGGAAAAGGACTGGATATTCGTGAAGGCGGGCCGGTCGGTAACTACGACTCCGCGATCATCGGGACGAACTCCTATAAGGACACAGCCAACTCTGAAATCGTTGTCATCACAGCCGGAAAGCCCAGAACGCCCGGAATGAGCCGGGATGAGCTGGTCGACTCCAACTTTAAGATCGTCAAGCCGGTCACCGAAGAAGTCGTTAAACATTCCCCCAAAGCCATGCTCCTCGTCGTTTCCAATCCTCTCGATGCCATGGCCTACACGGCTTTCAAAGTCAGCAAATTCCCGAAAAACAGAGTCTTCGGGATGGCCGGAATCCTCGACACTACTCGTTTCAGAGCATTCATAGCCATGGAGCTCAATGTTTCCGTAGAGTGCATTCAGGCTTTGGTCCTCGGGGGTCACGGAGACACCATGGTGCCCATTGCCAGGTACACGACAGTCTCTGGTATTCCTGTGTCGCATTTCATCCCCCAAGACAGGCTTGATGCTATTATCGATAGAACCAGAAAGGGTGGCGGTGAAATCGTTAAATACCTGAAGACAGGAAGCGCCTATTACGCTCCTTCGCTGGCTATTGCGGAAATGGTCGAATCCATCATCAGGGACAAGAAAAAGATCCTTCCCTGTGCAGCCTACCTCCAGGGAGAGTACGGAATCAAAGACCTGTATTTTGGAGTTCCCATTAAATTAGGGGCCAATGGTGTGGAAGAGATCATAGAGATAGACCTGACCGATGAAGAAAAAGAAATGATCAAGAGTTCCGAAGCTGCTGTCCGCGCTGTCACCGACCTGCTCAAGTTCTAAGAAAATGGCAGAGCACAGGATAGAAACGCCGGTCTCGGATGAAACCATAGCCCAGCTCAGGGCTGGGGATAGAGTCTTCATCACCGGCCATCTTTACACAGGGAGAGATTCAGCCCATAAAAAGCTGATTGAGCTTGTTGAACAAGGGAAAGACCTTCCTATTGACATCAAGGGCCAGATTATCTATTACGTGGGACCAACCCCAGCCCGCCCGGGAAAGCCGATCGGGTCTGCGGGTCCGACTACAAGCTACAGGATGGATTCCTATGCTCCGACCCTTCATTCACTCGGTCTGAAAGGCACCATCGGAAAAGGCTTGCGGAATGAAGAGGTCAAAGAGTCCCTGAAAAAATTCAAGGCTGTCTATCTAGCCGCTGTCGGTGGAGCCGGGGCTCTCATCTCCAAGAGCATCGAAGAATCTGAGGTCATCGCCTACCCGGAGCTAGGCCCTGAAGCGATACGGAGAGTCAAGGTCAAGGACTTCCCCTGCATCGTCATCAACGACATGTATGGTGGAGACCTGTACGAAGAAGGAAAAAAGCAGTACCGAAAAGAATAAACACAAGGTAGAGTTCAAAAACGACGACCTATCATTGACCTCTCTCTTAAATGATTATGAGATCTGGAGAAAACATCTTCAGTCTAATAAAAGTTATCCTTTAAAAAGGTTGATCAACAATTTCAGAAAAGGATTAGAATAATGAAAATTCATGAGTATCAAGCCAAACACATCCTCAAAGCGCACGGCGTCCAGATCCCCCAGGGAGAAGTAGCTGATAGTCCTTCCAAAGCCAGGGAAATCGCGGAAAAGATCGGCACTAAGGTCGTGCTCAAAGCGCAGGTGCATGCAGGCGGACGAGGCAAAGGAGGTGGAATCAAGCTCGCCGGCTCCCCGGAGGAAGCAGAAAAAATCGCCAAGGAAATGATCGGGATGAACCTGGTCACCCCCCAGACTGGACCAGAGGGAAAGCTGGTCAGCAGAATCCTTGTGGAAGAAGCACTCGATATCGCCAAAGAGCTGTACACCGGGATTGTCATCGACAGGGCCAAGGAAGCACCGGTCGTCATGGCTTCTTCAGAAGGTGGAGTCGAGATTGAAAAAGTCGCTGCGGAGACACCGGAGCTGATTTTCAAAGAGTACATCAACCCGGCCACTGGATTTCTCCCCTTCCAGGCCCGGAACCTCGCTTTTAAGCTGGGGCTTGAAGGCGAAACATTCAAGCAGGCGGTCAAGTTTATCTCGAGCCTTTACAAAGCCTTCGAGGCCACCGATGCCTCCCTGGCAGAGATCAATCCCCTGCTGGTGACCAAACAGGGAAACGTCCTCGCCTTGGACGCCAAGATGAATTTTGATGACAATGCCCTTGCCCGCCACCCTGACATCAAAGAAATGAGAGACCTGAATGAGGAAGAACCATTAGAGGTCGAAGCTTCCAAACACGACCTGAACTATATCAAGCTGGACGGCAATGTGGGCTGCATGGTCAACGGAGCCGGATTGGCGATGGCGACCATGGACATCATCATGCACTCAGGCGGAATGCCGGCTAACTTCCTCGATGTGGGCGGAGGTGTATCAGAAGAAGCTGTTAAAAATGCGTTCAAGATTCTCGTCTCGGATAAGGACGTCAAGGCCGCATTGGTCAACATCTTCGGAGGGATTGTCCGCTGCGACCTGGTGGCAAGCGGCATAGTGAAAGCGGCTAAGGAATTAAAACTCAAAGTCCCGATGGTCGTCCGTCTTGAAGGAACGAACGTCGAAGAAGGCAAAAAGATATTGAAAGAATCGGGGCTTTCCTTTTATCCCGCAGAATCCATGAAGGAAGCGGCAGAGAAAGTTGTCCCTCTCGCCAAATAACAAGACTGAAAGGAGCGGAATATGAGTATCATCATTGACGAAAACACGAGAGTCGTTGTCCAGGGGATCACGGGCGGAGAGGGCACTTTCCATAGCCAGAGGATGCAGGAGTACGGGACCAAGGTTGTCGCTGGAGTCACCCCTGGAAAGGGGGGCACCTCTCATCTTGGAGTCCCGGTATTCAATTCTGTCTATGAGGCTGTCGAGAAAGAAGGGGCCAATGCCTCTGCCATTTTTGTTCCTGCCTTTTTTGCCGCAGACGCGATCATGGAAGGAGCAGCCGCAGGTATTAAATGTGTCGTCTGTATAACCGAAGGCATTCCCACCTTTGATATGATCAAGGTGAAATCCTTTCTCAAGGACAAAGACTGCTGTCTGATCGGTCCCAATACTCCGGGCATCATATCACCGGGAAAGTGCAAGATTGGGATCATGCCGGGCCATATTCACCAGCCGGGTTCTATCGGTATCATCTCCCGGTCAGGGACGTTGACCTACGAAGCAGTAGACCAGGTGACCCGGCTCGGATACGGCCAGAGCACGGCTGTCGGCATAGGAGGCGATCCTATCGTCGGGCTCAAATTTATCGAACTCTTGAAGCTTTTCAAAGAAGACAAAGAGACAGAGGGAGTCATCCTCATCGGAGAGATCGGCGGCACTGCAGAAGAAGAAGCTGCCCAATATATCAAGGCCGAATTCACCAAGGCCGTGGTGAGCTTCATCGCCGGACAGACCGCCCCTCCAGGAAGACGCATGGGACACGCAGGAGCCATCATCGCCGGCGGAAAAGGGACAGCCAAAGAAAAGATGGAGGCCCTTGAGGCAGCCGGGGTTCTTGTGGCCAAGAGCCCGGCTGAGATCGGCCAAAAAGTCAAAGAAGCCCTGAGTTAAATTATCCTTTCAAAAAATTTGAATTAGGGGAGGTTGCCGAGGCGGATACCTTGCCCCATTCCGCGCTCCTTGAATATCATTAAAAGCAGAGTGTCTCTTGAATAGAGCCCCCTGGTTTAGTTCTCCTTCTGTTTGTGCTCAGGAGGCTTGAATCTCAATAGAACTTCCACCTCATTCGCATTCCTGAGCAAGCGGAATCTCACCTCATCATTCCACTTGAAATCGGCCAGATAGACCCTCAGCTCGTTTATATCAGAGAAGCTCTTTCCATCAACATCAAGTATGATATCACCTTTTTTAAAATCTGCACCTAAGGCCACTCCACTTATCGGATCGCTTTCGACTACCAGGTTATCCAGCCCCTCAAACTTCTTGATTCCTAATCCCACAGAAGGAAACACGGGTATCCTTTCCTCGGGAATAGCCCAGATATAGTCTGCCAGGCTCCTGGAAACTGAGACTCTTTCCCGGCCTTCGGGAACGGTGACGCAGATCACTGTCTTATATGGCATATGGCTTCTCTCGTAGGCGCGGCGGTTTATGCCCAGATTGTAAATGAGATGACCCGAGCCAGCCAGAACAATCACCTTTTTGTCCTCTATCTTCTGGGCGCTGACCGCATTCAAAGCCATGACCTCATCCCAGGCTGATTGAGCCCGGTAGAGGCCTTCGAAGGCCATCTCCAGTCCCCTCCCCTTCATCTGAGGAGGAAGTTCAGTGCCCTCAAAAATCGTCCTGATGAGCGTCCTGTGTTCCTCATGAGAGAGGTCAGGATTGGGGACGATCTTTTTCTCTTCCTCGGTGAGTCCGTCCCAGCCTCTCATCCTGATTTTGGTGATGATTTCCATCGGCGCGTTGAGCGCATAGA